>ERZ842401.3699-NODE-3699-length-18694-cov-6.224261_pt1 | contig 18694 bp, 13 predicted proteins | sample MGYA00521270_ERZ842401 | MGnify/ENA primary metagenome ERZ842401 (study PRJEB31892, sample SAMEA3878208) | bioreactor metagenome | biome: Moose rumen | place: Sweden | collected 2011-10 | study: EMG produced TPA metagenomics assembly of the PRJEB12797 data set... | reverse complement strand
GTTCACCTTTCTTCTCGGCAATGGCATTCAGACCCTTTTGCCATTCCACTTCCTCGATTTCTCCGTTTCTTTTCAGTTCGTGGATATGGTGAGCTTCATCGTTGATGACCATGATGTCGTCCAGGCCTGCAAGGTATTCTAATTCAGAACCTCTTAGGTATCGGCGATCCAGCATGCCGAGGTCGTTACCTGCCGCTTTGCCTGGGCGGATGGGCAACAACTGTTCTATCATCTCCGGCACACTGAACTGACCGCTTCTCTCTCCTGTTGGAGAGGGGGCGGGGGTGATGCCTTGATTCTCAAACAGATGCCAGTTCGTCAGAGCTATCAGTCCGTCACCTGTTGTCTTGCGCCCGATGCCCTCATCTTTCGTCACCACATTGTTCTGGATAAGCGAAAACACCTCCTGCCGATAGTGAACAGGGATAAACACCTCCTGATTCAGATAGAAGTCATTGGTCTCTATATCTCGTTCCTCCTTGTCTCGCTGCATCCGTCCACAGAAAGCATCCAATAGGCGGTCATACACTATCAGGCCAGGAGCAACTATCAGGAAGTTCTTGGTAAATCGACCACTCTTAACATCCATTCCCGACGTTCCGTCGCCTACCCGTTGCCTTTCGTGCCTGGCATTCAGCATCTGCCAAAGCAGCAAGGCATGCATCACCCACGTCTTACCTGTTCCCGTTGCCATCTTCACGGCATACTTGGGCATCTGATATTTCTGTTGACTTAATGCGCCTAAGTCCACAACGGGCATCAGGTCGGGCGTCAGTTGTTCATAATACTCCAGCACATTCTTCACGCCCATCACTTCGTGCAGATAGATAATGTTGAGGATAGCCTGTCGCTGCCCTGCATGGAAGTTGCGATTCCTCAATGAGCAGTATTCCTCAGAAAACCAGAACTTCAATAACTCCTGCGTTGTAGGCGTCACCTGCTCTAACAGTTCGCCACTCTCCCACGCACTGTTCACCGTTTCGCTCAGTCGCTTGGCCAGTTCTAAAGAGACATTTGTGCTATTTATATTCATATTTTTTCTTTGATTTATTGGTAGTTTCAATAATAATCCTTAACTTTGCAGACGTAAATCTAAGACACAGAAGTTATGACTGCAGTACAACTCAACGCTATGAACACCGAGCTGTGGCAAGGCATAGGAGCCATTGCCGACAACGAATCGCTGATGAAGCGGCTTTCTCGGTATGTCAAGAAACTGGTAAAGGAACACCAGACCGACCCCACACTTATGAGTAAGGAAGAGTTCTTCCGTATGCTGGACGAAGCAGAGAAAGGGCCGTCGAAGAGATTTGAAAGTGTGGAAGAACTGGACAAATACATTCGTAGCCTATGAGCCGCTATTATGTTGACATCACTGACAAAGCTCAGAGAGACCTTGAAAAGCTGGCGAAAGACGAGCCAAAGTGTTATAAGAAGGCTCTGAAACTGATTGCTGAACTGTACGACCATCCGACCGTTGGTACGGGTCATCCGGAACCGCTGAAAGGTTCTCCTGTAGGTCGATGGAGTCGGCATATCAGTGACAAACATCGGCTGGTATATCGGGTGTCGGCAGAAGAGGTGGTTGTTCTGGTCATTTCTGCCTACGGCCATTACGACGACAAGTAGGCTCATACGCTTTCTACCACTTGACTTTCAAAACCAAACACATCTACTGCCTTGATACACACTTGCCGGCTATCTTTATGCGGCACACGCAAACGGGTCTTATAGACGCAGTGCAGCGGGTCGTTGTCGTTCTCCGTGTTCTCCCTGTAGTCCTGCCACGTGGAGCGGAAGGTCACACCGTCATAGTCAGGGTCTATGCTCCAGTATTCTATCAGACTTAGCGGGTCGCGCTCCAACACTTGTTGCAGTTTCTCCTTGTCCTTGTCATCCAGGGGGATGTTGTCTGGCGACAGCAGCACATAGTTTTCTAACTCCACATCTATCTCGTCTATAGGAGGCAACGCCTCCGAGCGTTGCGACTGCGTACTGCTCCGACGCTCAGAGGCGTCGGCTCCTACAGGCGTCACTACTAACGGCTTTGCCACCAAGTACTGCAGCGAGGAGAAGCGTACAGACTTGTCGTCAATCAGTTTCTTATAGCCTTTCTTCGCCAGCTTATCCAACAGGTCTGGCGGAATCACCAATACTTCTACCTTCGATGATTCGTACTTCTGGATAGCCTGAGAGATGTCAAAAGCAAAGTTCCAACCTAATACAACCACCTTGTCCCAGTCGCCTCCAAGCAACGAGGCTTTTGCTTCCACCGCCTTACGGATAGTGGCAGCGGTTGTCAGGCGGTTAGGCGAATCGACCATCACCAGTGTTCGCGTACCTTTTATATATCCGAAGTTCCTGTCGTTCGTCTGCTCCGGCGTAAAGGGCAAAGCACCATACAGCCCCAACACCACTTGGCTCAAGTCGCCCACATGCTTATACCGCTTGTTGTTTCTGAACGCCTCCTTCTGATAGTCGCCAATGCTCTGGTACAAGAATGGCTTTACCTCTTGGTCTATAAAGCGCTTGCGCATCACCAACGAGGCTGGCTTGCCTATATCGCAGGTTATCCAACGCCTGCCTAACCGCTCTGCAACTGCCGCCGTTGTGCCGCTGCCGCCAAAGAAATCGCAAACAAGGTCGCCTTCGTTGGAGGAGGCTTTGATGATGCGCTCGAGTAACTTCTCTGGCTTTTGAGTTGCATAGCCAACTCCTTCATTTGAGCGAGAAGATATAGCCATAAAGTCAAACCATAAATCTTGTACTTGTTTGCCTTCTATTTCATCTTCATATTGCTTATATCTTGGAGTTCCTTTTGAAGAAAAATATACAATACCCTTTTCAAGCCCTTCATTAATTCTTTCTTGAGACCACCGCCAATGAGTACCTCTTGGTGGATATAATAAACCTCGTTCTCCAAATAATCTGGGTTCTCCTTGGCCCTGAGCATTTAACGATACAGATTTGAAGCGTTTCCCTGTTATCTCGCAAATGTTTGGGTATTCTTCTGCAGTTTCTTCTTCTGTTCGAGGTACATATACAGGTTTATACTTACCATTCTCACTCTTAGAGTAATAATATATGGTGTCATGTATAGCTCCAAAACGGTTGCCATCATTGTGGCTGTATGAGCGCCGCCAAATAATTTCATTCCTGAAATTTTCTTTTCCAAAGACGTCATCAAGAAGTAGTTTAACATATGCTCCTACATGCCAGTCTATGTGAACAAAGATACTTCCTGTTTCTGCTAATAGTTCTTTCATTATAAGCAAACGAGGGCAAATCATCTTTAAATAAGAGACAGTACCTTGTTCCCAAGTATCAGCATACGCAAACTGCTCTATAACTGTAGGCTTCTGCTGAATATCAGTCCCGGGGAGTGTGATGTCTGTCCGATAATCCGCCTTAGAGTCAAATGGCGGGTCAATATAAATAAGGTCAACCTTACCACGAAGCGATGGGAGGCCTGTCTGGGCATCACCAGCAAGGAGGGCTTGCATTGCCAAGAGGTTGTCACCATAGATGAGGCGGTTCATCCACTGCGCTGCGGCGGATTTGCAATCCGCCGCCATGTTGAAGGCATTTGGAATCTGAGGCGCACTGCCCTTGAACAGTCCACTCACATCCTTACTTGGCAGCACCAGTTCATTGGTCTGAAGCCCAATCTGCGTACCACTACTCAGCCGCTCTAATATCTGAGCCGCTTCACGCCTGCCTTCGCTCACGATGCGAGGCAGTTCTTCAATCAACGATTTAGCCATACGATAGCATTATAGTTTTATAATGCGTCGCGCCACCAAACAAAACGATTCCTGCAAGTACTAAGACACAAAACGTGGACGAATCCCCGTTCAGTGTTCCAGGTACTTGCAGGAAACCTTCACTACGAAACAGGAAAACGCCCACTATACAGTGAGCGCGTCCATTATTATCGTAATGAGTTCTTTCTACCTGCAAGTTTCGGAACACTTTGAATAATAGCCAACGCTAATGTTTAACCCTCGTAAGTCTCACTGGCGGCTCCCGCTAGAGTCATGTACCAGTGATTAGGTGCAAAGGTACAAAAAAACTCCGATACCCAAAAGGAATATCGGACGAATTTAAATAATTATTATAAAAATTCGTGGAACGAATTATGTGAATTATGGTAATTCGTTTCCAAGATGTTTATTCTTGCCAGGAAAGGTGCCATCTTTCTGGCAGGAAGACGGTGTGTGTCTGGGGAATCAGGGCTGGCAGAGGGCTTCGCACACCTTGTCCTGAAAGGCACGTCCCTCGGCGGCACGGCGCAGGCCCTGGTTGACGATGCTGAAGGCGAGACGATGACCGCCCGGTGCGGTGAGGTAGCCTGAGAGGGCGGAGACGCCGGTGACGGTGCCCGTCTTGGCGCGCACGTTGCCCTGTGCGGCGGTGTCAGTCATGCGTTTCTTCAAGGTGCCGTCCTCGCCAGCGACGGGCAGGGCTGGCAGCAGGTGGCGGTAGAGGTCGGGCTGCTGCCAGACGTAGCGGAGCAGCATGACCTGGGCCTCGGCCGTGAGGTAGTTGTAGAGCGAGAGGCCGCTGCCGTCGGCCAGGCGGTAGCGGTCGGCTTCGAGACCTATCTTCTGGAAGAGGGCACGCTCCACCTCCTGGGCGTCGGCGGCCTTGGCGGGCCGGTGCCCGGTGCTGGCGGCCACCTGGTAGTAGGTGGCCTCGGCGTAGAGGTTGTCGCTCTCCTTCATCATCTGCTGCAGCACCTCGTCGATGATGTGGGTGCGGGTACAGACGACCCTGGTGTCGGCCGGACAGGGAGCGATGACAGTGCTGACGCCGCCCGTGCCGATGCCGGCGGCGCGCAGCTCGCGCAGGAACTGCCCGGCGAAGTCGGCTTTGCCCTCACAGAGCAGCGGCGAGAGCGTGGGGTTGTCGTCGTCCCAGCACCAGCCTTCGCCCCACTTGTCGCCATCCTTCATGGTGACGTCGATGACCAGGCGGCAGGCGAGGCTCTTGACGCCTTTCTGCTTCAGCGCACGGACAAAGGCCTGCATGTCCTTGCGGTCGAACATGGGATCCATGCCGCCCACGCAGACGAGGTCGCCGTGCAGCACGCCTCCGCTGATGGTGCCCTTCATGCGCAGCGAGGTGGTGTACCGGTAGTCGGTGCCGAGGCGGTCGAGGGCCGTGATGGCGGTGAGCAGCTTCATGGTGGAGGCGGTGCGCAGCAGGTGGCGGGGGTGGAAGGCGTAGAGCAGCGAGTCGGTGGTGAGATCCCACACCATCAGACCGAGCTGTGAGGTCTCCAGCAGCGAGTCTTCCATCAGGGCGTCGAGGCGCTGCGTCATCAGCTGGCGGAAGGGCACGGCGAGCACCGTGCTGTCGGCCCCCGACAGTCGGCCCACGGGGTCGGCGGCCTGCACATCCTGGGCCAGGGCGGCGGCGGGCATCATGGCAGCTACGAGGGCGGCGAGAAGGATTTTTCTGATCATATTTTTCAAGGAATTATAGAATTCTGGGGAATTGAATAAGTTGATGTCGACACTATGTAAAGCTGCTGCGAAGCACCTCCATGTAGGGCGTTAGCACCTTAGCGTACCAGGAGCCCCAGCGGGTGATGGCGTTGTGGCAGTAGCTGACGACGAGGCGTCGGCGTGCCCGCGAGAGGGCCACGTAGAACTTGCGGGCCTCCTCTGAGCGCTTGGCGGCGTCGGTGGCGTAGGCGCTGGGGTACTTGCCTTCGATAGCGTCGTAGACGACGACGGTGTCGAACTCCAGGCCCTTGGCCTTGTGGACGGTGGAGACGAAGACACGCTCAGGCATGCTGGTGGAACCGCAGAGGTCGGCCTCCTTCAGGGTGCACAGCTCGGAGTAGTGGCGGGCCAGTTGGGTGGCCAGCGCGGTGCCGGAGGCGGGCGTGAGCAGGTCTTGGTCGATATACCTTACGATATAGTCGAGCTTCGGCAGCTGGGGGATATAGCCCTGGTCGAGCAGCAGGCGGTAGGCATGCAGCAGCTCGGCAGAGAGTGCGGACGGCTCGCCAGCGGCGGGCTGCCGGTAGAGCTGCGCCTGCGTGTGGCCGTAGAGCTCGGCGTAGAGCAGGCGGAAGCGCCGTGCCATCTTGCGGTGGCGGCTGAGGAACTCCAGCTGCCGGCCCACGATGGAGCGGCCGCGCTCGTAGCACTCGGTCATCAGGCTCAGCGTGGCCACGATGTCGTCGCTGGCCAGGTGTGAGTTCTCGCCCTCCAGGCCCAGCTGTGCCAGCAGGTCGCGCAGCTTGTAGCTTTTCTGGCGGGGATGGAGCAGACGGGCGAGCTTGAGGGAGTCGAAAGCCTCCTCCTGACCTCCCTCCGAGGGGGAGGAACTGTCGCAGAGACCTTCCCCCGAGGGGGAGAGAGCCCACAGCGCGGCCATGGAGAGGTGGGGGGCGTAGCGGCGCATGTTATGCTCCAGTATCTGGTAGTCGTAGGTGGCGTTGTGGCCCAGGATGGCGCAGCCGCGGGCAAAGCTGACGAAGCGCTCCAGGGCTTCGCGGTGGCTGAGGTGCGGGTGCCGCGCATATTCCTCCACCAGCGGGTTCACCACGTCGCCCAGCATCGGGGGGATGTCGCGGCCGGTCTCGACGAAGAGGTTCAGCTCGTCCACCACCCTGCCCTGTCGCACGCGGATGGCCGCCAGCTGCACCACATCGTCGGTGAACACGTCGAGGCCGGTGGTCTCGGTGTCGAACACCACGATGTCCTGCTGCTCGTATGCACGGACGAACTCGGCCACGTAGGTGGAGTCCTCGTAGACGAGCAGGTCGACAGGCGAGACGGCCAGCTGCATCATGGCGCTCACGGCCTGGCGGGCGGCGCTGTTCGAGGCATAGACGTGGAGGCCGGTGAAGATGTGCGACCAGCTGATGAAGTCGTGCTCGGCGTGGGCCACGCCCAGGTGAGCCAGCAGCAGGCGCATGGGCGGCGTGGCGAAGAAGTCGGTGCCGGAGATTTTGAAGTGCGGCAGCCGGCCCAGGGCGGCGCTCACCTCGTCGGCATCGCTGTTGAAGGCCACCACCACGGCGATGGTCTCCTGTGGATGCTGCCCGTAGCACTGCTGCACCAGGCGTGCCACCATGTTGGCCTCGTCGATGTTGGTCTGTGCCTCCAGCAGCAGCACGTCGCCAGCTGCCATGGGTTGCTGGTTCTGCGTGGTAGGCAGCAGGGCGGGCTCTATGCCCAGCTGGTACTGTGCGTAGCGGTTGAAGATGTCGAGCAGATATTGGGGCGAGCGGTAGTTCTGGTAGAAATTGTAGAAGTAGGCGTCGCCGCAGCGCTGGTGGAGCATGCTGAGGGTGTCGGTCTTGGCCCCCATAAAGGAAAAGATGGCCTGCTGGGCGTCGCCAAGGTAGACCACGGTGGCGTCGGGGGCAGTGAAGCGGTCGATGATGGCCAGCTGAAGCGGGTTCAGGTCCTGCACCTCGTCCACCTGCAGCCAGCGGAAGCGGTGGGCAGCCGGGTGCGACGAGGTCGCATCATACGTCGACAGGAGGAGGTCTTCGTAGTCGAGGAGGTCGTTATGCAGCTTGTAGCGCTCGTACTGACGGGCGGCATAGAGCTGGCGGAGCAGCGTGCGGGCATCGGGACTCAGCGGGACCGTCTCGTAGCGGTAATGGTCGGCCTGCTCGTAGAGCTGTACGGAAGCCTCGCGGGTATAGTCCAACCTGAACGCCAGGCAAAGCTCTTTCAGCAGGCGGGGCGGCAGCGCATCTTCGTGCACCATCAGGCGGCGTGGATAGCCCTGGCGCACCTGGCACATCAGGTGCTGGAGGTTGATCATCTGCGAATAGCGCTGGCGGCTCTTGTTGTCGTCGAGCACTTGCAGCTCATCCTCGCCCAGGAAGTCGGCAATGATGCTGATGCTGGTGTCGGTGTCGATGACGGCGGCGTGTTGTGCCACCAGGTTGTTGTCGAAGAGGAAGTGGAGGCAGAAGCGGTGGACGTTGCCCACGAAGAGGTCGTCAACGTCGGGCACGACGGCTGTCGCGTCAGCTTCAGCACCAACGGCCATGGCCAGCCGCTGTAGAATGCGGTCGCGCATGCCACGGGCTGCCCGGTTGGTGAAGGTGAGGCAGGCCATGTCGCTGAAGGGCACGCCCTGCTCGTGGGCGTAGGCGATGCGCTCGGCCAGCACGGCCGTCTTGCCGCAGCCCGGAGGCGCCAGAACAAGGTGGCATCCACCCGTGGCCTCGATGACCCGCCGCTGCTCCGCATTGAAAATCTGTTCCATCATGCTGCAAAGGTACAAATAAGCGGACGAAGAACGTCAGGTTTTTAGTACATTTTTAAGAAATTTCTCTCTTTTTCCACTTTTTTCGATAAAACAAGAAACTATTTGAAGTTTTTTTCGTATATTTGCCGACGATTAGACGCTGTTCCAGCGTTCAGAGGCTAGCAATAGCAGATGATGCTATGAACAAGTTCAAACAAGTATCTGTGGAATACAGTGGCTGATAATATCTAAAATATAAGATATAAACATATAAAAAAACTGAAATTAAAAATGGCAGCAATAAGATTACAAGGGGAATCTGAAATGCGAAAAGGCATCTACTACCAGATGGACTCCAACGACTCGCCGATAGGTGTTGGCGGAATGGGGCAGGTATTCAAAGGGATTTGTGTGAACGAACGCACCGGCTCCACCCGTCCCGTAGCCATTAAATTCATGTTTGAGGATCTTCCGCCTCACGCTATAGAACGTGCCCGTCGTGAAGCTTCCATTCAGTTACGCAACGACAACTTGGTTGAGATGCTTGGCTTTATTGAGATTGCTGAGCGCACACCAATGGGGGAAGTTAAGATGCACTACCATGTAGTCAGTGAATTGCTGACCGGCGTTTCGCTGTCGGATCTTATGGATGGCAAAACAACCGACCGCGATGGCGTTCATGTGGCTTATGCTGATAAGCTGCTAGCTGACTATAAAAATGATTCTGAGCACTTTGCCCGCACTATTGTCATGAATGTGCTTTCTGGTTTGATGGCACTGCACGATGCCGGATACATTCACCGTGATATTGACCCGTCGAACATTATGGTTACCCACGATGGACATATCAAACTGATAGACTTTGGTATTGCCAAGCAAATGAACACACTGACCACGAACGACAAGGGACTTACTGTGGCCGGAAAATTCATGGGGAAACCAGAATATGCCGCCCCAGAACTGGTACTGGGAGATATTCAGCACCAGAACCAAACCACAGACATCTACGCCATGGGCATTTTGCTCTACCAATGTATTACAGGACATACGCCGTTTGAAGGTCCACGACATGAGATTCTAGAGCAACAGCTGAAGACAAAGCTCCCACTGGGAGTCATCAAGAATAAAGCAATGAAAGAAATCATTGCTACAGCCTGTGACAAGAAACAAGTCCTACGCTATCAGACATCAGCACAAATGCGAGTGGCCTTGGAGACCATGAACAGCAAGCCAATGGGCTTGACAAATAACTCGAAAAAGATTATTGCAATCGTCGCTGCTGCGGTCTTGTTACTTGTTGGCATTAGCATATACTTCTTTGTCAGTACACCCGAAACAAAGGTCGTCGTTCGTCAAGGGCCAAAGTTGACCGGTATCGCATTGGCTGCCGAGCAGATGAAAAATAGTGCTACTGCCCAAAAGGGATTTGAGAAACTCCAACAGATGGCAGACAACAATGATGCCCAAGCTGTCTATCTGTTAAGCCGACTCTATTTTGGAAAGACTAATACAGAATACGACCCTGACAGCATCCGTACTATGCGACAGGTATTGCAACAGGAAGGATGTATATCCATCGATTACGACAAAGCCCATGCCCTGCTGCTGAAGACAGTAAAGCTAAATAGCCACGACTACCATGCACTCTACGAGCTGGGAAGAGATTGCCTGGCCGGCAACAACCGTAATCACGACAGTGAACTGGAAACTGAAGACTTCCACAAAGCCAACGACTATTTTACCAAAGCAATGAGATATGCTACGGAGCAAAATGATGTTGACTACATGGAACGCATCAAAGAACAAATGGAAATGATTGAAACCGTATTATAACGACATGAAATATCTATTTGCAATATTATCAGGACTGTTGCTCGCAGTTCCTGTTAAGGCCCAAACAGTACAATGGGCTGTTCGCCCTACGTCGGCTCAGATTGAGAATTATGGCAGTCTGCTAAAATTCAGAAAGGGAGGGAAGTGCGGACTTGTTGATCTTAGCAATCAAGAAGTCGTTCCCGTTAACTATGACAGCATCACCCCTTTCCGCGACGGATTTGCCTTTGTACTGAACAGAGTCGGCAACCAAATGAAAATAGAAGGCGTACTTTCTGAGGGGAACTATGAGCTTATGCCCGTTTCCGCATCCGTCTATGCTACAAATTATATGTGGTTTAGCGAGGGCAAGATGCCTGTCAAGGGGGATGACGGCTGGGGCTACCTTGATACTGACGGTAATATTGTGATACCCTGCCAATATCAGATAGCCTATCCATTCAGCGAGGGATTTGCTTCCGTCAAGCTTGACAACAAGACCTATTATATCAACCGCAACATGAATTATTTGCCTGTAGAGGTGGGATTCGGAGAGTTGGTATTTGGCTCCACGTTCACTGGCCAGGAGGCCATTGTTTATAGCGGTTATAGCCTTACTCCCAAGGGTTATGTCATCAATCGGCGTGGAAAGGTTGTCAGGAAAATCAAAGAAAAGCTTGAAAATCTGAAAGTAAACAAATATGATCATTCTGTCGGGAACAAGGCGCAGCAGTATAAAGAGCAGGTACAGCAGTTGGAGGTAGATAATAGTTATACCGTATTTCAAGAGGATGGACTATACGGATACAAAAAGGACGGTGTAGTGGTACTGCCTGCTCAGCTAGATAAAGCAGAACCTGTGCGTGGAGAGTTTGCCAATGTGCAATATAAAGGACAGGACGGCGTCCTGCATTTCACAGAAGGCTCTTTTTCCGCCCAGATGGAAAGCCGCAGAATAGAAGTTGTAGGGAAAAATGTAGAAAAGGGCTATCTAAAGGTCAACGTTCCGGAAGCATTGGTAGATGCTCCTGTCCGTCTGGTGATGACAGATGAGCACGGAGAAAGTTTACAAGTCCAGTCGTTAAATACGCAGGGCGAGCAGCGTAACTTCTCGTTCCTACCCACAAGCGTTCCGAAGAAAGACAACACCGTCAATTACTCGGCGGAACTATGGAGTGAGGATTTGCTTTTATGGAAAGACAAAGGCAGTATAGACTATGTAGTGTCCAGGCCAGTGGCCGTCGGCGAGACAGTGCATGTCAAAGCTGACGCGGCCGAATCAGACAGGAAGTTGAGCATTGCTTCTTTCTCTATTTCTGCACCAAAGGCAAAAGCAAAGTATGCCGACCCCAACTTCATTTTTTATGTAAATGTTGTCGTCCAAAATACAGGAGACAAATCAGGAAGTGCTACCGTTTCACTGAAAGTAGACGGGAAACCAATGGGGAAGCCACAATCCGTCAACGTTAGAGGACGAGGTGTTTCCGCCCCCGTTCAGTTTCCTGTTGCCACAAACGTCAAGAAGGAACGCTATGCAAAGGTGCAGGCCATTTTGAGTGATGGAAAGAGTAGCCAAGAGGTGAACATCCATATTATGCCGCCCCGGATTCACTAATTTATTAACTGTTATATTATTAATCTAATTTATTGTACAATGAAAAAACTATTTCTAATTATTTCCATCTTAACGATGGCTGTATCTGCAAACGCGCAGGACTTTGACTTTGAAGAGTCTAACGACGTTGTGGATACACGAAAAAATGTTGTATCTCTAGGAGTTACAGCAGGAGGCAACTACTCTATGATGAGTAAATATGACCCTATCGATCTGGGCTCTCGCACAGGAATTGGATTTCAAGGAGGTTTGGCTGTCAATGCCCACTTTGGACAGAAGCAAGGTGCTGGCGCAGGCACAGGCCCTTGTGGACTCCAGCTGGAACTTCTTTATGCTCAGCATAGCATGAAGACAGACCTGAATGACGACATCAAGTTAGGCTATCTGGAGGTTCCTGTTTTGTTTAAGTACTATTTCACAAAGGAGCTGAACCTTGAACTGGGTCCGACTTTTGCTTTCCTCATGTCGAAGTCTCCAGACAATCTCATCGGACAGTCGACTGCTATTGCCATCGACGAGCTCAAGGGTGGTGACGTCAGAGCGACTGTGGGCCTTTCTTATCACACAAACGGCTTCTTTGTCTCTGCTCGCTATAACCATGGATTCAGTGAGTTAGCCGGCAATTTCCCATGCAAGGTCAGTGCTGTGACACTCTCTGTGGGTTACTTATTCGATGTGTTTAAATTCTAAAAAATTACAGCCATGAAAAAATATATTTCATTAATTGCCATTGCCATTGTCGCAGTCTTTTCTTCTTGCTCAAACGACGATGTAACTATCAGCAAGAGTATCACCTTCAAAGTAAATCCTGCGACAGTAGTTGAGAACCTATACGAGCGAAATGCAGGCGACCTCACCTCTCTCAGCAATAACGCAAAACTTGTTGTTTCTTTGTTTATATATGATAGTAATGGAACTCTTGTCAGCAAGTCGTCCAATGAATATTCTGCTTATACACACATGATGACAACAGACGTCTATTTGCCTACCGGAAACTATACGGCAGTAGCCACTTCCAATGTGAAAAGTTCCGTCGACTTTTGGGCGTTTAGCGGCTTGGAGCAGCTCAGCACTTTCAAAATAACCGACAATGGTTATATTGGAGGCAAGTCGAAGATTCTTGGTTTATCCATCAAGAAGTTCACGGTTGGAGAAAATGCTGAAACACTCAATATTAATATTGAGAATGCCGGTGCAGTTGCCTTGGTTCAATTCTATCAATGGAACAAGTACAGCAATGTAACCACTTATGCCTTTATGGGTAAGCAATCATGCGACTACGTTTCTTTTGACAATCAGGGATCAAAAGACTATTCTATAAAGAGTGAGAGTTCTTACGAATTTTACAAAATCAAATTTGATTATGATTCCAGCTATTCGGGAGCTTCTGGCTATTTCTTCACATTCCCCATCAAGAATGCCTCCTTCCGTTTCTATGCAGTAACGACTGACAATGAGTGGGTTCCAATGGGAACAGAGTTTGTTGATAACGTAAATATTGGTGAATCTTATTGGTTTGTCTATGATTTTGAAGATGACACTGCTGCATGGTACGACATGACCCCGAACAACATCCGATCAAAATCAAGAACAGAAGCATTAGAAAAATTCAAGGACAACGAGAACGACCGTATTGTTTACGATTATGAAGGACAGAGCATTTCTATACAATAAAATATGCCAAGAGAATACCATGTTGTCATATTAATATTGTTAGAAGCCCTTTCAATTAGCAGCTGTACTTCCGACGAAGATATTTCGTCGGAAGTACCAGATGTGATTCGCTCGGAAAACATTTATCTGGACTTTAACAGGTGGATATATGCCCAGATGAATCACGATTATCTTTGGCGCAATGACATGCCCGACTCTCTTTCTTGCGACTACGAGTTAGCACCTGTTTCCTTCTTCAATTCTTTATTGTCGCCTAAGGATCGTTTCTCCTACTGCGAGACCAACAGTTCATACAATTCAACTTCAGAAGAAACAAAATGGGGATATGAGTATCAGAAGTATGAATTAAGCAATGGAACCTGTTTTTCACAAGTCCTCTTCGTCACTAATCCAGAACTGAAGAAGAGAGGTTTGAGAAGAGGGGACGTATTGATTCCGCAAAGTGACAAAAGCAAATTAGTCAGAGGCGTCATAGCACAAAACTCTATTTCTCCTATTGACACATTGGAAGCAGTATCTCCATTTGAGGACAAGCAAACAGTCTACATTGATTCTATCTATTTTGAGAAATCGCACAAAATCGGGTATTTGTGCTACCTCCAATTTGACGAAATAAAAGATTTGGTTCCTACTCTTAGGAAATTTTACGATGCCCGGATTGATGAAATGATTCTTGACCTTCGATACAATCCTGGAGGATACGTAAGCACTTGCAAGTATCTTTCAAATTCTATTGTCAACGCAAAAGGATACGACGGAATCTTTCAACAATGCACCTACAATGACATTTTGACCAAGGAGATGGAGTTGGAAACGGGTAGCGGAGTTAGTACAAACCGCTTTTCAACACCGGATAATGGTGAGAATGTGCTGGGTTCGCCTATGTATGGACTTAATCTGAAAAGAGTCTTTGTGTTAACGTCGAAGAACAGCGCTTCAGCATCTGAAGCTGCCATCATAAGTATGCGCCCTTATATGGATGTTGTCATCATTGGGGAAAAGACTTACGGCAAGGGAGTCGGATCCTGGACAATACGTGACAACAGATACAAATACCAACTTCAGCCTATCACCATGCGTTATCATAACGCACTGATGGAAACCACTCCTGATGACGGACTGGAAGTAGATTATTACATACCAGACGGTTATTCTACGTCAAAAAAAGAGCTAGGCGACACAACTGAGCCATTATTAGCAAAAGCTCTGCATCTTATTCTCGACGCAGACTTCCCAAATGTGAGAAATCACGACAAGACAAACGCCAGCGAATCTTCACACGTCAAAGAAATAGGCAAACCCTCTTTTTTTGTCAGAGCCTATTAGGACTTTTCGCGTATTTTCCCAACTGGGGGCACCTTTGAAGAAAAAATCTCGGCCGTTTTTTGAAAAATCTCAGCCGTTTTTGAAAAAATATCGCCCTCCCGGAAAATAAAGCGGCCTACAGCTCGTTAATAAAACGTATATATACAAAAAGAACGACGTATGATAGAATACATCAGGGGCGAGCTGACCGAGCTTACTCCCGCTTTGGCAACGGTTGAAGCCGCCGGGGTGGGCTACGGGCTGAACATTTCGCTCAACACTTACACCACCATCCAGAGACACCTCCACCCTTCTGTAGGACAGCAGAAGGACGATGTGAAACTTTATGTCTACGAGGCCATCCGCGAGGATGCCTACGTTCTGTACGGCTTTGCCTCGAAGAAGGAGCGCGAGATGTTCGAGCTGCTCATCACCGTGTCGGGCGTGGGCACGAACACGGCACGCATGATGCTCTCGTCGATGAGCGTCACTGAGCTGTGCAACGCCATCTCGACGGGCAACGCCAAGCTCATCCAGAGCATCAAGGGCATCGGCAAGATGACGGCGCAGCGCGTCATCGTGGACCTGCGCGACAAGATTGTGGCGCTGGGCATAACCGACGAGATTCCCACCGGAGGCACTATCGCCGCACCGGTGAACAACGCCGTGCGCGACGAGGCGGTGGCCGCCCTGACCATGCTGGGCTTCTCGCCCGCACCCACGCAGAAAGTGGTGGTCGGCATTCTACAGGAGCAGCCCTCGCTGCCCGTGGAGCAGGTGGTGAAGCTGGCGCTGAAACAGATAAAATAAGAGACCACCCCTACGAGACCCACCCAAGCCCTCCCCAAGGAGGGATGTCTAGATAGTCAAGTTAAGCATGAAGAAGGCTTCTCTATACATCGTACTGACGCTGATGGTCATAGCAGGCTTCCCTGCCATGCTCTCTGGCGCGTATGTACAAGGTATAGGAAGCCACGCCGCTCCACCCGACAGCACTGCCAAAGAAACCCCATCGGGGGCCGTAGGGGAGGCGGTCCGCTGGCGCATCCAGCCGACGGCCCCCATGCAGGTGGCCGACCTCGACTCCAGCGCCCTGGACTTGCGCATGCCTGAAAACATCAAGCAGAAGGTGGAGTACAACGACTCGCTGAACCTCTACTTCATCGGCTCGAAGATTGGCGACAGCTACCTGAACGCCCCCATCATGATGACGCCCGAGGAGTATATGAAGTGGAGCGAGCGCCGCGCCCGCCAGCAGTTCTTCCGCCAGAAGGACGCCGAGAACGTGAAGCAGAAGGGCGAAAACAAATTCTCGTTCAGCGACATGCAGTTCGACCTGGGGCCTGCCGAAAAGATTTTCGGCCCCGGTGGCGTGCGTGTGAAGACTCAGGGAACAGCGGAGCTGAAGGTGGGCTTCACCAAAAAGGACATCGACAACCCCTCGCTGCCCATCCGCAACCGCAAGACCACGAACTTCGACTTCGACGAGAAGATTAACCTGAGCGTTAACGGCAAGGTGGGCGACAAGGTGAACATGAACCTGAACTACAACACCGACGCCACCTTCGACTTCGACACGAAGAATCTCAAACTGAAATACGACGGCAAGGAAGACGAAATCATCAAACTCGTCGAGGCGGGCAACGTATCCTTCCCCTCGAACAACTCGCTGGTGCACGGCGCCAGCAGCCTCTTCGGCATCCGCACCGACATGCAGTTCGGCAAGTTGAAGCTGCAGACCGTGGTGTCGCAGAAGAAGTCCACATCGACCAGCGTCTCCAGCAAAGGCGGCACCTCGACCACCCCCTTCGAGATCGACGTGGCCGAATACGAGGAGAACCGCCACTTCTTCCTCAGCCACTACTTCCGCCAGCAGTACGACCGCGCCATGCAGACGCTGCCCAACCTGACCACGGGCATCAAGATTAACCGCGTGGAGGTGTGGGTGACCAACAAGACGGGAACCACCAGCAACACCCGCAACATCGTGGCCTTCACCGACATTGGCGAAAACGCGGTCATCAAGAACCCGCTGTGGAGCCCCACGGGCATGCAGGTGCCCGGCAACCTGGCCAACGACGTGTACTCCACGCTGGTGGCCAACATCGACTCCGCCGGGCGCAACATCGACCTCATCTCCACCCAGCTGGAAGCCCTCCCCGGCCTCGTCGGTGGCGTGGACTACGAGAAGCTGGCCGCTGCCCGACTGCTCAACAGCAGCGAATACACCATCAACGAAGCACTGGGCTACATCTCGCTCAAACAGGGCATGCAGACCGACCAAGTGCTGGCCGTGGCCTTCGAGTACACCTACGGCGGACAGACCTACCAGGTGGGCGAGTTCTCTACCGACGTCACCCAGACCAACCGCTGCCTCTTCGTGAAGTCGCTGAAGAACACCTCGAACAATCCGTCGCAGGGCAACTGGAACCTGATGATGAAGAACGTCTACTACCTGGCAACGTCTGTAGAGAAAGAGAAGTTCCGCCTCGACATCAAGTACCAGAGCGACACCACCGGCACCTACCTGACATACCTGCCCGAGGAAGCCCTGAAGAGCACGACGCTGCTGAAGGTGATGGGCCTGGACCGCCTGGACGCCAACATGAAGACGCACGCCAACGGCCAGTTCGACTTCGTGCAGGGATACACCGTCAGCAACGGACGCGTGTTCCTGCCCTCGGCAGAACCCTTCGGCGACTACCTGCGCAACTACCTCGACCAGAAAGGCCTGGGACACCTGGCCGACAAGTACTGCTTCGACCAGCTCTACGACTCGACGAAGACCGTGGCCAAGCAGAATGCCGAGAAGGACAAGTACATCCTGACCGGACAGTTCAAGGGAACGAGCGCCAACGTCATCTCACTCGGCGCCTACAACGTGCCGCAAGGCTCCGTCGTGGTCACGGCAGGCGGCGTCACCCTGACAGAAGGCTCCGACTACACCGTGGACTACTCCGCCGGCGAGGTCACCATCCTGAACCAGAGCATCATCGACGCCGGCACGAACGTCAACGTCAGCCTGGAATCGAACACCGACGCCTGGTTGCACCGCAAGACGATGTTCGGCGTGAACTGGGAGTACGACTTCAACAAGAACTTCTCCATGGGCGGCACGCTGATGCACCTCTCCGAGCAGGCGCTGACCACAAAGGTCTCCATGGGCGAGGAGCCGCTGAACAACACCCTCTGGGGCCTGAACCTGAACTGGAAGCAGGAGAGCCAGTGGCTGACCAAAGCCCTCGACCGCCTGCCACTGCTGCACCTGACGCAACCCTCGCAGATAACCCTCACGGGCGAGTTCGCAAAGCTCATCGCCGGCAATGCCAAGGGCACGCAGGACAACGCCTCCTACATCGACGACTTCGAAAACACGAAGAACCTGCTCGACGTCTCCGACCCCAAGGCGTGGGTGCTCAGCTCAGTGCCCTCGATGTTCCCCGAATCGACCGACAAGGAGACCGTGGCCTCAGGCTACAACCGTGCCCTGCTCACCTGGTACAACGTAGACCCCCTCTTCACCCGCCGCAGCAGCAGCCTGACGCCAGGACACATCAAGAGCGACCTGGAACAGCTGTCGAACCACTATGTGCGCGAAGTTTATGTGAAGGAACTCTACCCCAACCGCGACCAGTCGAGCTACAACGGCGCCACGTCGACCCTGCCAGTGCTCAACCTGACCTACTACCCGCAGGAGCGCGGCCCCTACAACCTGACGCTGGACTACAACAGCGACGGCACGCTGAAAAACCCTGCACAGCGCTGGGGCGGCATGATGCGCCGGCTGGAGACGACCGACTTCGAGCAGGCAAATATAGAATATGTGGAGTTCTGGCTGCTCGACCCCTACATCTACACCCGCGCCGACGGCACTGCATCGGAGCACAGCGGCGAGCTGTACATCAACCTGGGCGAGGTGAGCGAGGACGTGTTGCGCGACGGCAAGAAGTTCTACGAGAGCGGCATGCCCGTGGACGGCACCAGCACCTTCGAGACGACACAGTGGGGCAAGATTCCCGTGCAGGCCACACAGACCTACGCCTTCGCCACCACCAGCGGCTC
>ERZ842401.3698-NODE-3698-length-18696-cov-4.697227_pt1 | contig 18696 bp, 11 predicted proteins | sample MGYA00521270_ERZ842401 | MGnify/ENA primary metagenome ERZ842401 (study PRJEB31892, sample SAMEA3878208) | bioreactor metagenome | biome: Moose rumen | place: Sweden | collected 2011-10 | study: EMG produced TPA metagenomics assembly of the PRJEB12797 data set... | reverse complement strand
TAGCGGAGCTGACGGAGGAACTGGAAGAACTGCGTTCCGAAAAGAAACAGCTTCTTGCCTCTCTGGACTATGCCGAGGATACCGGGCTTTCCACGGTGAAGAAAGATATCTCCGCTATGGAGGCCAACCTGGCAAAGCTGGAGCAGCAGGAGCAGAAGTACACCGACGAGCTGAACGCTGCCCTTGTAGAGTACGAGGAGCTGAAAGCACAGACGGTAGATTTCGATCCCGACGAGCTGGCTATGGCGCAGCTTGAGATCCGCCCTCAAAAAGAGGCCTCAGCTGAAAGCAAGATCCAGGCCGCTTACGGGGATAAATATGACTTCTGGACCATGGTCGGCGCAAAGCGGGATGTTGCGGAGCTGCTGGGTGAAGAAGAACCTCGATCCATCCGGGAGCGTCTGCGCAGGAAAGAGATTGAGAAGCAAAGGATAAGCCGTGAGCGTGAGCCTCAGCGGAAGAAAAGCAAGGATCATGGATGGGAGCGGTGAACTGCTCCTATCTCCACAAAAATCAGAAATCTTGGATTGTCGGATGATTGCCGTTGACTTTTCCCAGAAAAGGTGTTATTCTATTCAAAGGTTAATGTCATTAACCTTTGAAGCATAAGGAGGTCTCATATGCCTGCAAAAAAAGGAAATACACCGGACAAAATCAAAAATACCGCAAGAACTATATTCTTAGCGAATGGGTTTCGAGAAACATCTATGCAGATGATAGCATCTGAGGTTGGAATCTCAGCACCGGGTCTCTATAAGCATTTTGAGAGTAAGGAAGAGATCTTTTCAGCACTGGTCGATCCGCTGATCACAGCGATCAAGGAAATTTTGCACATGGCGGAAAATGAGAAGGATACTCTGTTTGCAGAAGGGAAAAGTGAGAAAGTCTGGGATAAAGAAAAAACATTTAAGGAGATGTTGGATTTTATTTATGCCAATTTTTCCGGCATGAAGCTTCTTTTGTTCTGCGCCGAAGGTACGGCATATGAGAATATCATAGACAAGGTGGCTGATTATGAAACACAAGTTATGTTGCGCACGCTGCCGAGGCTTCGGGAGCAGGGCATGGATATTCCAGAAATTGATGCGGAAACCATTTCCACGATGATGCGGCAGCAATACCGCACGCATGCGGAATTTATCAGAAAGGATTATCCCAGAGAACGCGCAGAGCAATATCAAAAAGAGGTAGATACTTTCTTTACAGCTGGCTGGCGTGCGCTTCTGAGGTTTTGACGGAGGAACCGACGAATGAAAAGAAGATCGCTTATATTGGAATGCATGGCCATCGGAATGATGATTGGAACGGCCTCGTTTGCCGCGCTGCAGTTTGAGCTTGCCATTGCTGGATGTATAAACCAGCAGGAAAAAATGAAAGAAATCTAAACCTGGGCAAGGCCAGCGCCGCATGCGGACCTTGCCCTTCTTCACTTCCAAATGTTAAATATATCCGCAAAAAATTACATTGATCAGAGGTCCAAATGTTCCCCATGCGATCATCATTGCCCTCAATGAAATGCACCTTGAGATCCAGGGGCAGCTCCAGATCCTCTTTTCTCCACTTCTCCTCGCGCAGGAGTAAGCAACCGCGCAGTTGCTCTGCACGGTCTGTATACTCTTGCCAGATATTCGGGGTTAAATGTTATAGAACGCCTTAGCGTGGATGAATAATCGGTCATAGGGTTTGCCACACTTTGAGTCAAACCTGAAAAACAAGGTTGAAGAATACTGCAGCTTTTGGTATAATGAAAGTGTCTGTGCGACAATAGTTTTTAGGCTTTTTGTGTATATCAGATCCGGCTCAAACCGGCTGCGAGTTTTAGCTCGATGAAACAGAACACAGCGTGAATACAAAAGGAGCTATACTATGTTTGGAAAGTATTTCGAATGGAACGAGAACACGATGCACGTGATCGAGGAGATCGGGCGGCACATGCCGGGAGGCTTTTTCATCTATAAAGCGGAAGAGCCGCAGGAACTGATATACGCCAACCATACGGTGTTTGAGATTTTCGGCTGTGAGGATCTGGAGGACTTCCGGCGTTTGACAGGCTATACCTTCCGGGGGATCGTACATCCCGATGATTTTGAATCTGTTTCCAACACCATCAACGAACAGATCAGCCGGGGCGACATGGACTATTTGGAATACCGTATCATCCGCAAGGACGGCGAAGTTCGCTGGGTGGACGATTACGGCCACTTCACCGAAACCGAGGCTTACGGCGGGATCTTCTATGTCTTCATCTCCGACATTACCGACAAGCGGAAACGCATGGAAGAGGAAAAACGGCGTCTCGCGGAGGAAGTCCAATCGGCCGCCAAACTCGCGGACCTGATGGCTTCTGTAGCGTCCCTTCTCTCCAACATGCCCGCGATGAGCTTTTCCAAGGACGCGGAGACCGGAGTATATCTTGCCTGCAACCAGCCTTTTGCCGAGTATGCGCACAAAGCATCGCCGGAGGAGGTCGTGGGTCTCACGGACTTCGACATTTTTGATCCGGTGACGGCGGCGCACTTTGCGGAGGATGACAAGAAAGCCCTGGCGATGGATGAGCCTTACATCTTCTTTGAGGACGTCCCTGACGCTGCGGGGGCCGCGATACGCAACCTTCAGACGACGAAGCTGAAGTTCAAGGATGCCTCCGGGCGGCTGTGCACGCTGGGTATGTGCGTAGATGTTACGGAAATCGCCCGGATGAAATCCTCTGAGGCAAAGCAGCATGAAATGGAGGAACAACTCGAACTGCAGGAGGCGCTGCTGGAAGAACAGCGGCAGAGAGCGCAGCAGGACAGCATGATCGTCGCCCTCTCCTCGGACTATCGCAGCGTCTATTACGTCGATCTGGACAAGGACGAGGCGGTCTGCTATCAGGAGGATCGCCGTTTTGCGGAGGCTCCCTCCGCCGGCGAGCATTTTCCCTATCTGAGAGATTTCACGAGCTTTGCCGCAGACCATGTGGCAGAAAGCTACCGGGACGGTTTTCTGCAGTTCATTCAGCCGGAGAATATTCGCCGGGAGCTTCTGAAACAGCCGGTCATCGCCTATCGTTTTCTGGAGCTGCGAGACGGGATCGAGGCCTATTCCATGCTGCGCATGGCGGGCGTCCGCCATATAGAGGATCGGGCAGACCATCTTGTCCACGCCATCGGCGTCGGCTTTACGGATATCGACGAGGAGATGCGGAAGTCCATGGCGCAGCAGAAGGCGCTGATCGAAGCGCTGGCCGCCGCGGAGGAAGCCAACAAGGCGAAAACCGCCTTCCTCTCCAACATGAGCCACGAGATCCGTACGCCGATGAACGCCATCATCGGGCTGGACAGCCTCGCCCTGCGGAACAAATCTCTGCCTGCGGAGACCGTGGAGTATCTGGAAAAGATCGGCGGCAGTGCAAGGCACCTGCTGGGGCTGATCAACGATATCCTGGATATGAGCCGGATCGAGTCGGGCCGCCTGGTGCTGCGCAAGGAGGAATTCTCCTTCCGCAATATGCTGGAGCAGATCAACACCATGGTCATGTCCCAGTGCGGGGAAAAGGGCCTGAAATACGAATGCAACATGCTCGGCGGCGTCAGCGACACCTACATCGGCGACGACATGAAGCTCAAGCAGGTGCTCATCAACATCCTCTCCAACGCCGTCAAGTTTACCGACGCGCCCGGCCGCGTGACGCTGTCGATTGAGAGAACGGCGGTCTATGAAGACCAGTCGACGCTGAAATTTGTGGTGAAGGACACGGGCATCGGGATGGATCCGTCCTTTATCCCCAAAATCTTTGATTCCTTCTCGCAGGAAAACAGCAGCCGGAGCAGCAAATACGGCAGCACCGGTCTCGGTATGGCCATCACCAAAAACATTGTTGAGCTTATGAACGGGACGATCTCCGTCGAATCCGAAAAAGGTGTCGGCTCGGAGTTCACCGTGATCGTCACGCTGAAGAATTGTGATCGCGCGGGCGAGGCGACGAGCTATATCAAGCCCAAGGATATGCGTGTGCTTGTGGTGGACGACGAAGAAATCGCCGCGGAGCACGCGCGGATCGTGCTCGACGAGGTCGGCATCAAAGCCGATACCTGTCCGGGCGGACCGGAAGCCCTCCATATGCTGGAGCTCGCGCACACGAAGCATGAGCCCTACAATCTCGTGCTTCTAGACTGGAAAATGCCGGAGATGGACGGGCTGGAGGTCGCCAGACAGATCCGCGCGCGCTACGACAAGGAAACCACAGTGATCATCCTGACCTCCTTCAACTGGGATGAGATCATGGATGAGGCGCTGCACATCGGCGTGGACAGTTTCCTGGCAAAGCCCCTGTTTGCCTCGAACGTGATCGATGAATTTGAGCGTATCGCGCGGAAAAACAACATGAGCTTATTCAAGGCAAAGAGACGCGCGGAACTCAAAGACCGGCACATCCTGCTGGCGGAGGACATGCTGATCAACGCCGAGATCATGAAGGAGATCCTCAGCATCCGGCAGATCCACATCGACCACGCGGAAAACGGCAGACTGGCGCTGGAGATGTTTGAGCGCAGCGTTGCCGGCTATTACGACGCCATCCTGATGGACGTCCGCATGCCGGAAATGGATGGGCTGGAGGCGACTGCCGCGATCCGCGCGCTGGATCGGGAGGACGCCCACACCATCCCCATCATCGCCATGACCGCCAACGCCTTTGACGAGGATGTACAGCGTTCGCTGCAGGTGGGGATGAACGCGCACCTCAGCAAACCCGTCGAGCCGGAGCACCTGTATCAGACGCTGGAAGAGCTGATATGGGAAGCCGATCAGGAAAAAGGCGGGGAGGTGTAAACGGTGGACGAACAGCAGGAAAGAGGGAAAGCCTTTGATCGCTACCTCTCGCCGCTTGACATCTGGGCGATGGCCTTCGGCATCATGGTCGGCTGGGGCGTGTTTGCCATGCCCGGAAATACGTTCCTGCCGCTTGCGGGACCGGCGGGGACCCTGATCGCCATGCTGATCGGCATGGGCATCATGCTGGTCATCGGCGGCAATTTCTCCTATCTCATGGGCCGCACGTCGATCATCGGCGGCATCTATTCCTATACCAAGGAGGCCTTCGGGCGGGATCATGCCTTTTTGAGCTCCTGGTTCCTCTGCCTTTCGTATCTGACGATCGTTTTCCTCAACGGCACGGCGCTGTTCTATATCGTGCGGATGCTGCTGGGGAGCACGCTGCAGACCGGCTTTCACTATACGATCGCCGGAAATGTGATCTACCCCGCGGAGGCACTGGTGTCGGCGCTGGTTCTCGGCGGCGTGGGCCTTCTCTTCATTGTCGCGAAGCCTCTGCTGCAGAGGCTGCACACGGTCCTGTCCGTGCTGCTTCTTGCGGGAGTTGTCGTCACGGCGGCGGTGTGCCTTCCGCATGCCGTCGCAAACGGCGCGCTGACTGCCTTCGGCTCCAGCGGCACGAACAAGGGCTACGCGGTTTTCAGTCTGGTGATCCTCTCCCCCTGGGCCTTTGTGGGCTTTGAGGCGATCTCTTTTGACACGGCGCATTTCAAGTGCTCCATCCGGAAGTCACGGCCTCTGATTGTCCTGTCGATCATCGGGGCTGCTTTCGCGTATCTGTCCATGGCGCTGGTCAGTGTGGCGGCCGTGCCCGACGGTTTCGGATCCTGGCAGGAATACATCTCTTCTCTGGACCGCCTGAGCGGGATCCCGGCCGTGCCGACCTTTTATGTCGCGGGGCATTTTATGGGCCCTGCCGGCATCGTGATCATGACCGTCACGGCCGTCTCCGCGATCCTGACCGGCATCATCGGCGGTTACCGCGCCACGACGCGGATCCTGTCCACGATGGCGGAGGACAAGATTCTTTCCGAGCGCTTCTCCAAAACATCCTACAGCATCCTTTTCATCATGGCGATCTCCATCGTGATCGCTTTCCTGGGGCGGAATACGCTGAACTGGTTTATCGACCTGACCGCCTTCGGGGCGATCGTGGGCTTTGGGTACACCTCGGCCGCCGCGTGGAAGATCGCAAAAACGGAAGGTGACGCCGCACGAGTGATCTATGGCGTCATCGGGACCGTGATTTCCGGGCTTTTTGCCGTTGTGCAGCTGATTCCCAGACTCACCGCCATGGAAGCCATGGGCAGCGAATCCTTCCTTCTGCTGAGTCTTTGGTGTTTGGTCGGCTTCGTCTTTTATTGGCGCACGGTGCGCCACAGCTCTTTGACGGAATACAGCGGGATCTCCACCTCGGGCGTCGTGCTGTTCGCGCTGCTGATCTACTCCTCCCTGATGTGGCTGGCAAAGCGCCTGATGGCCGGCCAGAGTGTGGATGAGATGAAGGCTGCCCTGGTCTGGGGCGGCTCGATCCTGATGCTCATCATTTTCATCGGGCTGACGGTCATGCTCTACGTACAGAATTATGTGCGCAAAAAGCATGAGGCGGCCGAGCGGGAAAAGATACGCGCCGTGGAAGGGAGTCTCGCGAAGAGCCAGTTCCTTTTCAACATGTCGCACGATATCCGCACGCCCATGAACGCGATCGTCGGCTACACGACGCTTGCGCTCCGGGAACCGGCCAGCCCGGTGCTGCAGGATTATCTGAAAAAAATCGATCTGTCCAGCCAGCATCTGCTGGCGCTCATCAATGACATTCTGGAGATGAGCCGCATTGAAACCGGCAAGATCGAGCTGGAATACGTCCCCACGGATCTGGTTGCGGTGTTTGACGGGGTACGGGATCTGTTCTCCGAACAGATGAAACAGAAGCAGATGGATTTTTCTGTCCATACCTCTCAGGTGCAGAACCGTTTTGTGTGGTGTGACAGGAAAAACCTGAACCGCGTGCTCCTCAACACCTTGAGCAACGCGTACAAATTCACCGCCCCCGGCGGGTCGATCTCCGCGTCGCTGTATGAGATCGGGACCGGGGAAAACGGCTACGGCTCCTACGAAATGCGGATACGGGACAACGGCATCGGCATGTCCCGGAAATTCGCGGAGAAGATGTTCAACGCCTTTGAGCGGGAGCGCACCTCCACGGACAGCGGGATCGAGGGCACCGGTCTGGGGCTCGCCATCACAAAGAGCATCGTGGATCTGATGGGCGGCACCATCGAAGTGCTGACTGCGCCCGGAAGCGGAACGGAAATGATCATCCGCCTGAAATTTCGCCTGGCGGAAAAGGAGGACATCCCAGACGCCCCGCAGCCGGAAGTCCGGGCGGATAGCGTTGATTTTACCGGGAAGCGCCTTTTGCTCGTCGAGGACAACATGATCAATATGGAGATCGCCCGCATGATCCTGGAGCAGCTCGGCTTCGTGATCGAAACAGCCGAAAACGGCCAGATCGCCGTGGAAAAGATCTCCGCATCCGAGCCGGGAGCCTTTGACCTGGTTTTGATGGATATCCAGATGCCTGTCATGGACGGCTACACCGCCACGCGGGAGATCCGGTCGCTGGCCGACCGGGAGCTGGCCGCGATCCCGATCATCGCGATGACGGCAAACGCCTTTGCCGAAGATGTGCATGCGGCAGAAAACGCCGGCATGGACGGACATATCGCAAAGCCGATCGACATTACGGTCATGAAGAATACCATTGCCGATGTATTGAGCAGGCAAAAAACGGACTGAGCCGGGAAGAAAACGCATCCCGGGAAAGAATAATAGGGAGGATCAGGATGGACAGTACCCTTGCACGTGTCGCTACAGCGCTGCTGATTGATTATTCAAGCGTATATTACATCGACCTCAAGACAGGCCGCTATGAATGCTACAGCACGAATCCGGGATATCAGAAGCTGGAGCTGCTCTCTTCCGGGGAGGACTTTTTCCGCGATTGTCAGCGGGACGTCCTCGCGGTGGTCTATCCGGAAGACCAGCGGATGGTGTCCGACGCGCTGCGGCGGGAGTCGCTCCTGCGTCAGCTGCGGGACAAGACCACGCTCTCCATCGTGTATCGCCTGATGATCGACGGCAGGCCGGTCTATCACACCATGCGCATCCTGCGCGATCCCTCCGACGAAGAGGACAGCCTGATCCTGGGCGTGCTGAACGTGGACGAGTCGGTCCGGACGGAAAAAGCGACCAAGACCTATAACGCCATCGCGAAAACGCTGGCCAACCGCTACGCCACGATCTACTACGTGGATCTGATCTCCCATCACTATACGGAGTATTCCTCCAGCAACGATTACCGGGAGCTGGAGATCCCGCAGGAGGGCAGCGACTTCTTCGAGGAGACCCGCAAAAACGTCCTGCGGGTGATCCATCCGGAGGATCTGGACAAGGTGCTGATGATCTCGGATAAGGATTTCATGGTATCCGCCACGCAGAGCGGAAAGAAGCATCTAGTGGAGTACCGGCTGCTGATGAGCGACGGAGCTCACCACATGAGGCTTATGGCCGTGCGCGTCGACGAGGGCGACCACCTGATCATCGCGCTGGAGAACATCGATGAAGAGGTCAAAAGCAAGGAGACGATGAAAGATATCTCCGAGAAAAACATGGTGTTCTCGCAGGTCGCGGAGAGCCTGGCGCGGCAATACGGCATGATCTATTACATCGACACCGAGACGGACAGCTATATCGAGTTTACCGCCTCCGACGAATACAAGGATTTCAACATCAGTCCCGTCGGCAGTGATTTCTTCGGAACCTCCCAGCGGAATATCGGCATGATCGTCCATCCGGACGACCGGGAGCAGGTGTTTGCCGCCCTCGACAAGCCAACGATGCTGAAGGCTCTGGAGAAAAACGACTCCTTCACGATGACCTACCGGCTGATTATGGCGGGGCAGAGCGCCTATACGAGAATGACCGTGTTCTGGGCCAGCGACAGGAAACACCTGATCATGGGCGTGATGAATATCGAGCATGAGATCCGGAAGGAGGACGCCATCAAAAAGACGCTGGCCGAAAACGCGACCTTCTACCAGATCGCGACGAGCCTGGCCAATCAGTACGACACCATCTACTACGTGAACATGCTGGACGACCACTATATCGAATTTTCTTCCACGGACACGTATAAGAGTCTCGATGTCCGGCCGTCCGGAGACGACTTCTTCCGAGAATCCCTTGCCAACATCGATCGGGTGATCCATCCGGAGGATCGGAGTGCATTTCACCGGATTCTGGATAAACCGACCATGATCCAGATGCTGCGGGATAAACATATGATCACGCATACCTATCGGCTGCTGATCGGAGACGGCATCATGTATGCGCGGCTGTCCATCATCTGGGCGACGGACAACAAGCATCTGATCATCGGCGTCATGAATATCGACCAGGAGATCCGAAAAGAGAAGGAGATCGAAAAGCGGCTGAGCGCCGCCAATGAAAAAGCCTATCGGGATGAGATGACGGGCGTAAAGAACAAAACGGCCTTCACGGAATACATGGAAACGCTGCAGGAGCAGATCTATCAGAGACAGATCCGGGAGTTTTCGATCGTGGTCTGTGATGTCAACGGTCTCAAGCAGATCAGCGACAGTCTCGGACACATTGAAGGGGACGCTTATATCCGCAGCGCCAGCCAGCTGATCTGCCACACCTGGGAGCACAGTCCGGTCTTCCGCATCGGCGGGGATGAATTCGCCGTCGTGCTGCAGGGGGCCGACTATCAGAACAGGACCGCGCTGGAGCAGCGGATCAAGGAACAGGTTCAAAAGAATCTGAAGGCCGGGAGAGTCGTGATCGCGATGGGAATGGCGGACTATTCCGCCGGATCGGCCGCCTCGGCGGACGAGGTGTTTGAATGCGCCGACAAGCGCATGTATGAGGACAAGGCGGCGCTGAAGAACTGCTGAAATATGATGCGCGTTTTAATCAAGCAGATACCCATTTGCAAAGAGAGAAGCAGGAGGTAAGAGAGCTATGCCGGAAAAACAGGAAAGATTTCGCCCTTCCCTTGAGAAGAGAAGGATCCTGCTGGTAGAGGATGAATTCATCAATCAGGAGATCCTGAAGATGATTCTCCAGGAACGCTATGAGATCATCCCGGCAGAGACCGGAACAAAAGCGCTGGAGAGCATTCACGCGCAGTTTGAGACCCTGAGCCTGATCCTTCTGGATCTGAATCTGCCGGATATCCATGGTCTGGACGTGCTGCGTGAGGTGAAAGCCGATGTCCGCTTTGCCCGTATCCCCGTTATCGTCATGACGGCGGACAGCGACGCGGAGGTGGAATGCCTTACGCTGGGCGCCATCGACTTTATCCCGAAACCGTACCCACGGCAGGAGGTTATTCTTGCCCGTGTGCTGCGCACCATTGAGCTTTCGGAAGACCGGGATATCCTTCGCTGGACAGAGCGGGATCAGCTGACAGGCCTTTATAACAGAGACTTTTTCTATCGCTATGCTGTCCAGCTTGATGCGCATCATGCCGAGTGGCCAACGGATGCTATCCTGATGAACATCAATCATTTCCACACGATCAATGATCGCTATGGCAAGAGTTACGGCGATGACGTTCTCCGGCGTGTCGGAGAACGGACGCTGGCTTTCGTGCAGGAGGCAGGCGGCATTGCCTGCCGCAGCGATGCGGATACGTTTCTGATCTACTGCCCGCACAACGCGGACTACGATTCGCTGCTGGAGCGTGTGTCCGTTCCCATGCACGATGCGGAAGCCGGGCAAAGCGAAAACCGCGTCCGGATCCGGATGGGCGTTTATGCGGATACAGATAAAACGCTGGACATCGAGCGCCGCTTTGACCGGGCCAAGATCGCCGCAGACACAGTAAAAGACAACTTTACGCGAGCCATTGGCATTTATAATAATTCCCTGCATGAGACAGAGCTTCTTGAAGCGCAGCTGATTGAGGATTTTCCGCGTGCGATCCGGGAAAAACAGTTTCAGGTCCATTATCAGCCCAAGTTTGACGTGCGTCCGAATACACCGGTTTTGAGCAGCGCTGAGGCTCTCGTGCGCTGGCGCCATCCAACGCTTGGGATGATCAGCCCCGGCGTATTCATTCCGCTGTTCGAAAACAACGGTCTGATCTACCGTCTGGACAGCTTTGTCTGGGCGGAAGCCGCCGCGCAGATCCGGGATTGGAAGACGCGGCTGGGGATCTGCCTGCCGGTATCCGTTAACGTATCCCGCGTCGACCTGTATGAGCCGAGGCTGGTCGAGCTGCTGCAGGAGATCACAGAAGAAAACGGTTTGAGCCCTCACGATCTGCTGCTGGAGATCACCGAGTCCGCATATACGGAGGACTCCGAACAGATCGTCGAGAAGGTTCGGCGTCTGCGTGAGATCGGTTTTCGCATCGAGATGGACGACTTCGGTTCGGGCTACTCTTCGCTTAATATGCTCTCCACACTTCCTGTGGACGCGCTGAAGCTGGACATGCAGTTTGTCCGCAACGCGTTCAAGGATCGGAAGGACACCCGCCTTCTGGAGGCCATGATACAGCTGGCGGAGGCCTTCGAGGTGCCCACGATCGCGGAAGGTGTGGAAACCGCCGAGCAGGTCTTCACGCTCAAAACAATGGGCTGCGATATCATCCAGGGCTATTATTTCTCCCGGCCCCTTCCCGTGCCGGAATTTGAGCGTTTCCTTCAGGACAACCGGCCGGAAGCCTCTGATGTCCAGCTGAAAGCAAAACGGCCGCGGCGCGACCGCTTTACCTATAAAGCCATGCACGATCCGCTGACCGGACTGTACAACTACACCGCGTTTGATGTTCTGTTCCATGATTCGGACCAGGAGCACATCGCGGTCCTGATCGCGCGGATCGACAGCTACGAGCAGATCCGTCAAAACCGGGGACGGGACTGTGCCGACCGCGTCGTATGCCGCGCAGCCGATGTGCTCCAGAAGAGCTTTCGTTCCGTGGATACGATCTGCCGTCTGCGGGAGGATGAGTTCGCCGTGATCATGACGCGGGTAACCAGCAAGGAAAAGAAACTGGTCCTGGACAAGATCGAACAGATGAATCATGTGCTGCATCTGGAGGAAGAAACCACGCCGGCGTTTTCCCTGCGTGTGGGCGTCGCTTTTTCGGACCGGAAAGATCCGGAGGGAGATATTTTCCAGGACGCGGACACCGCCCTCGAGCGGCTGACGGGCATAAGCCAGACCGGTTATTCTGTTTTTTAAGGCAGGGAAAGGAGTTTCTATCATGACGATCGATATGCTGACGGCTTACGGAGCCAACACAAAAGAGGGGCTGCAGAGATGCATGAACAACGACGGCTTCTATCTCCGTCTGGTAAAGATGATACCGGGGGACGACCATTTTCAAAAGCTCTATGACGCTGTGGAAGCAGGAGATCTTGCCGCTGCGTTTGATGCGGCGCACGCGCTGAAGGGCTCGACCGGAAACCTGGCGCTGACGCCGATCTTCGCGCCGGTCAGCGAGATCACCGAGCTTCTTCGCGCCCGGACGGAGACGGATTATACGCCTCTCGTGACGGCGATTCGAGACGCGCAGAAAAAGCTGTGCGACATCTGCGCAGACTGACAGCCATTTTCCCCCGCAGCGATATCTTACAGCAGGGAGAGTTGCCCATGAAAACAGCGAAAAAGAGTGATCGGAATGCCATACAGAACCTGATATGCGCCGTTTTGCTGATTTGCGGCGTTGTCCTTTCGTTTGTTTATTTCTATCGCTCCAACGTAAAGCGGATCACCCATCAGAACGAAACCTATATCGCGGATATCGCGACCCAGCGCGCGGCGCTGGTCAATGATCTGTTTGCGGAAAACCTGGCCTATATCGAATCCTCCGCCATCGTTTTGGAAACGGCCTTTCAGAATGAGGCGGTCGACTGCGCCAAGCTGAATGTGGAGGCGGAGGAGCAGATCGACCCGGTGGAGGTAGAGAAGGTAGGGCGGCTCCTGCGCGCCTGTGAGGAGCGGTTTGCCTTTAACTATTTCCGATTTATCGATCTCCATGGACGGGACTATACGACCGGGGAAACCGTGATCGCCGCCAATGTCGCAGAGCGCGAATACTTCAGGCAGGGAATCAGCGGAAAAACCGGCATGACCTATATTCTGGATTCCAAGGTGACAAGCGAGCGGCAGATCGGCTTTTACAGCCCCGTGTACCAGAATGGGGAAATCGCCGGATTTGTCATCGGCTTTTACGGAGAGGATTTTATCAACAGCCTTTTGGAGGTTTCTGTATTTGACCATGCCTGCGAAGTGCTTTTGTGTGCACAGGACGGCACGATCATCTACAGCACGGGCAAGACGGCCGAGACCCGGAATTATCTGGATGCTCTGTCCGAATTCTCCTTCTCTCAGGACACGGACGAGCGGACTGTGCGGGATGCCTTTGCAAACCGGAACGACACCTTTTTCAGCTATGAGGTGGACGGTCAGGAAACCGTTGGGATCGTATCCTATATCGGCAGCGATTCCGATTTCCTCATGGTATTGAACTTCCCGGCAGAGGCCTATCAGAGCATGATCCGCAACGCGAGCATCAACGGCGCCGTTCTGCTCCTGTCTCTGATCGGGCTTTTCCTGGTGGCCGGGATCTTCTTTATAGTCCGCTTCTTTCTTCAGAAAAAGAAGCTGCTGGAGGAAGCAAAAAACTCCAACGATATTCATTTTGCCATGTCCCGGCTCTTTGAGAACTTCGTGATCGTCAATGCCGAAAAGCGCACGTACCATTACATAGAGGGCATGCCCGACGTGGGGCATATTCCCAACGACGGCGCCTACGACCTTTTCGCGGACGATCTTCTGGACCGTTTCCCGAACGACGCCGAACGCGCGGAAGCGGCCGCGCAGATCTCCTTTGACCGGCTGACCCGGCAGATGAATCAGGGACAGGACATCATCTCCTGCAATCTGCACGCGCCGATCCGCGACGAGGAATGGTTCACCTACAACTTCATTGTCGTCTCACGCAACGCTGAAGGCCGTGTGACGGAATTCATCATCGCCAGGCAGGATATCACCGGCCTGCAGAAAAAAGAAGAGGAAATAAGACGGATTCTCGAGAGGGCGAGAGACGAGGCGGAGAAGGGCAACCGAGCCAAGAGCAATTTCCTCTCCAGCATGAGCCATGACATCCGTACGCCGATGAACGCCATCATCGGCTATACGAACATTGCCCTCGACAAGATCGACGACAAAGAAATGGTCCGGGATTCTCTGACCAAGATCGTTGCGTCCAGCCACTATCTGCTGTCGCTGATCAACGACGTGCTCGACATGTCCAAGATCGAGAGCGGAAAGATCCATCTCAACGAGAACAAATGTGACTTAAAGAAGATCTTTGAACGAATCGCCGACCTGACCCGATCGCAGGCGGGGAAAAAATCCCTCGCCATCTCCTTCGACACGGATGAGGTACGTCATCCCTATGTCATCGCAGATGAGCTCCGGCTGGAGCAGGTGCTTATCAACATCGCCGGGAATGCGGTCAAGTATACGCCCAAGGGCGGCTCGATTTTCATCACGGCGACGGAGACGGAAGAATACCCTGAGGGGAAGAGCCGTTACTCCTTTTCCGTGCGGGATACCGGGATCGGCATGAGCGAGGACTTTTTGCCGCATATTTTTGAGAGCTTCTCCCGCGAAACGAATTCCACCATCAACAAGATCCAGGGCACCGGCCTGGGTATGGCGATCACCTCGCGCCTCGTAAAGCTGATGGGCGGCGAGATATCCGTCTCAAGCAAGCTCGGAGAGGGGTCGGAGTTTGTTGTTGAGCTGACCTTTCCCCATTGGGAAAGCCCGGCGGGAAGCGAGTTGTCGGACTCGGAGGAGGAAGCAGTTGACAAAGCTGCGCTCGCCGGCAGGAAGATCCTGCTCGTCGAAGACAATGACATCAACGCGGAGATCGCAACGCTGGTGCTTTCCGAGTATGGTCTTGTCGTGGATCGGGCGTCCAACGGACAGGAAGGCGTGGACAGGATCGTCGAAAAAGGCGGCGGCTATTACGACGTGGTGTTGATGGATATCCAGATGCCCGTCCTGAACGGCTATGAGGCGACAAAGAAGATCCGCGGCCTTGATACCGAATATGCGAAGCGGCTGCCAATCATTGCCATGAGCGCCAACGCCTATGAGGAGGACGTGCGGGAATCCCTGGCCTCCGGCATGAACGGACATATCGCCAAGCCCTTCGACCCGCAGGAGCTGGCGGCGGAGCTGTACAGGAGAATATACGCGCAGTAACGAAGAACGCACCGCAGTTATCGGAAACGACACAGTCGTCCAATGGAACAAGAGGGATGCGACATGACATATTCAATCATCGGGATCCTGGCAACGGTCCTGCTGCTGATCACCAATCGGGAGCTGTTCTGGAACCGGGAAAACAAAGCGCTTACGGAGACGAAGCGCGACTATCGCCGCTTCCTTCTGGGGGCATTGGCCTACCTCGTCACCGATATGCTCTGGGGCATCCTGGAGTCCTATAAGCTGACGCCGATCCTATACGCCGATACCGCGCTGCATTTTCTCTCGATGGCCGCGGCGGTCATGCTCTGGACGCGATATGTGATCTCGTACCTCGGACAGAAAAACGCTTTCGCGACCTTCCTCTCCTGGGCGGGGCAGCTTTTCCTGTGCTTTGAAGCGGTGGTCGTGATCCTCAATTTCTTTCGGCCCGTTCTGTTCTGGTTTGATGCGGCCGGTACGTATTATGCCGGTGCCGCGCGGTATGTGACACTCGCGATACAGATCCTGCTGTTTCTTCTGACGTCCGTCTATACGCTGTGGATCACCGCCAAGACGGAAGGCGCGGTCCGGCACAGGCATCTGACGATCGGACTGTTTGGGATCGCCATGGGACTTTGTATCGCCGTTCAGGTCTTCTATCCACTGCTGCCGTTTTATGCCATGGGCTATATGCTGGGAACCTGCCTCCTTCACAGCTTTGTGACGGAGGATGAGAAGGAGGAGTACCGCAGAAGTCTGGAAGAGGCTGTCGCCAGGGAAAAGATCCAGAAGGCGGAGCTGGCCGAAAGCAGAGAGGCGCTGCAGGACGCGCTCGCTTCGGCGGAGCATGCCAACCGTGCGAAAACCGCGTTCCTCTCCAACATGAGCCATGAGATCCGCACGCCGATGAACGCCATCATCGGTCTAAACAACATCGCCATGAACGATCCCACGGCCAGCGACAAGGTGAAGGAATACCTGGAGAAGATCGGCGCCTCCGCGCAGCATCTGCTGGGGATCATCAACGACATTCTGGATATGAGCCGCATCGAATCCGGGCGCATGACGGTCAAGCAGGAGGAGTTCTCCTTTTCCAAGGGCCTTGAGCAGGTCAACACCATGATCAGCGGCCAGTGCCGGGACAAAGGTCTGCGCTACGACTGCCGGATCACGGGCCGCGTCAATGATTATTATATCGGCGACATCATGAAGCTCAAGCAGGTGCTGATCAACATCCTGGGCAATGCCGTCAAGTTCACGCCCGAAGGGGGCGCGGTACGTCTTGTGATCGAGGAGGGGCCGCATTTTGACCGGAAGGCGACGCTGAAATTCGTGATCAGCGACACCGGCATCGGCATGAGCAAGGAATACCTGCCGCATATCTTTGAAGCCTTCAGCCAGGAGGACGCCTCTTCCACAAGCCGATACGGAAGCACCGGCCTCGGCATGCCCATCACCAAGAGCATTGTGGAGCTGATGAACGGTCACATCGAAGTGCAGAGCGAGAAGGGCAAAGGCTCGGTCTTCACGGTGACGGTGACGCTCGGAGAGTCTGACCGGAAGAGCGTTCAGACGAACGAGGGAGATCTGGACCCGCACGAGCTGAGCGTTCTTGTGATCGACGACGACCGCGTCGCGCTCGAGCACGCCGAGATCGTACTGGGACAGATCGGCATCGGCTGCGAGACGGCGGAATCCGGCTGGGAAGGCGTAGACAAGGTCAGGATCCGCCATGGACGCAGGGAGGATTATGACCTCATCCTGATCGACTGGCGCATGCCGGAGATGGACGGCGTGGAGACCACACGGCAGATCCGTTCCCTTGTGGGGAACGATACCCCGATCATCATCCTTACGTCCTTCAACTGGGACGATATCGCGGAGGAAGCAAAGGCGGCCGGCGTAGATACCTTTGTCGCAAAGCCGCTGTTTGCCGGGAGCGTGATGGATGAATTCCAGGAGGCCTTCCGGCGCAAGAACGAACTGCTGGAAAGAAAAACAGCGGACCTGAAAGGAAAACGCGTGCTTCTGGCAGAGGACGTGGCGATCAACGCGGAGATCATTCTGATGGTGCTTTCCATGCGTGAGATGGAAGCCGACCTGGCCGAAAACGGGAGAGTGGCCGTGGAATTGTTTGAAAGCCACGCGCCGGGGTATTACGATGCGATCCTCATGGATATGCGCATGCCGGAAATGGACGGGCTGGAGGCTACCCGGCACATTCGTTCCATGGACAGGTCTGACGCAAAGACCGTCCCGATCATCGCTTTGACGGCCAACGCCTTTGACGAGGACGTCCAGCGCAGCATGCAGGCGGGGCTGAACGCCCATCTCAGCAAACCGGTGGAGCCGGACGCCTTGTTCGAGACGCTGGAAGCTCTGATATAATAAATCGGGTTGGCAAGAACCACATGGAAAACGGCACAGGGGAGAAGCACTGCTCGTGCTTCTCCCCTGTGCCATATTCTATTCGACCCTTGTATCAAGCGCGGTTTTCCCTGCGGCTCATTTTTCCTCAAAGCCCCCGTACATCGCGACGGCTTCGTCCACCGAGATCTCTCCGATTCCGACGCGGAACGCCGCATTCCGAATCTGGACCGTGAGCGGATCCTTGATCCCGAGCACTTCCGGGGAAATGACGCGATCGGAAGGTACCTGACCAAAAGGCGCGTAGACCGCGTCAAAGGACAAATCCTTGGCAGGGGTTACCAGCCGCTTCACAGAAGCCATTTCGTTGAGCGCGCTGTCTGTGATCAGAAAGCGCATGAATTCATTTGTCATATCCAGGTCATCGCAGTCTTTGTTCACGGAGAACTCCAGGGAAGGACTGTCGATAAAATAGCCGCCCTCCTCGGTCATGGGGATCGGCAAAAAGGAATACGCAAAGGGCGCGCCGGTGAACGCCTCAGACTGGCTCTCCCGTTTCTTGGTTCCGGATACGGTATCCCCGGTGCAGATCATCATCGGCACATCGCCTTCAAAGAATCGCAGGATCACCTGGGAATAGTTGATGCAGGCGACGCATTTGTTTTCGCTGTTCGTGCCGGGATGGTTTTTGTTCCACGATCTGACTGTTACCACAAATGAGGTTATCTCACTCATTTTGCTGGATATGCTGGCGGTCAACGCTTTTACCGCTATCTATGTAGCGGTGTGTATGATTTCACGTTCAAAAAGTACCAGCGCCATCGTGTCATTGCTTTTTGTTTTTTCAGTCTCTCTGTTGAGCTTGATTCTCTTTCAAGAGCTGCTGCAGCCGGAGTATGTCACGGACAGCGCCTCCGCGGAATTCGTCCGCAATCCTTACTATATTGGCGGAATAAAGCGCACATTGTTTGCGTTCTTAAATGACGCGCTTCCCAGCTCGCAGATCATGCAGTTGGAAAGCGGGCAGGTGATCGGACATACGGAGCGTTTTGTCATATATGACCTTGCTATCATGGCGTTTATGACGGTCGGCAGCATTTTCGTGTTCCAACGAGAGGACTTGAAATAAAAATATGTCTTGAGGGTAAAAATATCCTTGACAAATCTCTTCTCAGGGCAAAACTTGCTCATAATTAGAAACAATTACCGCTTACC
>ERZ842401.3697-NODE-3697-length-18696-cov-7.956279_pt1 | contig 18696 bp, 14 predicted proteins | sample MGYA00521270_ERZ842401 | MGnify/ENA primary metagenome ERZ842401 (study PRJEB31892, sample SAMEA3878208) | bioreactor metagenome | biome: Moose rumen | place: Sweden | collected 2011-10 | study: EMG produced TPA metagenomics assembly of the PRJEB12797 data set... | reverse complement strand
TGATTAACCGCCTGAAAGATATCATGCCCAACCTCTTCGGCGGCAGCGCTGACCTTGCTCCTTCCAACAAGACGAATATGAAGGATGCTGGCGACTTCTCCAAGGAAGACTATGCCGGCCGCAACCTGCACTTCGGTGTACGTGAGCTGGCAATGGCTGCGATGGCCAATGGTATCACGCTACACGGCGGCCTGCGCAACTATGTTGCAACCTTCTTTGTGTTCAGTGACTACACGAAGCCGATGATTCGTCTGGCTGCACTGATGGGGCTGCCGGTGACTTATGTGTTCACCCATGACAGCATTGGCGTAGGTGAAGACGGCCCGACGCATGAACCGATTGAACAGCTGGCTATGCTCCGTTCGCAGCCTAACGTGAATGTCTTCCGTCCGGCAGATGCTACGGAAACGGCTGCCGGCTGGTATCTGGCTGTGACCAGTGAAAAGACGCCGACGGCTCTGGTACTGACTCGTCAGAACCTGCCGCAGCTGGCTGGTTCCTCCAAGGAAGCCCTCAAGGGTGCATATGTGGTATCCGAAGCAAAGGATGCGGCCAAGATGGACGGCATCATCATTGCTACGGGTTCTGAAGTTTCGCTGGCTGTAGATGCACAGGCAAAACTGGCCGGTGAAGGTGTGGATGTCCGCGTTGTATCCATGCCTTGCATGGATCTCTTTGAGCAGCAGAGCGCTGAGTACAAGGAAAGCGTTCTGCCGAAGAAGGTTCGTGCCCGCGTAGCGGTAGAAGCACTCAGCGATTTCGGCTGGGGCAAATATGTTGGCCTTGATGGGGCTACGGTTTCCATGGAAGGCTTTGGTGCTTCTGCTCCTGCCGGTGTGCTCTTTGAGAAGTTCGGCTTTACGGTTGACCATGTGGCTGAGGTTGTGCGCAAGGTTGTAAGCGACAACAAATAACAATTTGGTTAACATCTAAGTGATAAGACGCCCGGGGGCTGATAATACTTTTCCTCTGCTTATGCAGGCTTGCCTAACGCGACGGAAAAGTATCATCAGCCACCGGGCTTATTTCGTACGTTACATAGTAGTGTTAAAGACGCCCGCGTGGATGGTAATATTTTTCCTTCGCCATAGACAGGCTTGTCAAAAGCTGCGGAAAGGCATCACCAGCCACGCGGGCTTTGTATATGCATTAATCCGGTATCCTCCGTCTTATGTATAGAAAGAAACGAACAAAGTCCGATTTGACAAATATAGATTAAGGAGGTAAAGTATAAGGCAGATATTCTTAGAGAAAAATTAAATTCATTGAGAGGAAAAATGATGGTGAAACGGCAGGGGGCCAAGGACAAAAAAATAATGACGATTTGTATTGTGGCCGCGCTGTGGTTGACTTTGACCTGTTTGGTGGGAATCTTTGTTGAAGAAGTAACGTATATAGACTCTGGCAAGGCAGCGATGGTTACAGCGGCTGGGTCGAAGGAGCAGCCACAGATTGTCAGTGGGTTTGTGCCTGACCGTCATTATGGCCCGCCGCCTCCTCAGCAGGAATCCTTTTTCTTGAGTTGGAATTTTATTAACGGACTGTTTGCCATAATTCTGGTGGTGGAATTTATCGTTTTTCCCATCTTGTTTTGGTTATGGTTTGGGCATGAGAAAAATACAGAAAGCAAATAGAGCCTTGCTCGCAGCATTAGCGGAGTAAGGCTCTATTTGCTTTCTGGATGTTTATTGCGGCATTTCCTCTTCAGGCCCGCCGTCCGGGTCTTCGGTTAGTTTGTGCTGCCCCAGCATGGTGGTCAGGTTTTGACGATTAAAACCATAACTATAGCTGGCAAAATCCTGTTCGGGACTGTAGCGGTTAGAAGGGGCGTTTAAGAGGCCGCTTATGGTATCGTAAAGCATGTCGTTGGTAAAGTAACGCTGCTGATGCTCATAAAGGGCGGCTGTACGCCGTGGCATAGCTGCCTGATATTGGGGGGAGAGGTAAATCCAGAAGGGAATTCGCACCATATCAAAACTGAACACATCCGGGTTATGGGAGATTTCTAAGTTTTCCCCGTGGTCGGAGAAATAAACCATAGCCTGCAGGTTCAAATGCTTCTGTGCGTAGTTAAAGACCTGACTAACCACATAATCCGTATAGAGAATGCTGTTCGCGTAGGATGGTGTTGATGTGGCCCGTGAATCCTCCTCCAGGGTCTGGAACTTATCGTAGGCTGCCGGATAGCGGTTATTGTAGTAGATATGGCTGCCCATGATATGAAGGACAATGAAATTGTTCTTTGAGGGGTCAATCTGCGTCAGATAGGGAAGCAGGGCTTCATCATACTTATCCGTAAAGGTGTAGGAATCATCCGTCCAGGTGGCATGGTCGGCGGTCTTTGCCACCAAAGTGATGGCACTGTCGTATTGGCCATAGCGGCCCTGATTGCTGAACCACCAGGTTTCATAGCCGGACTTTTTGGCTACATCCAGAATCGAGGCAGATTCAAAGAATTCCTTGCCATTGTACTGGCTTTCCTCGGTGAGTGCCCGTTGCAATACGGGCACGGTCTGGGACCATGAAGCATAGGCGTTATGGTAATTGATAAAGCCGGAATCGCCATCAGCCAGCTTTGCACTGAGCCAGGGCGTGTTATCGTAAGGAAAATCCGGTGTGTAAGCCTTCATATAGTTGCGGGAAGCGGATTCACCGATAATGAGAATGACGGTGCCCGGAGCTTTCGCTGATAGTGTGTTTTCCGTGTCGATAATCAGGCTGTCATAGCGTTCGTCATGTCCGATACTGTATTCCTGTGTTTGGCTCACATAGGTGGTTACATCATTCCAAAGTTCCGCAAAGGAGGTCTGAGGAATGTAGCAGCTATGCGCCCAGAGGGAAAGGAAGGTCAAAATTCCCAAAGTAGAGAGCCGCAGGGCGCTGGCTTCGTCATCTTCCGTGAGCCGGGCAAAGCACAGATGAGCACGATAAGCAAGGTAGATAAAGAGGGCAAATCCGGCGAGAATCAAAAGTGTGGGGATAAGCCCCAGATTTGACTGGATAAAGTCGATGCTTTCATTATAATTGGTCAGGTAGAGAGCCATGAGAGAGGCCGGAGTCAGGCAATGCCAGAAGAGACAGTAATAAACCCATTGGATAAAAGGAATGGACAGGCAGGCAAAGTTAATCAGTGCCATGAAAAGGGAACTGAGCTTTTCATGGCCGAGTCTTGCAAGCACACTTTCAATGCTCATCAGGAGAATAAACGCTGCTGTGCCAACTACGAAGTCAAAGCAGATTTTGGACTGGTACCAGCCGGTATTGTAGGTCCAGGCGTATAGCAGCGGAAAAGTCATGCTCCAGCCTAAACTGGTGAGGAGATTGGGGAGTGCTGCCCGGCTGAAAACAGACACCCGTGTAGCATATTGCACAAGGACAAGAGCCAGAATTATGGGGACAAGGATGGGCATAAAATATTTGGCGCCCATGTCCTGTCCGATGTCGATGTAGAAGGCGATGAGACAGCAGAAATAACTGGCCGCCGCCGCCAGACGGCGGATAAAGGCATCCTGCTGTTTGCTGGTTATAGTCATAAACATTCTTCCTTTATATATAATGAGAGTCCACCGACAATTCTACACGAAATTGCTACGCTCGTCAATTTGCAAATAAAGGACAAATGTCCTGAAAATAGAAACTTTTAAGAAGAAAATACATTTGATAACTTTATACAAAATAGTTTTATACTTGACTTTTTTTATGAAAGATATTAAAATCAAAATGTGATAGAATATTTGAAATGAGGGAGTTTTTATGGACAAAAGAGATTCATTGCGTTTGGAGAATCAAGTTTGTTTCCCCCTGTATGCCTGCGCCCGGGAAGTCGTTAAGGCATACCGTCCCCATCTCGATGCTTTAGGTCTTACCTACACACAGTACATTTCGATGATGGTCCTTTGGGAAGAGGGCAAAGTCAGTGTACGGGATTTAGGCAGGAAGCTGCATTTGGATTCGGGGACACTTACACCGCTTCTGAAAAAGCTGGAAGGCAAGGGATATTTGAAGCGGGAGCGTTCTACGGTTGATGAACGGGTGGTCATTGTCTGCATTACGGAGGAAGGCCGTAAGCTTAAACGGGCAGCCGCCAAGGTTCCTCAGGCCATGGCAAAGGAAACAGCTGAGTTTCCCATGGAGGATGCTCAGGAACTTTACCGTCTGCTTTACAAGCTGATTGGCATTTTGGAAGTCAGCAACAGCAGGCAGGATGAAAAAAAATAATTTGTTGATTACAGCGGCAGAATCTGCGGGTTCTGCCGCTTTTTTATGATGCGGAAGAAGGCAGATTTGACTTTTGACCATTGCATAAAAGCCGGTTCTTTGCTACAATATATACCATCATGATATAAAAAAACCACAATATATTGAGGAGGAGTGAGGGCAAACCGCAAGATAGCGGTGCCTGCAGCATATGAATTTGAAAACAGTTACGAAGCGTTCGGGTCATACTGTACCTTACAATCGGGAGAAAATCTACAATGCCATAGCCGGTGCCAATAACGATGGCGGGCACAAGATGAGCCCCAAGGATATTGACGAGGTTACCAGTCAGGTCGAGTGGGACATTCAGGACAGAGAGAATGTCAGCGTAGAGGAAATCCAGGATATTGTTGAGCAGGAGCTCATGAAGTATGATTTCTACGATATTGCCAAGAAGTATATTACCTATCGCCAGAAACATGCAGAACGCCGTACTGCGCAGAAGCACCTCATGTCCTCTTATCGCGATATCTTTTTTGCTGATGCTGTAGATGTGGATTCTAAGCGTGATAATGCCAATATCAATACCGATGCTTCCATGGGCATTATGTTGAAGCTGGGGGCTGAAGGGGCTAAGCATTTCGTGGACAATTATGTCCTCACGGATGAGTTCCGGGAAGCGGATAAGGAGAACTGGATTCATATTCACGATAAAGACTTCTCCCTGATTACCTTTAACTGCTGCCAGATAGACCTTTTAAAGCTCTTTAAAGGCGGCTTTTCTACGGGGCATGGCTTCCTGCGTGAGCCGAACTCGATTCGTTCCTATGCATCACTGGCTGCTATTGCCATTCAGTCTAATCAGAATGATATGTTTGGTGGTCAGTCCATAAATGCTTTTGACTATGCCATGGCTGATGGTGTACGCAAATCTTTCCGCAAGGCGGTTATCAGTGAGGCACATAAAGCCTTGATGTATCAGTTTGATGACCATGACTTTGGTACGGAGAAGGAGTTTAAGGTTGTCTACAAACCGGTTATGGACTTTGCCGCTTGTAGTTTTACGGAAACGAGTGAAGCTCCCCGGGCTGCTGAATCCATTGCGGCGATTAAAAAAGCATTGGCAGTGGTACTGGCCGATAATTATAAGCTGCCGACAGATGAAGCCGGAAGACTGGCGCGCAATGTTTATCGTATGGCTTGTGCTGATGTGGTGGAGGAAACCCATCAGGCGATGGAAGCGATGATTCATAACTTCAATACGCTGCACAGCCGTGCCGGTGCGCAGGTGCCGTTCAGTTCGCTTAACTATGGTATGGATACAACGCCTGAGGGCCGTCTGGCTACCCGTGAGGTGCTCAATGCCATTTGGGCCGGTCTGGGTAATGGTGAGACGCCGATTTTTCCCATTTCCGTATTCCAGCTCAAGGCGGGCGTAAACTATAATCCGGAAGACCCCAACTACGATTTGTTCCAGCAGGCCTGCAAAGTCAGTGCTAAGCGTTTGTTCCCGAACTTTGTGAATATCGATGCACCTTATAATCTGCAGTACTACAAACCCGGTGATTACAATTCCGCTGTAGCCACTATGGGGTGCCGCACGCGTGTAATGAGCAATGTCAACGGCCCGGAAGAATCCGGCAGCCGGGGGAATTTTTCCTTCACGACCATCAATCTGCCGAAGCTGGCTTTGGAAGCTAAGGGAGATATGGAAAAATTCTGGCAGCTGTTTGATAAATATATCGATATCAGTCATGATTATCTGTTGTCTCGTCTGGCTGTAATTGAGGAAAAGCATGTGTACAATTATCCTTTCCTCATGGGGCAGGGAGTCTGGATGGACAGTGAAAAACTGCGCGCGGATGACAGCATTAAAGAGGTGCTGAAACATGCTTCTTACTCGGTTGGTTTTTGTGGGCTGGCCGAGTGTCTGAAAGCCCTTATCGGCAAGCATCATGGAGAAAGTGCCGAGGCACAGGAATTAGGCTTAAAGATTGTCGGTCATCTGCGGCAGCGTCTGGATGATTACACGCAAAAGGAACATATGAACTGGACTTGTTTCGGTACACCGGCTGAATCCACTGCCGGTCAGTTCCAGCGTGCTAACCGCAAGGCTTATGGTGTGATTGAAGGGGTGACGGACAGGGACTATATGACGAACAGTTCGCATGTTCCGGTGTACTATCCCATCAAGGCTATCGATAAGATTCGCATTGAGGCACCCTATCATGCACTGGAAAATGCCGGTCATATCGCTTATATCGAAATGGACGGCGACCCCACGAAGAATGTCAAGGCCTTTGAACGTCTGGTGCGCGCTATGCATGATGCGGATATGGGGTATTTCTCCATTAATCATCCTGTTGACCGTGACCCGGTATGTGGTTATACGGGGCTTATTGAAAATGAGTGCCCGCATTGTCATCGTAAAGAGGTGGAGACAGGACGCTTTACCATTAAGCGCATGAAGTAAGGTTCAGCTTACATCAATATGCTAAGACGCCGTGTGGGCTGGTAATATTTTTCCTTCGCCATAGACAAGTTTGTCAAAAGCTACGGAAAAACATCACCAGCTCACACGGCTTTTGTGCGATTAATATTGCCGCCAATCCCCCCGTCTTGTACCACGAACGAATATGTAAACTGCATGGCAAAAACTTTTTCTTTAACAATAGAAGGGAAAAAGTCCTTTGTGGTGAAAAATATTTATGAATAAAAGCTGTAAAGTGTTGCATAATTTCTAAATTTTTGTTATGGTTGTATAACGTATAGACTAGGTGGCGATAATATGGCTGAAGGTCGGGATGAAAATTTTATTCTTGCGGCAATGCTTAGGTGTCCGGGAATCGGTTGTCGTTATTTGCGGCAGCTGTTAGATGCTTTGGGCAGTGCAAAAGCTGTCTGGCGGGCGGATAAGGACGTTCTGGCGGATACGCATGTATTGTCTTTGCGGCTGTCTAAGCAACTGGCGGATTTTTGCCGGCAGCATGAGGCCGTGCCGGAGGAAATAAAAAAGACCTGTGAAAAAAAGCTGATTCACACCGTATCTATATTGGAAGAAAGTTATCCGAAAGTTTTGCGTGAGATTTACGCGCCGCCTGTTGTTTTGTACTATACCGGCATACTGGAGCCGGATGCCCGGCGGGTAGCCATGGTGGGAGCGAGGAAGTTCTCAGGTTATGGTCAGGCAGCGGCTTTGGAATTCGGTGAGAAGCTGGCAGCGGCAGGCCTTACCGTGGTCAGCGGAGCCGCCAGAGGTATTGACAGCTTTGCACATCTGGGAGCGCTGAAAGGCGGACGAACAGTGGCCGTTTTAGGTTGTGGCACAGATATTGCCTATCCTGCTGAGAATCGCAAGCTGTTATACGATATTGCCGGCAGCGGCGGAGCAGTGCTCTCTGAATATGAGCCGGGAACGCATCCGCTTCCTGCTTATTTTCCTGCCCGCAATCGTATCATCAGTGGCCTCGCGGAAGGAACACTGGTGGTGGAGGCGGCTGCCCGTTCCGGCTCGCTGATTACGGCGGAGATGGCTCTTTCAGCCGGACGGGATGTATATGCCATCCCCGGAAGTATCTATGCGCCGGGCTGTGCCGGCTGCAATAAACTGATTCAGCAAGGCGCCAAATTGGTGATTGAACCCAGGGATGTGCTGGAAGAATTTAATCTGGTGCCGCCTGAAAAAAAGGTTTCGGGCAAGGTGAAAATGACGGCAGAGGAATCTGCCGTGTATCAGGTCTTGTCCTTTGAACATGCGTTGTCGATGGACGAGATTATGATGAGTCTGCCGGATGGTGAACTGGCAAATTTATCCTATCTGCTTCTGCAAATGGAGTTTAAGGGGCTTGTGATAGAAAATGAACTGCACGCTTTCCGGCGTGCTGAGAGGGAGTGAAAGTTTGGCAGCTGTAAAAGCAAAGGCTAAAGCCAAAACGAAAGCCAAGGTCAAAAAGACTCTGGTTATCGTAGAGTCGCCGGCTAAGGCGAAAACCATTGAAAAATATCTGGGGAAAAAATATATGGTACGGGCTTCTATGGGTCATTTGCGGGATTTGCCCAAGAGCCAGTTTGGCATTGACGTAGACCATGACTTTGAGCCCAAATACATCAATATCCGGGGAAAAGGGGATTTAATCAAGGCTCTGAAAAAAGATGCCAAAAATGCAGATAAAGTCTATCTGGCAAGTGACCCTGACCGTGAGGGAGAAGCTATTGCCTGGCATTTGTCATTTATTCTGGGCCTCAATCCCGAGGAGAATTGCCGGATTGTTTTCAATGAAATAACCAAGCCTGCCATTCAGGAGGCCGTAAAGCATCCGCGCGGCATTAATCTGGATCAGGTTGATGCCCAGCAGGCTCGCCGCATGCTGGATCGCATCGTAGGTTACAAGCTGTCACCACTTCTTTGGCGCAAAGTACGCAAGGGCTTATCTGCTGGCCGTGTCCAGTCGGTTACGGTCAAACTCATCTGTGACCGGGAAAAGGAAATACAGGCCTTTGAATCGGTGGAATACTGGACTGTGGGCATGAAGCTGCGCAAGGATAAGTCCGCTATGTTTGATGCGGAACTTACCCATGTTAACGGGGAAAAACTTGACCTCCATGATGAAAAGAGCACGACTGCGCTGGTGGAAGATTTCCGGAAGCAGCAGCTTATCGTGGATACAGTGAAGAAAAGCGAGCGCAAGAGAAGACCGGCAGCGCCTTTTACCACGAGTTCCCTGCAGCAGGATGCAGCCAGAAAATTGGGCTTCACCTCGCGCAAGACCATGATGCTGGCACAGCAGCTTTATGAGGGCATTGAACTGGGCCGTCACGGAGCTACGGGTCTTATCACGTATATGCGAACGGACTCCACGCGTCTTTCTGATGTAGCGCTTAATGATGCCAGAGCCTTTATCGGTGCCCAGTTCGGTGAAGATTATCTGCCGGCGAAGGCAAATGTATATGTGACGGGGAAGAAGGCTCAGGATGCACATGAGGCCATTCGTCCTACGGATGTGAATATCACACCGGAAAGTGTGGAAAAATATCTAAGCAAAGACCAGTTAAAGCTTTACACCCTTATCTGGCAGCGCTTTACAGCCAGCCAGATGGTGCCCGCAGTTTATGACACCATGAGCATTCAGATAAAAGCCGGAGAGCGTTATGTGGTTAAGGCGGCAGGCTCCAAACTCAAGTTCCCGGGCTTTACGGCGGTATATGCCGGAGCGGAAACGACCAAGAAGGAAAAGGATGTACTGCTGCCGGACTTAGCAGAAGGGGACGAACTGAACTTAGCGAAGATGCTGCCCCAGCAGCATTTTACGGAGCCGCCTCCGCGTTACAATGATGCCTCGCTGGTTAAGACGCTGGAAGAAAAGGAAATTGGCCGTCCGAGTACTTATGCGCCGATTATCGAGACGATTCAGGCCCGCGGCTATGTACAGCGCATAGAAAAGCATTTTCAGCCCACAGAGCTTGGCTTTGTCGTAGTGGATATGCTGAAGGAATACTTCAAGGATATTGTTGATGTGAAGTTTACGGCAGATTTGGAAAATGAACTGGACGAAATCGCCGAAGGCAAGGTGGAGAAGAACCATCTCTTAAAAGAGTTCTATGACCCCTTTGCGGTAACTTTGGAAAAAGCGGATGAGGCCATTGGCCACGTGGAACTGCCGGAAGAAGTTTCGGATGTGCCCTGTGAAAATTGTGGCCGATTGATGGTGGTTAAGCAGGGGCGCTATGGCAAGTTCTTGGCCTGTCCGGGGTTCCCTGACTGCCGCAATACCAAACCGCTGCTGATTGACACAGGCGTAAAATGTCCTAAGTGCGGTGGCGCCATCGTGGAGCGCAAGTCTCATCGGGGGCGCAAGTTTTATGGCTGCAAGAATTATCCAGAGTGCGATTATACCACATGGGATCAGCCTTTACAGGAAAATTGTCCGAAATGCGGTTCTTTCATGCTGAAACATCATTATAAGAATGGACGCGGACTGACCTATTGCAGCAATGATGCCTGCGAAACACGTATTGACCATCCGATTAACAAGGAACTGGAAAAGATGCGTCAGCGCGCAGAGGCTAAAAAAGCCAAAGAAGCTGAGGAAGCGAAAGCGGCTGAAGCTGCAGAAAAAGAGAGCAAGACGAAAAAAGGTAAAAAGAAATAATGAAAGATATCATCATCATTGGGGCGGGGCTTTCGGGCGCGGAAGCCGCCTGGCAGGCTGCTCATATGGGAGCCAAGGTAACGCTCTACGAAATGCGCCCGGTTAAGTCAACTCCTGCCCATAAGACGGCAGAGTTTGCTGAACTGGTTTGCAGTAATTCTCTGCGGGGCGCTGGACTCGAAAATGCCGTGGGCGTACTCAAAGAAGAAATGCGCCGTTTAAACTCCATTATCATGGAAGCTGCTGATGCTACGAAGGTGCCGGCAGGCGGAGCGCTTGCGGTGGACCGTCATGGTTTTAGCCGGTACATCACCGATAAAGTGATGAATCACCCGAATATCACCGTGATTCATGAGGAAATCGAAAAGATTCCCCTGCGTGATGATGCCATTACCATTGTGGCCAGCGGTCCGCTGACCGAAGGGAAACTGGCAGAGGAAATCGCAGGGCTCACCGGTAATGATTCGCTGTATTTCTATGATGCGGCGGCACCGATTGTGAGTCTGGAATCCGTGGATATGACCAAGGCATATCGGGCATCCCGTTATGGCAAGGGCGAGGCAGCTTATATTAACTGTCCGATGACCAAAGAAGAATATCAGGCGTTTTGGACGGAACTGGTGAATGCGGAGAAGGCACCGACCAAGGACTTTGAGAAGGAAAAATTCTTTGAAGGCTGTATGCCGGTGGAAGTGATGGCCAGCCGGGGGGAAGATACGCTGCTTTTTGGCCCGTTAAAGCCTGTGGGGCTGGAACATCCGCAAACAGGTGTGCGCCCCTATGCTGTGGTACAGCTGCGTCAGGATAATGCTTCGGCAACCCTGTATAATATTGTGGGCTTTCAAACGCACCTCAAATGGCCGGAACAGCGCCGGGTGTTTGGCATGATTCCGGGACTGGAAAAGGCCGAATTCCTGCGGTATGGTGTCATGCATCGCAATACATTTCTGAATTCCCCCCTGCATATGCGTCCAACGTTCCAGTTCAAGGGCATTGACCACTTGTTCTTTGCCGGACAGATGACCGGCGTAGAGGGCTACGTGGAATCGGCAGCTTCAGGACTTATGGCAGGCATTAATGCTGCACGTCTGGCAGCCGGTAAAGAGCCGCTGGTATTCCCGGAAGAAACCTGTCATGGGGCGCTGGCACACTATATTACCACGAGTGAGGCCAAGCACTTCCAACCGATGAATGTGAACTTTGGTATTTTGCCTGCGATTATTATGCGTAACGAAAATGGCAAAATCATAAAGGATAAAAAAGCGAAGAAAATGAAACTTGCTGAGCGGGCATTAAAGGCCATTGAGGACTTTAAGCCGGCTATTGGAGGCTGATTCGATTATCATGGAAACGCAATTTCATGCAACAACAATCTGTGCTGTGCGCAAAAATGGCAAAATTGCCATTGCTGGTGACGGTCAGGTGACTTTTGGTGAACATACCATTATGAAGGCTAACGCCCGCAAGGTGCGCCGCCTCTATCATAATCAGGTACTCGCAGGCTTTGCCGGTTCTGTTGCCGATGCCTTTACCCTGTTTGAGAAGTTTGAGGCCAAGCTGGAAACCTATAATGGCAATCTTCAGCGGGCGGCTGTGGAACTGGCCAAAGAATGGCGTACCGATAAGATACTGCGCAAACTGGAGGCACTGCTGCTCGTAGCCGATAAGGATACCATGCTGATGCTTTCCGGCAATGGCGAAGTCATTGAACCTGATGGGGATGTAGCAGCGATTGGTTCCGGCGGCTTTTATGCGCTGTCGGCAGGACGGGCGATGGTCAAGCATACGGAGATGACAGCAGGAGAGATTGCCAGGGAGGCACTTTCCATTGCAGCAGATATTTGCGTCTTTACAAATCATAATATCAAGGTGGAGGAACTGGATTAATGGAAGAATTTTTTGGTACGAACGAACAGACTCCGCGCCAGATTGTGGAGGAACTCAATAAATATATCGTTGGTCAGGACGAAGCGAAAAAGTCCGTAGCCATAGCGCTTAGAAACCGCTGGCGCAGCCGCAAATTACCTGCTGATATGCAGGAAGATGTGGTGCCGAAAAATATTCTGATGATAGGTTCCACCGGTGTGGGCAAGACGGAAATTGCCCGCCGTCTGGCCAAACTGGTTAAGGCTCCTTTTATCAAAGTCGAGGCAACGAAGTTTACAGAAGTGGGTTATGTTGGCCGTGATGTAGAATCCATTATCCGGGATTTGGCGGAAACCTCTGTGCGCATGGTGCGTCAGCAGCGTATCGAATCTGTGCAGGATAAGGCTAAGGAGATGGCGGAAGAACGTATTCTGGATGTATTCGTTCCCGAGCAGAAAAAGAACACCAATCCCTTAGGCCGGCTTTTTGGCGGCGGGGATGATGATAGCGAGGAAAAACAGCAGCCGGAAGAACCCAAGTATCAGGCCGGGCGTGAATGGGTGCGCAAGCGTCTGCAAAAAGGGGAACTCGAACAGGAAACCATTGAGATTGATGTGGAAGATGCCAGCAAGCCCATGGTCGGCATGTTTGCAGGTTCCAGCCTTGAGAGCATGGGGGATAACATTCAGGATATGATTGGCAACCTTATGCCCAAGCGTCATCGTAAGCGCAAGGTTACGGTAGAACAGGCCCGCAAGATTTTTACCCAGGAAGAAGCGGACAAGCTCATCGATATGGAAGCCGTGGCAGATGAGGCCGTGAAAGTGGCTGAGTACAGCGGAATTGTGTTCCTGGATGAAATCGATAAGGTGGCCGTGAAGGGGAACAGCTCCGGTGCGGATGTTTCCCGGGAAGGTGTGCAGCGCGATATCCTGCCCATTGTGGAAGGCTCTACCGTTATGACGAAGTATGGCCCATTAAAGACAGATCATGTGCTCTTTATTGCGGCAGGTGCATTCCATATGGCCAAACCCTCGGATTTAATTCCCGAGTTGCAGGGGCGTTTCCCCATCCGCGTAGAACTTAAATCCTTGCGCAAGGAAGATTTCCAGAAAATCCTGACCGAACCGCAGAATGCCCTGATAAAACAGTATCAGGCCATGCTGGCAACAGAAGGCGTGGAACTGGAGTTTAAGGATGAGGCCATTGGCCGTCTGGCACAGCTCGCCTGTGATGTGAACGAGCAGGCAGAGGATATCGGTGCCCGCCGTCTGCACACGCTGCTGGAAAAGCTGCTGGAAGAAGTCAGCTTCACCGCGCCGGAACTTACGGAGAAGAAAGTTGTCATCGATGCAGCATATGTGGACAAACAGCTGGCGGATATTGTTGTGAATCGGGATTTGTCACAATTTATTCTGTAATATGCTGTAGGCAGAGGAATCTCCTAAAATAATATGAAAATTTAATTAAAAATATTATTCAACATCTATGATTATTTCGAAAAATGTGATAAAATGGGTTATAGATGTGTATAGGACAGCCTGTTTGGTATTGTGTCAGGCTGTCAAAATATTTTGTAAAGGAGAATGGCTACATGGCATCTTTATTAGAGAAAACGAGAAAAATCAACCGGCTCCTGCAGCGTTCCGAGAATGTGGAATATGATGGTATCTCCCGTGTCCTCAGCAATGTGCTTAATGCGAATGTCTATATTACCAATAAGAAGGGTAAGATTTTTGGCTATGCCTTTGTAGATGACTTTGAATGTGACCTGATGGTAGATAAGGTTATCAATCAGGGCGAATTCCCCAAGACCTATGTCAACTGGCTCATGCGCATGGATGAAACCAACGCTAACCTGCATTCGAAGACTGGTATGTGCGCTTACGAAGAAAATACGAAATGCCTGTTCAACGGCAAGAATACCACAATCGTCCCCATTTATGGTGTCGGTGAACGCATTGGTACGCTGGTTGTAGCTAAATATGATGAAGAATTCAGCGATGAGGATTTGCTGCTTTGTGAATATGGTGCCACGGTAGTGGGCATGGAAATGCTTCGTGACCATGCGGAAAAGATTGAAATTGAAGCCCGCAAGAAAGCAACGGTACAGATTGCCCTGAATACCCTTTCCTTCTCCGAAAGCCGGGCTGCTAAGGCAATTCTCGAAGCATTGCCGGATACCGAAGGTCTCCTGGTGGCTTCCAAGATTGCGGATAAAGTGAAAATCACCCGTTCCGTAATCGTCAATGCTCTGCGCAAGTTTGAATCCGCTGGCGTGATTTCTTCGAAGTCTCTGGGTATGAAGGGCACGTATATCAAGGTTCTCAATGAGTACCTGCTGGAAGAAGTTCAGAAACTGAAAATCTGATGTTTCGTGCTCAAGAGATATAAATCCTCTTTTGGGGTATAAGAGGCTTTCTATATGAGCCTCTTATTTTTTTTGTCATTTATACTATTGTTTTCATGAGAAAAAAATGATAAAGTGAGGAGGAGTTAGAGGTATTATGTAGAAAATAAATAAAAGGTGGCTATAAAGAGTGAGGAAATAAAGTGAAATGCAAAGATGGCAGATTGAAAGGGTGTGATTAGGGTATATGCTGGAACAGATAATGAATTCCTCCAATTTTGATTACCTTTCCCGGGGGCTGGAGGCCGCCAATTTACGCCATGAGGTCATCAGCAACAATATTGCCAACGTCAATACACCGCATTTTAAGCGCAGTGCTGTAAACTTTGAGGATTTGCTGGCAAAAGAGATGCATTTGGATGATGATGTGAATCGTCTGTCTATTGTCCGCACCCATGACCGGCACTTGCCTATACCGATACATGGCAAGGTTCACGCGGTAATTGAAGAAGATGATACGACGACAATGCGTGTGGATGATAACAATGTGGACATTGATATTGAGATGGCAGGGCTGTCCAAAAATCAGCTTTATTACAATGCAATGGCAACACAGCTGGGCGGCTTTATGACCAAGATGAAGAATGTCATCACCAGTGGGCAGAGTTAAAATGGTGATAGAAAGTGTAAGGAAATCATTATGAGTATGTTTCTAGGGATAGATGCGGCGGCTTCAGGCCTTACCGCAGAACGGTTGCGCATGGATGTTATCTCCAATAACATCGCTAATGCCAACACCACGCGTACAGCAGAAGGCGGAGCTTATCACAGACGGTATGTTATCTTTGAACCGCGTGTGAAAAATGATGGGCCGTTTCAGAGTTTTTTAAAAAAAGCAGCCAATAAGCTCGAGGCTGGCGATGGCGTACGGGCTACCCGTATCGAAAGTGATGATACACAGGGACCGCTGGTCTATGACCCGGGGCACCCCGATGCCAATGCCGACGGCTATGTGGAGCGTCCCAATATCAACGTGGTGGCGGAAATGGTGGATATGATTACAGCTTCCCGCGCCTATGAGGCCAATACGACCACGATTAATGCTGCCAAGGCCATGGTAACAAAGGCCCTGGACATGGGTAAGTGAAAATAGGGGATGCTTGTGTTTTGAGAGGATAGAGATATGGAAATTGCGCCACTTGCGATGACTCCGGTGTCTATGCACGCCACCAGTCATCTTGGAGAAACTCAGGAACCAAAGGAAGTGCAAAGCTTCGGTCAATATCTGACGGCAGCTTTGAAAAAAACAAATGATTTACAGCTGGAGTCAGACAGGCAAAATGCCTTGCTGGCAGCTGGGAGAATTGAAGATGTATCTCAGGTGGTTATTGCCTCCCAGAAGGCTGATATAGCCTTACAGCTGACCCTTCAAATGAGAAACAGAGCAATGAGTGCATATCAGGAAATTATGCGCATGCAAGTGTAACAGCTAATACAGTGTAATTCTACGTGAAGGGATTGAGATCATGGGAGATTGGAAAGAGCGGTATAAAAAGCTGCTGGAGAGATTCAGCAAGCGCCAGCGGTATATCATGCTGGGCTCCGCTTTGGCTATTCTCATTGCCATCATTGGTGTAAGTGCGTGGTATGGCAATAAGCCGGATATGGTTCCCCTGTTTACCAATATGGAAACCAAGGATGCCGGCGAAGTAGCTGCAAAGCTAAAAGAATCCAAAATAGAATACGAAGTACAGGAAACACGGCAAGGCACCACTATCATGGTTCCGTCACGGGATGTGCACAATGCACGGCTTGACCTCTCGACGCAGGGACTTCCCCGTGGTAATAAAGGCTTCGAAATATTTGATGACAGCAAGCTGGGCGTTACGGAATTCCAGAACAAGGTCAATTATCTGCAAGCCTTGCAGGGCGAATTAACCCGTACCATTGAACAGATTGCTGCCGTGGAAAAAGCACGGGTGCATATCGTTCTGCCGGAAGACAGCCTGTATAAGAAAAACGAGAAGCCCGCTACGGCTTCCATTATGCTTCATTTGCGTCCTAATATGGAATTATCCAAAAAGGAAATCAAGGGCATAGTCAATCTGGCCGCTAACAGCGTGCAGGGATTGAAGCCGGAGAATATCACCGTTGTGGATGAAACGGGCAAAATCCTTAATGACCCCGATGAAAACGAGGAACAAAATGTCGGAGTCAAAACGATGACGCAGCTGGAGATGACCAAGAAGGTTCAGGATAACATCCAGAAGAACATTCAGTCTATGCTTGATGCTTCCATGGGTGAGGGCAAGGCTTTTGCCCGCGTCAGTGTGGAACTCGACTTTGATGACCGGACTACGGATAAACAGACGTTTACGCCGGTAGTAGATGATTCCGGCATAATCCGCAGCCAGCAGGATTTGAGTGAGTCCTATAATGGTACTTCCACCCAGCCTGGCGGTGCGGCAGGGGTGCAGTCCAATGTGCCCGGCTATGTAGCTCAGAACGGCAATGCCAATGCCGAGTATGAGAAAAAAGAATCCACGAAAAACTATGAAATAAATGAAGAAAAATCCAAGACGGTGGCAGCGCCCGGTTCTATCCGTCGCTTAACGGTAGCTGTGCTGGTGGACGACACGGTTACTCCGCAGCAGCAGGATAGCATCATGCGGACGGTCAGCAGTGCAGCCGGTATTAACGCAGACAGAGGCGATACGGTATCGGTTGAGCCGCTGCCCTTCAGCACAGAACTCCGTGACAAGCGGGCTGCCGAGGAACAGGCCGCAAAAGACCGTGAGGATCGTATCTTCTATGGAACCATTGCTGCAATCCTGCTGGTTCTGGCCGCTATCGGCGGGTATTTCTACTATCGCCGCAAGAAAAAGCTGGAAGCTATTGCAGCCGAGCAGGAAAGAATCCGTCAGGAGGAGGAAGCAAGGAAGAAATTGGAAGAAGAAGAGCGTGCAGCACTTATCGCTGCGGGTGCTTTGGATGTGGATGAACTTTCAGAAGAAGAACAGCAGCATCTCAGCGAAAAACAGGCTTTGCAGCAGCTTATTGATCAGCGGCCTGCAGAGGTGGCTATGCTTGTTAAAACTTGGCTTGCGGAGGAATGATCTATGGCACTTGAAGATATGTATGGAGATGGTGAGGAAGAACTCACTAATACAGAGAAGGCGGCCATTCTGTTCATTGCTCTGGGGCCTGAGTATTCGGCAAAGCTCTTTCAGCATCTGGCAGATGATGAGATTGAGCGCATAACACTGGAAATCGCTAACCACAAGAAAGTGGATAGTGGTGTAAAGGCCAAAGTGGTCAGTGAGTTTTATCAGATGGCCATGGCCAGCGATTATATCTCTACGGGCGGTTTGGAATATGCTCAGAATGTACTGGAGAAGGCTTTGGGCGCGGAAAAGGCGATGGAAATTCTCAATCGTCTCACCACCAGCCTGCAGGTTCGTCCTTTCGACTTCCTGCGCAAGACAGACCCTTCTCAGCTCATGAACTTTATCAACAACGAGCATCCGCAGACCATTGCCCTCATCATGGCATACCTCGACCCGGATCAGGCGGCAACCGTACTCGGTTCTCTGTCGCCGGAGGCTCAGGCAGATGTAGCCAAGCGCATAGCGCAGATGGACAGAACATCGCCGGATATTATCCGCGAGGTAGAGCGTGTGCTGGAACGCAAACTTTCTGCACTGGTTACGCAGGACTTTACTACGGCTGGCGGTGTCAAGGCTATCGTAGAAGTTTTGAACCGAGTGGATCGTACTACAGAAAAATCCATTATCGAGACCTTGGAAGTGGACAATCCGGAACTGGCGGAAGAAATCAAACGTCTCATGTTCGTATTCGAAGATATCGTTCAGCTGGATGATCGTTCGCTGCAGATGGTTCTGCGCGAAGTGGATACCAAGGATTTGTCTCTGGCTCTCAAGGCTACGCCACAGGAAGTGGCCGACAAGGTCTACCGGAATATGTCGAAACGTGCTGCCGATATGCTTCGTGAAGAAATCGAGTTTATGGGTCCGGTGAAAATTCGCGACGTAGAGGAAGCACAGCAGAAGGTCGTCAACGTCATCCGCGTACTGGAAGACAAGGGCGATATCGTAGTATCGCGTGGACAGGGAG
>ERZ842401.3695-NODE-3695-length-18703-cov-7.021825_pt1 | contig 18703 bp, 22 predicted proteins | sample MGYA00521270_ERZ842401 | MGnify/ENA primary metagenome ERZ842401 (study PRJEB31892, sample SAMEA3878208) | bioreactor metagenome | biome: Moose rumen | place: Sweden | collected 2011-10 | study: EMG produced TPA metagenomics assembly of the PRJEB12797 data set... | reverse complement strand
CAGAAAATGCTGCCCTGCGGACAAAGGTGTCCGAGCAGGAGCAGCAGATAGTTTCTATGGGGAGTGGTAAGAAAAAGAAAGATGTGCTAAGATAATTTGGAATTTATTCTATCAATAGAATAATTATTCCCTTGTAATACTTTTTTGCATAAATCAAAATGTGTGCCGGAATAATTATTCTCTCTTGCTAACATGACTGCCGCTTTATCCAATTCAACCCATTTCATATCGTCTACCTCTTTTGAAACAGCAGTAATTGTATCCGAGTTAACACGGGCGATATATCCTGTCATGATTAGATTCTTTGGCTTATAATAATAGCTCCTGACATATTGACAATCTACGATCGTCAGTCCTGTTTCTTCAAACACCTCACGAGCAACCGTTTCTTCGAGCGTATCTCCTTTTTTAAGGTAGCCGGAACAAAGCGTCCATTTATCCGTGGCAATATAGTTTTGCTTTAAAAGTAATACTTGTTGTTTTTCATTGACAATTGTTACGAGGACACAGCTTACGGGATTATCAAAAAAATATTTGTGGCACTTTACGCAGTATTTTGCAAGACCTTCATCACCTACACTTTTTAATGACAATGATTCTCCACATTGTAAACAATAATTTATTTCCATTTTATTCTCATCCTAAATTACGATATATGCGATTAACATTTTCTATATTATACCACATCTTGCCTATCAAGTCAACCGCCCGCTAACATATTTGACCACACGAAAGGACGTGATAATAATGCATTACATATCTTCAAATGCGATATATAAAATATGATTTCAATATCGAAAGGAGATACTATTTGAGCAAAAAATTAGACATATTTGAATACGCCGAGCAGCATAAGGATTGTCCAGAGCATATTAACGAATACGAAATTGGCGGCAAGAGATACATAGTCCATAGCCACTTTGTCGGTCAGAAAGATATTGACAAGGTGCTGTCGGAAATCGCTGTGAGCAGGGCACTGTCCGAGGTGTTGTATAATAATGCTGATAGAAATACAAGCGAAATTATAGCGTAGAATATAGGTTCAAGGTATTGCCATGTTCGATGTTCTATGATATAATAGATATATCGAATATGGCTGCTTTGATACGAAAGGAGTTAAATTTATGGCAAAGCAGACCATTTACAATGCAGGAATTTACGTCCGCCTCTCGCAGGAGGATATGAGAGCCGGCGAATCCCTGTCAATAGAAAACCAGAAACTTATCCTCACCAAGTATGTCAAAGAGCAAGGTTGGAATCTTGTCGATACCTACGTCGATGACGGATGGAGCGGTACAGATTTCGACAGACCAGCAGTGCAGAGATTACTGTCTGATGCTCAGTCGGGAAAGATCAATCTTATCATCTGCAAAGACACTGCTTCCACAAAATTGATGACATCCATAAAACCACGCTGTTACGCCTTTATCGACAAATTAGGAGATAATAAAACAGAAAAACTACATAGTCAAGTCGTTGATCTGACTTGGACTATCTGACTCACTTGTTTCAGAAATAAATCCTTTCAGTTCAGCCCCCTCGAGATCAATATGATCCTTAACAAACTGCTCGGCTTCGGGCAGGCTCTTTTCCAATATTTCAAAACCTACCGCAGCAGAAAACTCATCGATTTTCTGTGTGCGGTTTTCTTTCGGATAAACCTCGAAATTAAAACCCTCGCAGGATATCTCGTTCCCCTCATAGTCAGTTCTGCGGATATCATCGCTCTCGGTTATACTGATATAAAATTTCTTGTAAAACATCATCTCACCTCTATCCCATATTCATTCCGATGTCGGGTTCTTCATCGTCAATATCCTGACAAATATTAGCGGCGAATGCCCGGCACAACGCATCTTCGACATATTGAGTATCAATGCCGTTCGCCCTATAGCCTTCGAGAATGCCGAAGCAATAATGTGGCTGTGGAGGAAAGATCTGACCGCCATTCATCACATAAGCCATTCCCTTTATTACACTGTCGCCCAGCTTGACCTCAAATTCTTCTTTTCGGTATAGATTCGGAAATCCCTCATATCGGTCAAGGTTCTGTTCGTCCTGCTCATCTATCTGCCATAGCAGGATCGGAACTCTCGCACCCTCTTTCGGCACAACGGTCGCCACTCGCCTAAACTCTAATTCATAGTTTTCAATCATTGCCGTCCCGATGACCACGGCGTTAGGACACCGCTGCGCCATCTGTTCAAGGTTGATGTTGCTGCCGTAGGCAATATATATTTTCTTTTCTGCCATACTGCTCACCTCCCTCATGTCGGGTATAGCAGACCCTTGGTTTCCTCTGCCAAAAATTCCTCGTCCGAAACGCCGTCAAAATCGCTCACAGAGGGGCTTTTTTCTTCGGTGGGTGTTTTCCCGACCTCGTCTGTTTCGCTCGACACGGGGTTCACATGCGCGTTACAGGCGGCTTCTCTCTCGGCTCTCAGTCTTTCCCTCTGCGCTATCGCATCCTCGGGGTGCCGCCATGCGATATTTCCGTCAAGGTGCTTTAACAGATGCATTCGGCAGTTTTTTAACTCATCGCCTATCATGCCCAAGTTCTGCAACCATACCCGAAAACTGTACCTCATGTTGTCGCTGTAGCTGATCGCAGGAGAGCAGTGTTTTTTCGTCATCGCCGCATTGCTTTTGGCGAGAATCAAACACAGCTCGGCTCGGAGAACACCAGCGTGTAACGACCCATTTGCACACCTGACCTCGAAGTGACCGTTTTCAAAAAACGAGTGCAAATTAAGCGCTTTATATCGGCTGCTGTTTCCCAGCGAGTGACTAAGCGTCCCGCCGTTCGTGTACCACAGCCTGCTGAATTCCTCCATTGTTTTAGGTTTCCTTCGATTTACCGCTTCAACGAAATTCCTGTCTATCTTGCCGCAGTAGCCCTCTCTCATTGACGAGACTTGAAGAGCCTCCCACAGGTAGTCCTCCTTGCTCGAAAATATATTTACAAGGTTTCTCAGCTTCTGCGGAGTGTAGCCGTCGCCGTCAATGTGGATATGCGTTCTTGCCATGTACCTCGCACCGCTGACACCCCCTGCCTTTCGCAAAGCCCTTATGACCTCCTGCAGCAAAGGGATGTCATCATATTCAAGAATGGGTGTGTTGATCTCGACCTTGTATTCGTCATCCAAGCCGCCGCCCCTGTTGTATGGAGTTATGCTTCCGTCATATACAACGCTCCATCTTCTGTACTGCTCATCACGGATATAGTATGCGCGCCCATAATGCTCAATATCTCCTTTCAGAACACTATTCATCGCCTGTGCTGCCTGACAGCGAGTTATCCCCGTCAGCTCGACCTCCACTCCGAACTTTCGGGTCTTAATGCCGTCAAAATTGTTTGGAATAGGTATCACCTCCTAAAAAAATAATCGGTCTGCGGCCTGTCCGTTATGGACAAGCCGCAGACCGATATGTATTATGTTCATTTATCTACGTTGACTGTTACCTAATAGCCCCCTCTGAATATTACTATTATCTCGGTTTTACTCATGACCTTTATGCATTCTATCACTAACTTTTATGCTAATATTTTTAATTATATCCTCCAAAAGTGCTAATTATTACATATAACGTTTTTATTTTTACATTTAGGTTGATTTATTCCAATTAATGTGCTATAATTAAACTAATAATCAGATAATGTGCAGCTTGTTTCTTGGGTGCTTAGTTTTTATGATTTCTTTCTGTTTTGCAGAGGTCACATGAGTATATATCTGAGTGGTCGTTATCGAACTGTGACCGAGCATTCTCTGAATGTAGCGAATATCAACATCCTCTTCAAGAAGCAAGGTAGCAAATGAATGACGGAACATATGTGGGGTTATGTGCAACTCGATTCCACAAAGGGCACAGTAACTGTTCAGCATATTTCTTACGGACTGCTCGGTAGTTCTGTTCCCGAGTTTGTTTACAAAAAAGTATTTTGCCAATGTGATTTTTTCTTCGTTCATAGTGCGGTATCTGTTCAAAATATTAAGAACAGCATGATTCTCAATAGGAATGATTCGTTCCTTTGACCCTTTTCCATAGAATTTTACCGTACCGCCAAGAATGTCAACATCTTCTGCGTGCAGAGTACAGATTTCAGCCACTCTGCCGCCGGTCGCAAACAGCAGCTCAATAATAGCTGCATTTCTGACTGCACATTTAAGCTGATAATCGGTTTCTGCTACCGAGATCTGTTTGTATGAGAAGGATATGAGTCTTGAAATCGTATCAAGAGGTATTGTCTTTGGCAAAAGCAACGGCTCTTTTATGATCGTTTCGATTTTGTCAAAAGGATTGTAGTCTATAAGATCCTGCATAAGTAAATAGTGAATGAACGCTTTAAGTGTGGCCAGCTTTCGCTTAGCCGTCTTAGGCTTATACCTTTTATTCAGATATTCTATGTAATTCCAAATGGATTCTTTGGTAAGTTCATTTGAGAATTCATGATACTGAGTCATATCTATTTGATAAGCTCTTACCGTTTTATCGCTAAGTTTCTTGTGAAACTGGCAGTAATTAAAGAAATTATCTACAAATAACTGATATTCAAACATATTATCAACTCCGGATTATGATTATTTGTGTGCTGGATAGACACACATAGATTTATTATATCATTTTCTGTAGCCTAATTAAAGATTGTTTTTGTAATGTTTTTAATATTGTTTGTGGTTGATAAAATAGTATTTGTGATCCTATAAATTAGGATTTTTGAAAAAACAAGTCAACAACCGATAACTTAAAATTATCTGTGATTTATAAGAAAGAAGGTAATCCTTTGTTTAATAATATAAAGATACTTTATTTAGCACATTATGCTCCAAATAAAGATGGTGAAAATAATCGAGTTGATATAATCCATAAAACTTATGCAGAATATCATAAAAGAATTTTTGAAATTCTATCACTTCATTGCGGCAATGTAATTTCATCAAACGATCCTAAAATAATGTTTGACCTACCACAAGATGTAGACTATATTTTTTCATTATATAATCGGATGCCTTTTAGAAATTCTGAAATTTTTGTTTCTTCTGTAGCAGAATATTATAAGATTGCATATTTAGGAGCACGGCCTAATATAAGAGCATTGGCCGAAGATAAGCACCTTTCCAAAATGATGGCCGTATATGCAAAAGTTCCTACACCAAAATGGGAGATTTTTTCTGTAGGAGATCAAATTAATAAACCACCATTTAAAGGCCCTTATTTTATAAAACCAAGATTTGGCGCAGCCTCAAAATTCATTGATGAAAATTCAATATGTAATTCTTGGGATAATGCTAAAACTCAAATTGAGTTCTTATACTCACAAAACCAGGATGTAATTGTCGAAGAATTTATTGACGGCATATACTATACTTCTCCAGTATTAAACAATTTTAATGACTACATATTTTTACCTTGCATTAAAGAAACATCGCAACTCAAGGGTAATGTGGTAACTTATAGGCAAAAGAGAAAAGTTGATGGTGGATTGTTTAGGGATGTTGTATATGATCAAACAATTAATAAAATAATACATCAATATTCCCAAAAAATGTATGGGTTAATACAACCTTTAGATTATACTCGCTTTGATTATATTATTAGCAAGCATGATAGCCTACCATATTTTATTGAATTTAATGTGTGCTGCAACTTAGGAGAGCACTCAACAATTAGTCAATCTTCTAAATCTCTCGGTTATTCATATGAGGATACAATTCTAAATATTTTAGCTTCTAGTTTGTACAGAAATAATCTGTTAGATAAAAGATTATATCATTTTTAGTGGATCAACGTACCAGTATGCTAATCCCGGTGGATTAAACAAATCTACCCATTCTTTTGTTTTATATTTAATTTGTTTGCCTTTTGAAAATAATTCTTGATAGTGCTGTATAATATCTTGTTTAACAAATCTGTTTATATAATATTCATGGTTTAAACAGAGCAAATTATATGAGCTAGGATCCATCATATATTCAACTAATAGTCTGTTAGTAAAATATTTTTGTTTGATACTTAATACAGGATGTAATAATATCTCTTCTTGTATATTATCTAGGATTTTCTTTGATGAATTATATTCACCAATAACGGCTTGTAGGCATGCCTTACTAATTTGAGTCATTAATCTAGGCATTCTATTAAGTGCGAGTTTTTCAGCAAGTGAAATATATTTTATAGCATTTTTAATATCTCCTATCATCAGATAACAAACACCTAAATCATTATATACAATGTGTAGATGATTGGGTCCCAATTGTTGCAAACCGACTTCAGCTTCTTTTAGTAAGATTAGACCTTCTGCAGGATTCTTCAATGTACATAATGCATTGCCCCAATTACACTTTGAGCTATATATACCATAATTATCTCCAAACAAAGAAAAGTTATCAATAGCATCAAGCAAATGGTGTTTCTTATCTGGAAAAGGTACCGCCGAACTTAGATTTCTTAAAAAATATCCCCAGTTTTCAGTTCCGCACAGTTCAGATTTTCTACTATTGTATTCGTATATTGCCTTATCTTTTTGGTCAGTATGTATGCAGTTAGCTGTATAGTAAGCTAATAAAGTGTTAATTACTCTTGGTTCATTTGCTTTATTAATTGCCTGTGTAAGGGTTTCTTCAGCTTCATGGAATTTTCTAACTCTGTTAAGCAATACTCCTTTTAATATTTGGTAATTAGTATTGCTTTGTTTACCTTTTATAGATTCAATCCATTTTAGAGCTTCATTATAGTGTCTCTCTCTTGTGTAATATAGTACACTTAATTCAATATCTTTATTTACCTTTTTGGACAGTCGTGCATTTGCAATGATATCATCTGAAATTTTCTCCCCATTTTTAAGTTTGTTTTCTAATATTTTATAAGCATATTCTTTTACGCACTTATCAGAGAATTCTAAGGATAACTCATATAATAATTCTAAAACTTCTTGTTCATTATGCATTCCAGGTCTTCTATAATAATCAAATACAATATTTTTATGATAGAGCATATCAGAAAAATCACTTATACAATTATTTACCTCAGGATGATATACAGAAACCAAATAAAAAACATCTACCGTTCCCATTTTTTTATTTGCAATACATCCTCGATTTTGTAATTGCTTAAGCGATAAATCTATGTCATTATTTATATTAGGAGAATATACATTACTTAGATTAAGCATTGAACTCAATATTGGCTTTGTCAATCCAAATTTACATATGAATAAAAACGAAATGATTGCTTTATCGATTTCATTAAATGGAGAATTATAGTTATCCTCCAAAGCAACATTTAACATATAATCTATAATTAAATGTATATTTCTCTGTGTTGAATAAAGCAATTCTTCTATTTTTTCATTAGAAAAAGTTAATCCTAAATAATTTGCAAGTTCTTTAATTAATTTATTTTCAGGTTGACCAAACAAAACACTATTCCATTCTAGATATGAATATAATGATAAGCTATTTTTTAGCTTTATAAAATCAGAACTAACTGTATTAGTTATGCCCAATACAATTTTTACGCCATTTATTTGAGCTATATTTGCAACTAAATTGTATGAGTCCTCGCTCATATTCTGTGCTTCATCAATTAAAACAAGAATTTGTTTTTTATTTGTATATTTTTTTATATATGGTACCAATACTTCTTCAATTGCCGAAGTATAATTACCTGAATATATTGGGGAAAGTGATTTGCCATCAGCAAAATAGGCAAATCCAGGTCCAACGTATGGTATGCATTGTAAAATAGCTGAAAGAAGTGAACTTGATTTCTCTCCTAATTCTTGATCTACTATTTTTTTAAATTCATTTCTATCATCAGAATGAATAATATCAGAAATAAAAAGTTTTGATACACTTACATCATTAATTGTATTTAAAACAAAAACTCGATAATTTGTCATTCTATTGCTTAATTCATTAATGAAAGATGTTAATCCGAAAGCCTTTCCGGCTAATAAATATGTAACATCAAAATCATTAATAGATGAAATAACTCTGTCGAAATCAATCGATCTATTTATGAAATCCATTTCTACACCTCATGTTTTTTGGATATTTTATGTACGAATTAAATCGATAATCTAACTTTTTACGATTTTAATATTATAAAGGATGGTATGCAAACTATGGAAAAAGAGTACTTTTTAAGAATAATCACTGAAATATGTCAGGAAAATGATATTAAAATCATCAATCTTGATAATAAACGAATATGTATTTTATCATATAACGGTATAGAGAAAATAATCTGGAGTAAAAAATTTGAATTAAATTCAGTAACATCCACTAAAATTGCTGATAACAAATCTTCAACCTATCAAGTATTGCATCAAAAAAATATTCCTTGTATTGAATACAAAAGATATAACGGTTATTATAGGGAAGGTGTTCTCTGTTTAGGCGACAGTTCCTTAGAAGATATTAATAACGATTTAGTAAAATATAGTCAAATGGTAATAAAACCTGATAATGGTTATGAAGGAGTTGATGTATATAGAATAAAAAAATTAAGTGATATATCATATTATTCAAAAAAATTTAATTCTCAATACAAGTACATATGCACTTCGCCTTACTATCAAATAAAAAATGAATATCGCACAATTTGTTTAAACGGCACGGCATTATTATCTTATAAAAAAACACTTCCATTTGTTGTTGGTAATGGAATAGATAATGTTGAAAGGTTAATACAACTTGAATTTAAAAGTAATGCTTTAAAATACATAAATCAACTAACAAAAGATGAAAAGAAATATATTCCTAAATTAAATGAAGAAATAAATATTAGCTGGAAATTTAATTTATCGCAAGGAGCAGAGAGTACTAATATTGAAGATGAAAATTTGCTTTATTTAATTCAGCAATTATCCTTAAAAGCCGCAAATGCCATACATATTAATTTTTCGTCTGTTGATGTTATAGAAACTGTTAACGGTGCCTTTTTAATAATGGAAATAAATTCCGGTGTGGTTATAAATAAATTTATTGACCATGATCCAAGCAATTATAAAATTGCAAAATCTATATATAAAAAAGCAATCTTTTCTATGTTCAATAAAAGTGGTAACGACAGATAATTTTAAGTTATCGGTTGTTGAGACATCACATCACCCAAAAGACAAAACAAAAACACGCCAATGAAATAATCATCAGCGTGTTTTTATCTTTGCTACACTTGGTTATATAAAATCTTCTGCTCTACAGAAACAAAATCAGTTTGCTTCCTTCAAAAGTTCAGAATTCACATACTTGTTATATGTTTCTTCATCAAGATCATTATACCCAAGAGCTTTTGTCAGAGATATTCCGTCAGCTATCATCTTCAAGACGCTTTTAACCTTTGACACTATAGCCATTTCCTTTGCATACTCTTCAACTGCCTTGCACATACTATCAACTCCTTGCTTGGTTCTCTTTTGATGATTCACGGCATCCGACAACGCACCAAAGCGTCTGTCATCGGCATCGCTGTTGTTGAAATAATGCAGCATTTCCGTCAGCTGTGAATCCTCATCGGACAATGTGTTGTAATAGATCTCATGTACTCCGTTGTCTGCCACATCGGAGGTATCGTTTATCGTTCTTCTTATCTCGTACTTAGTTTTACCCTGTTTCCACATATCAAACTTGGAAATAAACAGCAAGTAAAGATCGGGCAGCTCCTGATACTTTCTGCCCTTTTCAAGCATCGACCAGTCAATCGCCGCCTGATAGAACCTGACTCTTTTGGGGTGGTCATCATTATTTTCTACCTGTATCTCAACATCGTAAATATGCCCCTCATCGTCCTCGATAAGCGCATCAAGCTCCGCCGAGTGTGCAGGAAGATTGCGGATAACATACTGAGTTCTGTTCTCCAGCACCTTAATAGGCTTGCCAAGCAGCACCGTCAACACATATTCGCAGGCAGCCTTGTTCTTCATCACAACAGAGAAGAAGTTATCATCCATAAGGTTGAATTGCTCAACTATTGCCTGCTTTTCCTCAAATGTGCCGATCAGCTTGCTGTGTTCTATCTTCAAATCATTCACGTCCTTTTTCTACTATCATTATATCATTTTTCCTGCTTGCTGTCAACTGCTTTTAACGAAAATAAAGCGGTCTGCCGCCTGCTCGTCAAGAGCTTCGCCAGACCGCTATGTAACCGCTATTTCTCTACCTCGACCTTCACCTCATAGCCACCTCTGAATATCACTATGATCTCGGTTTTACTCATGACCTTGATGCACTCTATTGCCTTGCGTATCAGTACATCATCAAACTCCGTCAGCCTACCGCAGTCCTGATTGAAGCGCTCAATCATTACGTCTATCTTCTCCTGCTGAACTTGCGGGGGCTTGCTCTGTGCTTTCAGCGATTCAAGCTTTGCGCTCAGATTTATTTCCTCATCGAAGAGTTTATGTAACTCGCTGTCGAATGAGTCCTCTCCGACCGTTCCGCTTGCTATAAGGCTTACCATCTGATCTCGGGCGGTGTCTATCTCCTTGAGCCGCTGCTCGATCCTGACTATCTCGTTATCCCCAAGATCAGACAGCACACTTGCGCCGTTATACTGCATATTCTGTATAACATCTTTTCCCTCGTTATAAAAATCATTCAGCGCCCCGAGAATTGCGCTGTGCAGCTTGCCCTCATGCATTGACGGCGAGTGATGGCAGTATTTTGAGCCGTAGTCCAGTCGGTTTATGCATCTCCACATGGGCTGCTTTCTGCCATGAACATTCCATACAACTCTGCGGTAAGGGGTGCCGCATTCTCCGCATATCATTATTTCCGTCAGAGCATACTTGCTTGAATACTTGCCCTGCTCAGTCACGCATTTGCTGCTGACCTTCCGCTTTGAGCTTCGCCTTGCAAGCTCCTGCTGAACTCTGTTGTAGGTCTCACGGTCGATTATAGCTGGGTGTGCGTTAGTCACAAGATATTTTGTGCGCTCACCGTTGTTCTTAACACGCTTGTGCGTAAGGCAATCGACTGTATAAAACTTTTGCAGCATTGCATCTCCCACATATTTCTCGCTTGATATGATGTACCGCACCCGGCTCTGTTCCCATTGCCCCGTTCCCCGGCAGGTCGGCAGCCCTTGTCGGTTAAGCTCTGCCGCTATGTTTTTCATACTCATGCCGTCAAGGAACATCGTGTATATTTTCCTGACTATCTCCGCTTCCTCGGGTACTATCTCGGGCTTGCCGTCAGCGCCCTTGCGGTAGCCGAGAAAGTATTGGTAGTTGTATCTGACCTTGCCCTCTCGGAAGGCTTTCTCGATGCCCCATGACACGTTCTTGCTTATGGATTCCGACTCGGCTTGGGCGAAGGAGCCGTGTAGGGATATAAAAAATTCGCTGGGCATTATCAGCGTATTGATATTCTCTTTCTCGAATATCACGCCTATCCCAAGCGATTTCAGTTCTCTTACACTTTCAAGGCAGTCTACTGTATTTCGAGCAAAGCGGCTGACCGATTTGCAGAGTATAAGGTCTATCTGCTTCTTTCGGCACATTCTCATCATTCGGTTGAACTGAGTTCTATTTTTCATCTGCGTTCCGCTGATGCCCTCGTCAGCGAAAATGTTTACCAGCGACCATTCCTTATTGCCGTTAATCAAATCGGTGTAGTATGTGATCTGCACCTGATAGCTGTTCAACTGCTCATCTTCGTCGGTGCTGACCCTACAGTAAGCAGCGACCCTCAATTGGTGATACTGCGCTCTGTTCTCGGCAGTTATCTTTGTCGCAGGAATGACGGTTATTGTTTTCTCACTCATTTTGATTTCTTCCTTTCGATCTGTGAGCTTATCGCCGCTCCGTCTATAAGCTCGGCGGTAAAAACACCCTTGTTGTTTATGGTTATTCGGCTTATGCACTCCCGTATAAACTCGGCTCTTTTGTCACTGTCGGGTGTATATCCTGCAAGCAATTCTGCTATTCTTGAAGCCTGTTTTTCGGAGCAATTATAGCTTATGCATTCATATTTTAAGCTCGCCAGCTTGACGATCTCTTCTTTTATCCTCTCATAATCAGCCTTGTCGCTGTCAAGCATTTGATTTATCTGATTCTGCTGATATATAACCTTGCTGTTAGGCTCATAGGTTGTCTTGCCTTTTGAGCAGTGATGCTCGGCATTGAGTATCGCCCGGTCGAGTGCATCTATTATCATATCATCGACAATGCTGAAGCCAAGCCTTGTGCAGTCGGGATTCATGCACCGCCAGTATGCTATGCTTTTGCCTTTGCTGATTGCGCCAAATCTTTCGAGTTTTCTGCCGCATTCTCCGCACATGGTTATCTTTCTTAGCAGGCGATTGTCATCGGTGGCTTTAATTCTGTTCTTTCTGCGCTTCTCGGATAACTCCTGTGCCGTCATGTAGTCCTTATCGGATATTATCCTCGGAAAGCCGTTTTTGCCGATGTAGCAATCCCTGAACACCAGCTTTTTGACAGCTCCAAGACTCCATTTGCCACTTTCATCGCAGTAAATATAGCCCTCTGCCATCAGCTTTTCAGCGAGCTTTCTGTAGCTCAGACCACCTATGTACTCACGAAATATCATTTTGACTATCTTAGCTTCGTTGGGTTCTGTCACAATGTTTCCGTTCACCATTCTATAGCCATATGGTATCGTATGCATTTTCTTCATTCTCTCACTATCCTTTCTGTAAATCTCATACCGCCGATGAGGTGGAACTCTATTTTTTCATTGTCCAGTATTATCATTTTCTCTGCTATCAGGGTGAACAGTTCCTTGTCAAAGCAGTCCATGTCCTCTGCCATCTTCTCAAAGACATCAATCAAGATGTCAAGCTGTTCTATGGCGCTGTCCTCATCGCTGTTTCGGGATATCTTCCTCAGTTCTTGGTTCTGCTTCATTATTTTACCGTCGATGACTGCTGTCTGATTCTGATATTTTTCCTCAGTCATAAATCCTTTGCGGCGCATTTTCGCTATAACGTGCTGCTGTTCCTTTAGCTCGGCTATCTGCTTGTATATTTCAAGCAGACTGCTGTTGCCGCTGCTTCGGCGCAGCTTTAGTTCATACAGAGTTTTCCTTGCGGGGATAAGAATGTCGTTGTAGCTGTGTCTGAGCTTGTTGCACATTAAGGTGAATGTGTTTTCGACACTTTTCTGTGTGAGCGATATGCCCTCGCACGTTCCATGATTTGACCTCTGAATGCATTCCCATTAACGTACAAGTGGACGAGGACAGAGTTTCGGCAGAAAATGATCTGGATACTCTTGCGGTTTATGGCAGACCCACAGGATTTTTTGGAGCGGTGCAGACCGTGGACGATGATACGATAACAGTACTGCTTAATGACGGTATCACATACTGTACAGTCCCGACTTTTTATAATGACGGCGGCGAGCTTGCGCCGGGCAGCGAAATAATGGTGCTTTTGAATACAGAAAGCGACCTTTTCGGCAAGGGCGGAAAATTTACCTTCGACCACGCCGTTGTAGTGACAAATTCGGATTATTGTGTAGATAAAGAGCCAATAGATGAAGAGCCAAAAGATAAAGATCCGATAGATAATTTTAACGAATACGCATATGCAGTTTTCTATAATTCATGGGATCACTTATCATGCACAAGGATAGATGAGATCGAAAAGAAGTAAAATGCATATTTGGGAGGTAAGTGCCGGTATATGAAATTCTTTCACACCCTGAAACAAGACTTGAACAAAACAGTTATCAATCTGGGCTTTTTGGGGGCGGCGCTGATGACCTGTGTGCTGTGCTTCACTGCTTCCGCCTACCATGACTTATCAAACGATAAGGACTATTCTGTCTTTGAGGCGTTTTTTTCCTTCGACCGCAGCTTCATTGAATCGCACTACGATTTTGCTTCGATACTGCTTTTCAAAAACGGACTGTCCGGCTACATAAGTATGTTTATCCCGATAATCGTTGCATTCCCGTTTATGGTGACCTTCTGTGCCGAGCGCAACAACGGGCTTATGCGCTTTACCATCACCCGCTCGGGCAAAGGTCGATACTATCTTTCAAAATTCTTTACGGCTTTTCTTTCCGGCGGATTTGCCGTTATGCTCGGAATGGCGCTGTTCGGAGTTATCGTAGTGTTCGCCTTTCCTTCCCTTGGGAGCTATGACCTGCCTGCCGACCAGCTGGAATGGATTATCCCTGACGGCATTGCAGCGGAGGCTGTGAAAAATCTCCTTGCGGCGTTTATCTACGGCGCATTTTCAACTCTTCCTGCGTTCTTCCTGTCGTCATTTTGCAAAAATCCGTATATCATCACCTGCCTACCGTTTATGCTTATCTATGTTTGGGACACGGCTTTAAACAAGCTGATGTCTAAGGGCTTTGAAAACGGAGATTACGAAATATACGATAAAATATCGCCCTTTACGCCGGACTCGCCAAGACAGCTGGTGTATATTGATTTTATGGAAATGTCTGCAAATCAGAGAAATATGCTTATCTTCAACGGAACGTATTTATTGGTGCTGCTGATAGGCTTTATTATTATCATGAATTTGCGCACCGACAAGGGCAGTTAAGGAGGAGATACATGAAAAACATCAATTTAAAACAAGCCTTCTCCTGTGCCAAGATCGAGTATATCAAGTGGATATGCGATGCACGAATGATAATACTCGGAGTGCTGCTGATATTCATTTATAATTTTGCAATAGAGCCCCTTTTGAAGAATGCCGAAGAAATGGGTGAGCCGCTGAATATACTTGAACCCTTTATAGCGGTCGCAAACAGCGATGCAATACTGCTCATCATTCCGCTTGTATTCCTGACGCTGATAGCCGATTTTCCGAAAATAGACACCAACACCGTTTTTTACATAATCAGGGTTGGAAGAATAAACTGGCTTTTGGGGCAGATGCAAGATAAGGGCTGGGTTATTAGCAGTTTTTGCTTTGATTATGAAAGCAGAGGATACATTGCCTTGGTTATTCTTTACCAGCCAAATGAGCCCAAGCATGAATATGGTTTGCTGAAGATTGATTTTCTTCGTGAGGAAAATATGGATCAGCATTTACTGGTCGAGGCAAACGTTAAAGGATTGCTTGGCAATGCAAGGGAAATACGTGAATTCTTTGGCATCCTCATTGAGCAGCATTATGCATCGGCAGCCCTTTTCTTCCTCGCACATAAGGTCTTTGCAGGCTCTGACCGCCTCGCATTCCCGCATCGGGTCATGGAGCAGTCTGTTGAACTCATAGCTTGACAGGTTTATCCACCTTTCGACCTTGCATTGTTTCGTGACAAGGCTTGTGGGTTTGTGGATCAGTCTGCCCATAATGTAGATTTCGTTCATTGAGATCATTCCTTTCAAAAAAAATATGGTATCCCGCTTCTTGTCGAAACGGGATACCTTTTCGTTTTGTGCTTATTTTCCATTAAATGGACTTTTTATATAGTTTCGGGGTGTTTTTTGCTCAAAATCGGGATTTGTCAACCACGGTTTTGCAGTAAAAAATATTTTGTCGAATGGTTCTCAAAACCTCGTGTTTTCGGGGGTTAGAGGGGCTGTCATCTATTTTGTGTGAGCAAGGGACCTCAGCCGTTTCGGTCGTAATTATATCGAGGTCGGCAGATATGTGGATTACATTTTTCCGAGCTACAATATCCGCTTCATCGCTCTCAACGATAATGTGGATACCGCCAGCAAGGATACCTCAGCACTTGACATGATGCCGATCGTCAACTTGTTCAACGAATGGCACACATCATTGTCGAAAACCCGATAAAGCAAAACATACGCAAATACGACGTTTTAGTCCCCCTGCAAATAAAACAGCAGCAGTATTCGGTATAGGAATACTGCTGCTGTAATTATGATACTATATATTGTTGGTAATTAGGTAATTATTCTTAATTTTAGATTTATATAATATCTTTTATGTATATATATTTCTTATCATCGGGGTCAAACTTCCCGCTGTTATCAAAGCCGAGAGACTCCCAGAACGGCTCGCCTGTCACACCATCGGGAGTAAGATATATCTTCGGTGCGCCATCGGCTATTAGCACCTGCTCGATGTGCCTAAAAAATTCTCTGCCATAACCCTTGCGGCGAAATTCGGGGGCAATGTAAAATCCCGTGATTGCTCCGTAACCGCTTTCGAGCAAACCGTATACAGTTCCCGTATCGATTGCAAACATAGCGATTCCGACAGGCGTTTCATTTTTCAAAGCAAGCTCAAAGTGCATATTATTTCTGCTGCCCTGAATGTTGATACGCCTTGTAAGGTCGTGCAGGATCTCGTCCTCTGTTTCGGTTATACCCTCATGTTCGTCAAGTTCCTTGCTGAAAGGTACCCATAGCTTTTGGGCAAGCTCAAAATGCTCTGTGTTGCCCTTTTCAATTTGAATAAATGTAAGTCTTTTCATTAAAACTCCTTAATGCAGCCAATGGTATTTACCTTGTAAATACAAAAAGTGTCCCCGAAAACGAGAACACTTGGATTACTACCATATCAAATCAAGCCTTTTGACCGCATCAAGGAACTAAAAGTGAATGATAGATATTCTCGTTTCTGTAAGCGTAGATTTTCATATCATTCACCTGCCTTTCAATCAATGGTATTATTATAACACATTTATTATGTTGTGTCAATAGCAGCTGAAAATTTTTATTTTATCATGTTAACGTCAATATACAGCGATCTGTAAAAATCTAACATAGGTTGAAAAACAACGCTATCTCATGTCATTTATATACTTCTCCCACGCCCTCGGCAGCTTCTCCCTCACAAACCTCGCATAAGAGCAGTTGGGCGTATTTATCATATCTTTCTCTTTCATATAGTCGGCAACCGCCCGATACCACCATTCAAGTTGCTCAGGAGATTTATCCTCAAATCTGCTGACTTTCAGCTTACCCTCGCGGATATACTCCTGTAAAAGCTCATAAGCGTTCGGCACATCAATGCGATCCACCACATTGAGCGGAACAGTGCCGAGCCTTGCACACGGAATATTTTTGAACGGGATATATTCACCTTCATTTGCATTGACTATGTAGATACAGCCCTTTACACTCTCCGACACCTGCCGAAGTGCATTTGGATACAGCTCGTGATATCTTGGAACATCGCTGCCGTTCTCAAATCCATATGGGAATCAGTAATAAGATCTCTCGACAGCGTTGCAAAGATACAAAGCCGCAACCTGCTCTGTCGTTGTGAGATAGACATAAGGTCTGTCATGGTCGGCTTGCTTTGGTACAAGCTGGGTCAAGCCTGTGGTGTTGCTTCCGTGATATAGCAGCATTGTATATCTCCTTATTTTATCTTCTGTTTTATATTTAAGTACACATCTTCCGAAACATCTGACCCACCTAACCATGAAACAAAACCCTCATGAATCTGCTCTAATGGATCACCGAAGATCTTCATTGCGTCCCACAGATAATCATTAGCACAATAAAATTGCTTGTATTTATCTGCGCCGTATTTCTCAAAAACATATTCCGTCCACGCACCTGCAACAGGATATGTTTTACTGCTATCGACATTGTAGAAATCATCTTCATCAAAACAAATCATATAGCTTGTAGAAAACAGTTCTCCTGACACTATATAGTATTTTGCCCAAGCCTTATTGTCAATGCCCCACCATTTACCTTCCATAAACATAGCAAGCCCTTCACACAAGAACGCCGATCTCGGCTCGCAAAGCTGTGCAGAAATAATATGAGTATCCTCGTGAGCACCTATGCACTTTATTTTATCTTCATAAACAGCATGGACAGAATAAGGCTCGACAATAAACTCATTATCGGCATCACCGCACAATGAGACCCTTCTGCCAACGTCCTCATCATCAGCGCTTGTGACAGACAGACCGTTGCAAGGCGAGCCGTTAAAGAAAATATCACCTATGATCTTCGGAGAACTGTATAACCAATAGCTTATCTTATGGTCATATATAATGTTAAGAGTGCTGCATATTCTCTTAAAACACTTTTCCTGACATTCTGCAATTTGAGCGATGTCTTGTTCTGCTAAGCTGTTTGATAAGTAATGAAAGATATAGTGGTTTGTTTCGTATGTAAGTATCATATCAGCTTTTCCAATTCCGCAAGCAGCCTGCGCTTCATATCTTCAAGCTGTCCCTCGCCGGGTCTGTTATCATCAGAATACATCTTCTCCATAGGATACCACCAGACGGGACCTCTGCCGTTGTTGCCGTAGTTCTCGATATCTCCGCTTACCCTCGGGAACAGATGCCAATGCAGGTGTGCGTCACCCATACCGAGAAGCTCGTAATTAATTTTCTCTGCACCAAATGCCTTTGACACAGCCTCAGCAACTACTGTCATTTCTTCAAGGAATTTCGATCGCTCTGTTGAGTTAAGGTAGAAAAGCTCGGTCTTGTCTCCGTGATATTTGTAGAGGAACAGCGTATAGCCGTGAAAATGCTGATTATCGCCGATTACCACATACCCCGTTTCAAGCTCCTTGACGAAATAAGGATTTATTCCGTTTTGTATCATCTTTATTCTGTCGCATATCAGGCACATTTTATTTTTTCCTTTCATCTGTAACAATATGCTGAACTGCGTCAGGCACTCCTTCGGATAGTGTTCTGAAAACTGACGGGTATATTTTCTTGTCCGTATCGGGAGCGCCCCAGCAAAGATACTCGCTGCTGTCGCCCTCAGCAAAGCTGTAGCTGACCGGCTCAAAGCTATCCGGCACTTTCATCAGAAAGAAAAAT
>ERZ842401.3694-NODE-3694-length-18707-cov-6.649689_pt1 | contig 18707 bp, 16 predicted proteins | sample MGYA00521270_ERZ842401 | MGnify/ENA primary metagenome ERZ842401 (study PRJEB31892, sample SAMEA3878208) | bioreactor metagenome | biome: Moose rumen | place: Sweden | collected 2011-10 | study: EMG produced TPA metagenomics assembly of the PRJEB12797 data set... | reverse complement strand
TGCCCACTTCACAAAAGTGCGGCAGGTGGGGGAATTACCCCGTCCGGTGAGGACAACATAAACACTTGACAATCGGTATTTGTTATATTATAATGTATTGTAGGGAATAATTGTCCCATACCATTTATGAGGTGATAGCTATGATACGTGATATTCAGGAAAAGATACTAAAGCTTAAAAAGGATAATGACATATGTATCCTCGCCCACAGCTATCAGGCTAAGGAGATAGTCGAGATAGCCGATATCACGGGCGACTCGTATAAGCTCAGCGTTGAAGCCGCAAAGGTGGAGAATAAGAACATACTTCTCTGCGGCGTGCACTTTATGGCAGAGACCGCCAAAATGCTCTCACCCGATAAAAGGGTGTTTCTTGCAAATCCCGAGGCAGGCTGCCCTATGGCAGAGCAGATGGAGCCTGAGCTTATAAACGCAATAAAGGCGCAGGAGCCTGACAGAAAAGTGGTCTGCTATATAAACACCACCGCTGCCCTTAAAACCGTGTGCGATGTCTGCGTAACATCTTCATCGGCGGTAAAGATAGTTAAGGGCATGGAGGATAAAAAGATACTTTTTATACCCGACTGCAACCTGGGCTCTTACGTGGCAGAAGCCTGTCCTGATAAGGATATAAAGCTTTTGCAGGGCGGCTGTCCCGTCCATGCGTCGGTCACAAAGGCTGACCTTGACGCTGCTAAGGCAGCCCACCCCAACGCACTGGTGCTGGTACACCCCGAGTGCGTGCCTGCCGTTACCAAGCAGGCAGACTATGCAGGCTCTACCTCGGGCATAATGGAGTTTGCGGCAAAGTCAGACGCAAAGGAATTTATCATCGGCACAGAGATATCTATCGCCGAGCATTTGCAGTATAAATTCCCAGAGAAGAAATTCTATATACTCTCAAAAAAGATCATCTGCCCCAATATGAAGCTGACGACCCTTGTTGATGTATACAACACCTGCCGCGGCATTGGCGGCGACAGCAGCGCAGATGCCTTTGAGATAATAATGAGCGATGAGCTGATAGCCAAGGCAAAGGTCTGCATAGATGAGATGATACGCCTGGGCGGCTGATACCGAAAGGAGCTTTTATGGATCGTAACAGGGGCAAAATACTGGCAGCGCTGCTGCTGATACTTATGATAGTGGGCGCTTGCGTGGTAAGCGGACTGAGGGGGCTTGTCAAGCAGGGCAAGCTCAGTGCGGGCGCACTGGTGACAGGCATTGCAGTGTTTCTGATACTGCTGCTGATAGTGATAATACTTATGGTGGTAAGAGCATTCAGAAACCACAGCAAGCACTTAGCCCAGTCAAGCTCGGCTGATATTTTAGCCGAGATAATCGCTATGGGCGAGCAGGAGAAGAAGGCTGAGGGTGAGAAAAATGAGCAGGAGGGATAGCGAATGTATATTTTCCCCGTCAGACACAAGGGTGCCAACGAATTGAAATATATTTTTCCTTCCAAGCAAAGGGCTGTTCAAAAAGCTATCGAACTTGCAGAAAGTGACAGCAGGATAAATAAGATCATTATTTTCGGCAGTGCAGTTACAAGGCAGTGCGGTATTTTCAGCGATGTGGATATAGCTTTGATAACCGACAAATTAGACGATGACGAGTTTGATGCTGTTGCAGGACCGTTTTTTAAAGAAGTTCCCTCTGAATTGGATATAGTGGACTATAACAATATCAGCAGCAAGCTTTTAAAAAAAGAAATAGATGAGAATGGGGTGTGCGTTTATGTCAGGCAGTGATGACCTTTATATACTGTCCAACAGAGACTATAAAGCGTGTCTTAAACTTGAAACGGATTTTCCTGATGAATATGCTGTATCTCTTGCAGCATATCATATACAGCAGGCAATAGAAAAAAGCCTTAAAGGTCTTATTCTGATATTTGGCGAAACTCCGCCGTTTACACACGATATTGCAAAGCTCGAACTACGCTGCAGGCAGCTTGGTGCAGATGTGCCTGAGCAGCTGGAGGATATTGCAGATACTTTGACTTTGTGGGAATCAAAAAGCAGATACGACCCTTATGCTGTTTTTTCCGGCAGTAAATATGCCAAAGCAAAGGCGGTATTTGAAAAGCTGAATACAGCTTTAAAAAATGAGCTCGATAAAATAATTGAGGTCAAGGAATGAAAGTACACCGAACCAAACACATAAATAAAAGCCCGGGAGACCTGCTCTCGGGCTTTTTACTATTTGCTTATGATATCAGTAATTCACTGTGAACTCAGCTCTGTGGTTTCCGTTCTCGTCATCATCTATCATAACAGCCTTGGTTATGGTGATGGGTGTTACAGGCAGCGAAAGTGCGCTGTCGTTGCCGAGAGTTCTTTCGACCTCAAGGAAGCCGTCAACTACCTCCATGCCCTCTGTTACCTCGCCGAAGGCTGCATAGTCGCCGTCAAGGAAGGTGCAGTCATCAGTGTAGCAGATGAAGAACTGGCTGGAAGCGCTGTCGGGGTCGCTGCTCCTTGCCATTGAAACTATGCCCCTTGTGTGGCTGAGGTCATTCTCAACACCGTTTGATGAAAATTCGCCCTTGATGTTTTCCTCAGCGCCGCCTGTGCCGTCGCCGTTGGGGTCACCGCCCTGTGCCATAAAGCCGTCCACCACCCTGTGGAAGGTCAGACCGTCATAGAAGCCCTGACTTACCAGCTTTTCAAAATTCTCGCAGGTTATGGGCGCCTTGTCTGCATAAAGGGTGATGATAAAGCTTGCCTCAACAGGCTCTCTGGGCTCGGGCTCTTCATAGGTAAAGTCCATATAAAACCTTGCCCTGTGGTTGCCCTTGTCATCATCGTCTATCATCTCTGCCTTGGTTATGGTTATGGGAGTAACGGGGCTGGATAAAGCATTGTCGCTGCCCATCGTCCTCTCCACATTCAGAAACTCGTCAACTACCTCCATACCCTCGGTGACTTCGCCGAAGGAAGCATAATCACCGTCAAGGAACTGGCAGTCGGTGTAGCAGATAAAGAACTGGCTGGAAGCGCTGTCGGGGTCGCTGCTCCTCGCCATTGAAACTATGCCCCTTGTGTGGCTGAGGTTGTTCTCAACACCGTTTGAAGCAAACTCGCCCTTTATATTCTTGTCGCTGCCCCCTGTGCCATCGCCCTTGGGGTCGCCGCCCTGTGCCATAAAGCCGTCCACCACCCTGTGGAAGGTCAGACCGTCATAGAAGCCCTCTTTTACAAGGTTCTCAAAATTCTTGCAGGTCTCGGGGGCGTACTCGTCATAAAGAGTTATTACAAAGCTCTTGTCAGTCTCTTTGCCCTTAGACTTTTTGTCTTTCTTGTCATCATCTGAACCGGCGCAGGCGGTGAATAACGAAAGCGTTAGTGCAGCCGTTACGGTAAGCGCCAGTGCCCTTGCCAGCTTTTTTAGCTTTAAATGTTTCATTTAAACTATCCTTTCTTTATTTTTTCAGCTCTATAATTATAGCATTATTCTCTTAAAAAATCAATACAAACCTGTACATTTCACCGAAATTTCACCTATATTCCCAACCGCTGTTGACTTTTTGCGCCAATAATAGTATAATTTATAAGTTAGATAGAATACAGGCGCTGTCTGCCATCGGCAGTCAGCAATGGGGACACTGACCTTGCAGAAGCGCCAAAGCAAAAAATAAAGAGACAGAAAGACCAAAGAACAAGAGGTAACAAAAATGGAGAAATTCAGAAAAAAAGCAGTTAAAGCGCTGCCCTATATAATTGCGCCTGCTGCGGTCATGCTCATACTTCTGATAAATTATTATCAGAACCATATCTTTCCCTTTGGCAAGGGAACTGTAGCCTGGTGCGATATGACACAGCAGGTCATACCGCTGCTTATTGACTTAAAGGACATTCTTGCAGGCAAGTCGGGGGTGTTCCTTAATTTGCAGAACGCAGGCGGCATGAATTTATGGGGAGTTATATTCTTCTTTTTAGCAAGCCCCTTTTCTCTGCTGGTCATGTTCGTCAAAAAGACGGATATGATATATTTTGTGAACATACTGGTCATGCTAAAGCTCATGACCTGCTCGGTCACATCGGTGTTTTTCCTTAAAAAACGTATCACAAAGCTTTCGGCAACGTGGTGCGTCATATTAAGCATAATGTATGCATTCAGCGGCTATGCAATGCTCTATTATCAGAACGTTATCTGGCTGGATATGATGTATCTTTTTCCTCTGCTCATGTATTCCTACGGTGAGCTTATCGAGAGAAAAAGGATCGCACCGTACACAGCGGTGCTCACCCTGATGATGATAGTGAACTATTATATAAGCTATATGATAGTTATTTTCACCCTCATGTTCATGGGTATCATCACCTACAGATACCGCAGTGAGCGTAAGTACAGACAGGGTACGGTGTATTTTATCATAGGCTCGGCACTGGGTGCTTTTTTGTCGGCAGTGGTATGGCTGCCCTGCTTTGCCCAGTATCTTTCCAGCGGCAGGCGTGAGGGTATTTTCTCCGAGATAAAGGGCACTACCTTCTTCACCCAGCATGAGACTACCCTGCCCACTGTCATGCTCTCGGCAGTGGTGATAGTTATAATAGCCGCCGCTTTGATAGACGCAAGACCCAGGAGCAAAAAGCAGAACACCTATCTCATACTCACCCTGCTTATGACTCTGCCCCTTATAATAGAGCCTATAAATATGATGTGGCATACGGGTACATATATGTCATTCCCCTCAAGGTACGGCTTTATCAGCGAGTATATGCTGATAATCACCGCTTCGCTTTTCATCACCGATGATGAAAACAGGGCTGTAAAGCCCAACAAAAGCTGCGATAACCTGCCTCTTATGGGCTGCCTTATGCTGATACTTTACTCATTCACCAAGTTCGTGCTCAACTACACATCATGGAACAGAGAAATGCTTTCGGCTTATACACGCAGCCTGTGGGGAGATAAAAACTCATTCCACGCAATGCTGCAGCTGTTTGTTATGGCGGCGCTGGTGTATCTGATATTCTTCGGCTTTTACAAAAAGGGCTATCTCTCAAAGGACCTGCTGTCGGTGTTCTGTGCTGTTATGATAGCTGCCGAAGCCTTTTCAAACGTAAGCGTATATGTCACCATGCCAAATAAAAACAACCCCAAGCGTGCCCAGAACCAGCGCGCTGTGGTGGACCTCGCCGACCGCATAGACGATGACAGCGGCTTTTACAGAGTATCCACCGGCGAGAAGTATTTTGATGTGAACCTGGTGGGCTCAATGGGCTATAACTCCATAAGCCACTACACCTCACTCACCAGCGAGGACTATATGTTCATGATGAAAAAGCTGGGCTATTCCTCCTACTGGATGGAGGTGGGCTCCTACGGTGCTACCGAGCTTTCGGACGCACTTATGAACATCAAATACAATATCCGCAAGGGCAAAGCAGGGGACGATGCTGTGTACAGCAACGACAAATACGTTATCGAGCCGAAGGATATTTATCTGCCCTCGGGGCTGGTGCTTGACAAAGAGCTTAAAGGCGCTGAGAAGCTGCCAAAGGCAGAGCGGGGCGAGATACAGCAGTTTGTGTATGAGAACACCCTCGGTGACGAGGGCGACGAGCTGATAACCTTTTACGAGTGTGACGAGCCAAAGCTGATAAAGCAGGACGACAAGGGCAGGTATGTTTTCAAAAAGCCCAAGGAAGAGATATATGTGATGGACTACACCGTGCACATAGAGGGCAGGCAGAGCCTGTATTTTGACTGCTTCGACAAGCTTTCAAACTCACTTTATGAGGACATTAACGACTGCTTTGCCATTTATGTGAACTACATCGGCAAGGGCGACACCTATCCCTCGCAGGAGATGAACGGTCTTGTCAAGCTGGGCGAGTTTGAGAACCAGACTGTTGACGTAAAGATAGAGCTTTTAAAAAGCTGCAAATGCACCTCCTTCGGGGTATTCTCACTGGACCTTGACAAGCTGGAGCAAAGCGCAGACAAGGCAAAAACTGTGAACTTCAAAGACAAAAAGGGCAAGCTGACAGGAGAATATGAAGCCAACGGCGGCGAGACCTGCCTGCTCTCGATACCCTACAGTGACGACCTTGACATAAAGATAAACGGCGAAAGCGTTAAATACAGCAGAGCCTTTGACGACCTGGTTAGCTTTAAACTAAAGCAGGGCAAAAACAGCATAACCGTGACCTCAATGCCAAAGGGCTTCAAGCTGGGCGCAGTGGTGAGCATTGCAGGCATAGCACTCTGTGTGGTCTACGGCATTTACCGAAGAAAGCTGAAATTCAGCGAGACTGTAGAAAACGCAGCCGCAAAGCTGATCATCGGCATAGGCGCAGTGGTCATCACAGCGGTTTACATCGTGCCTGTTATAGTTAATTTCCGAAACTAGAGGCTTTTAATAATTCATAATTCTGGAATGGGTATTCTGAGGTGTTTATACCAAACTATGATTTGACTGCAAATAACAGCATAAAAAACGGCGAACAATATTCGCCCGTTTTTTTATGTCGGTAAAAGGGATATCTTACCTCTATCCTCTTACCTCTAAAAAATAATCCAGCACATCAAAATTACTTTCGGCAATGCTGACCTCGGCTTCGGGGAAGTGTGAGGAAAGGTCGTTTTTCATGTATTCGCAGAAGATGTTCTCGGTGTGAAAATGCCCTGCGTCGTAGATAACTATGTTTGAATTATAGGCGTCGATAAAAACATCATGCTTGACGTCCCCTGTGATAAAGGCGTCGCAGCCCTTTGCCAGCACGTCATTTAAAAAGCTGCCGCCGCTGCCCGAGCACACGGCTATACGCCTGAGCAGGCTTTCATCGGCAGAGCTGTTTTTTCGGTTGTATCTTACCACCTTGTTGCCCAGCGCCGCAGCTATGCGCTCTGCCAGCTCATGGGGAGCAAAGCCCTCGGTATCGCAGATACAGCCTATGCCTGCGCCGTTTTCCTCAGCTATGATGTCTGAGGGGCTAAGCCCCAGCCTTTCGCACAAAATATCGTTCATCACCGCAGAGTCAAAGTTAGTGTGCGCCGATATCACCGAGGTGCGGCTGGCTGCGAGACACCCTGCAACGCTTTCAAGGTCCAGCTTTTTTATGGCATGGAAAATAACAGGGTGGTGGGTAACTATCAGCTCACACCCTTTTTCGGCAGCTTCTTTGGCAACATCAATGGTGCAGTCAAGGGCGACGAGTATTTTTTTCACCTCATACCCCATGCTGCCAATGCAGAGCCCGCTGTTATCATAGCCCTCCTGCAAACAGAACGGCGCAACAGAGTTTATGTGGTCGTATATGTCTTTTATTTTCATAGTTATACAGTCCTTTTCAGATGTAAGATGTCAGAGGTAAGAGGTAAGAATGGCTTACTTTTACTTCTTTTTTATTATACCACAACACTTTATTATTGTAAAGCCATTTATTTCCCCCACCTGTGCCTCTAGAAGCAAGAAACCAGAGGCAAGAAGCAAGAGTCCCCTTTTCAGACTTTGTTTGTTTGGGAAATTTCTTGCCTCTTACTTCTTACCTCTTACCTCTAAAAGCTGTGGGCGCTTACGTGGCTGCTATTACTTCGATACGCTGCGCGAACCTTATAAAATGTTGACTTTGTGCGCTGTAGGGAAATTTGAACAGGTTTTATTTCGCCCCACTAAAGCTGTGCGGAGTTTTTTTATACCTTGCATTTGTGCGGTTTACCACATAATTTTGTAAACCGTTTTTCTAGCCCCTAGCACTCTAACCACTAGCAACTAGCAGAGCAGCTCCGCTATGAAACAGCGTTGAAATATCAAAGCGCACTCTCCTGAAAAGGGAGAATGCGCTTTTAAGTGCTATATAAGATACTGCAAATATCAGGGCAGCTTTTTGATAGTTTTCTTAGCGTAAGCGATGATCTTCAGTGCGTCATTTGTCTTGATATCGCCGCTGCCGTCGATATCTGCTGCCAGAAGCTGCTGGTCGTTCTTTGGTGTAGTCGCCTTCTTTGCAAAGGATATCGAAAGAAGTGCGTCCTTGGAGTCCACCTTGCCGTCAGCGTTTATATCGCCCAGTGCCAGCTCTGCGCTGTAGTCGGTCTCCTTGCTCTTCACGGGTGTTCCCCCTGTGAGAGGGTAGGTCTTGAGGTCAGGCATCTCGTCGAGAGTTATAACATTCTGGTGGTTGTATACATAGTTCCACATATACTTCTCGGTGTAGGTCTGTGAGATACCGCTCTTGTTAAAGGTAAAATCACCGTTCCATACGCAGAACCAGCTCCACACGGTGTTGAGTACGCCTGCCTGGAATGGGTCGAACAGGCAGCCGTTCTCCGACAGGGTGACTACCTTGGGGGTCTCAGTGTAGTTCGCAGCATCGTCAAATCTAACAGACTGCGCTCTGTAAACGTGCTTGCCGGGGTAGATATCCTCGCCGATTATATCAACATACTCGTCACCGGGGTACCAGTCCTTGTCCTGACCGTTCCATACCCAGATGAGGTTGTTTATGCCGTACTCGTTGGTAAACTTATCATAAAGGGTTATCCACAGCTTTTTGTAAGACTCAGGACTGCCCGAGCCCCACCAGAACCAGCCGCCGCTTGCCTCGTGCAGAGGTCTGAAAAGTATGGGTATATCAGCCTCGTCCAGCTGCTGCAGCTTCTTTGCGATGTTGTCAACGGTAAACATCAGCTTGTTGTAGCCGTCCTCGTCCTCGCCGTTCATGATAGCGTCAAAATCAAAATCCTTTAAGCTTGATGTATTGAATGCGCTCCACGAATAGGGGTTGCCGTTGCTGTCGTTGCCCTCCTTGACATATTTTGTAGGAGCTCTCCAGTGCCAGCAAAGTGATACTATGCCGCCTGCCTCACTGAACTCGGTAGCTCCGTCCAGAACGTTGTTAAGGTTCATAAGGTCGAGTCCCAGAAGTGCGGGCTTTCTGCCTGTCTGCTCCTCGATAGCCTTTATCTCGCCGCCGTTGAGACCGTAGCCGCTGCCGCCTGTGCCGTCGCACTGCTGACCTGCTATGGTGTTCACACCGTAGTTATCCACAATAAAGCTCATGAGCCTTTTTGCGCTGTCGCTGGCGTTCTCATTTATAAGCTCCTTGCTCACACCCTTTGCGTAGTCCTTGGCAACGCCCTTTTCAACGGTGATGTAGTCTACATTTATATAGCCGTCGGTAGGGGTGATGGTTATATCGTGGCTGCCCTTTGATAGATAGGTCTGCACAGTTTTTGAGTCGCCCAGCTTATCCTTTTCAGAGATGATATTGGCAGCGACCACTCCGTCCACCTTCAGCCTGTTTGTCTTATCAGCGCCTATGCCCGAAGCTCTTACCACCACATCATAAATTCCCGACTCGTCGGCATTCACCTTAAAGGTCAGGCTTGAGTTGATATTATTTGTAGCCAGAGCCACATACTTGCCGCCCGAATATCCGCTGCCGTTCTCGACGGTTATTCTCTGACCGCTTATAACAGCGTCCTCTGCCTCATACTTTGCAGCTGCCGCCGAAGCGCTCATCGCAGGCATAGCTGACATAACGCAGATCACCGAGCACAGTGCCGCAAGCACCCTGCTGCGCTTGTTTTTATGATCGTTCATATGGTTTTACCTCCCAAAAATAATAATTTCGTCCTTTATAATATAACACATCATCACGTTTTTGTAAACCTTACAGCAAAAACTTTATAGACTTATTTAATGTAATTGTTTTCAGAAAAGGTTTAAGCATAACAACTTGAATAAAAAGTCCTGCCTGAGTATCATTTCAGCTTGGGCAATACCGCATAACCATTGTGCGTCAGATGCGCAGTCAGATCTTTCGTCAGAATTCATAAAGTTGACGCAGGCTTGCTGACGCAAGTCAAGGAAACTTTGTGTATTATGACGGAAAATATGCAAGCAGATGACGTGCAAAGGCGTAAGCCGGTGGTTGTGCGGTGTTGCCCTTGTTCTTTTACCCTCAGAAATTGGGGTCCTTAACGTTCTTTTTATTCTTTGCTGCATTTATCACAGCAAGTGCGTCCTTTGAATTTAGCACGCCGTCTGCGTTGACATCGGCAGCTGCAAAGTCATAGCCGCTGACAACGGCAGCCTTTTTGGCAAGCGCCACAGCCTTCATAGCGTCCTGGGTGTTCACCTTGCCGTCGCCGTTGATATCGCCGTACCTGCGCAGCACCAGCTTATCGGTAGTTATATCCTCTCCGTTCACCGTTATGTTTACGGTCACAGGCACATAGCCCTCTTTATATATTTTAAAGGTATACTCTGCATTCTCCAGGCTCAGTGTGAGCTCATCTGCCATTATGACAGCGCCTGTAGTCTCATCAACTATGATAATGCTGTCAAAGGAGCTTCCGTCGGCAGCGGTCACATCAAATCTGACTTCGGCAGGCTCCACGGGGTCATCGGGGTCGTCGGGGTCTGTGGGGTCGGCTGGCTTTTCGTAGGCGGTCCTTGAAATGGGGTATTCGCTTAAAAAGCCTATGGTGGTGAACTGGTCGTTTATCACCATTTTAAGTGAGCTCAGATCATCAAGCCCCTTTAAAAACCTGTTGTGACCGCGGTCGTTGGTAACATCGACAAAATAATACCTATCCCCCAGCCTGATAATGTTCCAGGCGTGCTCACCGCCCTGCAGCTGACCTGTAACTATCCTACAGTCTATGCCTGCTTCAAGCAGCAGCCTGTAGAGTGCGTTGGCATAGCCCTGGCATACAGCCGTGCCGTTTATAAGGGCGGCATAGGCTGTGAATTTAAGGGTATATTCCTTATTATTAAGATTATCATAGTCATACTCGCAGTTATCCCTCAGCCAGTCATGGATAGCTTCTATCTTCTCATAGTCGCTCTTGCCCTCCAGGTCAAGTGAGGCAAGCACGCTCTCCACCTTTTCATCTACAGCCTTTTCCTGCTGCTCAGTAGTCAGATAGTTGACGATATAGGTGAGGTTTATATAATAATCGCTGCCGTTTCTTACGCCCGTCACCTCAAAGTCGATATTGTTATACTGATAGCTGATATAGTCGCCCTCATCAGGCACGCCTGTGTGGGTTATGCTTTTGTCAAAATAATCAGCCAGCTTGTAGCTATCGAGGTCGGCAGTGTCCGAATACATATTTATGGTGAACCTTGACTCACGCTTCATGCTGTGCTTGGCTATCTCTGCGATAATGCTCTCATCATCGTTAAGATACTCAACGCCCTTATAGCTCACCGAGCTTGCCGAGGCAGAGATAACACTGACAGGCAGACCGGGGATATCAGCCAGCGTAAAGGTCACTGCGGCAGCGGCTGCCAGCAGGGACGCTGTCAATCGTTTATACAGGTTCATATTGTTCCTCCTTTTCTTATCGTTACCGTCAGCCGTTTTTAAACAGCTGAGCTGCTGTACATAATATATGATTAAATTTTAGACTATAAACATATTATACAACATTTACAACGGTTTGTCAATCTGCTTGCAGTTTTTTCATGTCATCGCATAAATAAGGCAGCGCACACAGAAACAAAAAGGCACTCTTGCCGATCACTCAGCAAAAGTGCCTGTAAAAAACTATACTATTGCTCCACCAATTAAACATTGCCGAAAAGACGCAGGCAGAAATAAAAAATATCAAGGAGCAAAAGCGCAGACGGGCTGGCGCCCTTCAAGCTTTTGCAACGCAGAGATTTTTTATTTATGTCAAGTATTTTTGGCAAGGTTTAGTTGGGGGAGCAATATTGCGCCTACACCCTAGTCCATAATGATTATCTCTTTGTAAAACTCGGCATAATCCTTTCTGTTATCCTTAGTGAAGGCTATTGCCGACCTGGGGTGCTGGTTCAGCAGACCTGTCATAAGGTACTGCATATCATAGCCCCAAACAACGCCCTCCTCACGCAGCTTGTTCATGTGCTCCTCAATGAACCTGAACACAGGATATACGTTGTACTTAGGATTTTTAAGGAAGCCCAGCAGCAGCTCCATAGCGCAGTTGCCTGCACCTCTGCCCATTGATGAGTAGGTAGCATCAAGATAATCCACACCGTCGCCAACGGCTTCAATGGTGTTTGCAAATGCCAGCTGCTGGTTGTTGTGTGCATGTATGCCCACCTTTTTGCCGTATTTATCGGCAAACTCGGTGTAGACTGCTGCCAGTCTCTGCAGCTGCTCGGGGTACATCGCACCGAAGCTGTCAACTATGTAGAACACGTCAACAGGGCTCTTGCCCAGAATGTCAAGGGCAGCTCTCAGGTCATTCTCCTGCGCGGTGGATATCGCCATGATGTTGCAGCTGACCTCATAGCCCTTTTTGTGAGCGTCCTCGATCATATCAACAGCGGTGGGGATCTGGTGCAGGTATGTGGCTACTCTTATAAGGTCGATAACGCTCTCGCTGCGGTCGATGATATCGTTTTTATAATCGCACCTGCCCACGTCAGCCATAACTGCTATTTTAAGGTCGGTGTTGTTATCGCCGACTATCTCTCTCAGGTCCTCCTCGCTGCAGAACTTCCACTTGCCGAATTTGTTGACATCGAACATTTCCTTGTCTGCCTTATAGCCGAACTCCATATAATCAACGCCTGCCTTGATGTTTGCAAGATACAGGTCTCTTACGAACTTATCTGTAAAATAAAAATCATTTACCAGTCCGCCGTCTCTCAGCGTAGCGTCCACTACCTTGACGCCCTCTCTGTAATTGATAAGATTTGATATTTCCTTCACTTAAAAAGCCCCTTTCATATGCAGAGCTTCTGCTGCTCTGTCATTCGAGTTCTGATTTGCTTTAAATCGCTAAAGCAAGTATATCACATTTCTTTACAAATTGCAAGAGCAAAAGGGCTTTTTCTTTCTTTGTTCACATTTTTCATGCAATTGAATAACCCAAAGGGAGTTTTCAACAGGGGCGTTTGTACACTTTGTGCAAGTTACCTATATTTCACCCACAAAATTCTACATTTAAAAAATGTTAAAATATTATTTTTTGTTGAGCTTCTATTGCAAGATATTAAAATTTATAGTATAATTGATTAAGGATATTTTTTACAAGTCCGGCTTTATAAAGCCGCAGCCCTTTTGATGTGACAAGGAGGAATTTATATTAAATAAAAAAAGACCATAAGCACACTGTTAGCGCTGGCTATGCTGCCTGCGGCGCTGCCCTTTGGCGCCTCGGCAGAGGACACCTACACCGTTACCTTTGACCCTAACGGTGTTGACTATGAATTTCCATCGTTTGAAGTGCAGGCAGGTAAATCCCTGTATAACTGCGGTTTTGATTACAGACTTGTTTTCTATACTCCTGAAAGCGATCATAATGACTATATCGTAGTCGGCGATAAGGTGATAGACGACTGGTATTTAGACCCCGAGTGTACACAGTGGTGCTCATTCTCCGACTACGAGTTTACCAAGGACACCACGCTATATGCACGCTGGGTAAAGGCAATAAAGGAAGTACGTGCTGACTTCAACCCAAAGGCGGCAGGCTTGACAAGAGATGAATTTTTCAGCTCCAACTTCTCTGTGCCCACGCCTGATGGTGATAATTATTATATTGACATCGAAGACAGCGATATCTACGATGTAGAAGCCGACCACTGGCTGGACAGCGACGAAGTGCTTCAGGAGGGCAAGACCTATACGGTGGAGCTGGACTTTGATGATATCTATGATGACGAATTAAACCGCTCTGTCACTAAATTTGCATACGGCAGTAATTTCAAAAACTACCTCAACGGTGTCGATCTCACCGAATACTGTGACGAATCCGAGTGGATATATTTCTCATTCGTTTGCAAAAGCTACAGGCTGGGCGATGTGAATGACGACGGCAATATAAACACCCAAGACGCTCTGCTTTCGGTAAGGTACGCTAAGAAAACTCTTGAACCCACCAACGACAAACAAAAAGGTGCTGCCGATGTCAATGAGGACGGCAAGCTGGACACCAAGGACTCAATGATGATAATAAACGCAGCAAAGACCAGAACAGACCCCTTCTTTAAGGTCAACGCACCCATTTACGGCGATTTTGGCGTAGCGTAATGGAATGCAGCAGATCATAAAGTGATATATCGGAGGAATTAGGGTGTGTTGACACTAAACTGATACGCGGATTTTTGAGATATTTTTGTTCCGTTCTAGGCAAAAATCCGCAGTTGGGCTGTCGCCCTGCAAGGATTTTTAACGACGAACGGGACAAAAATATCCAAAAAGACGTGTGTTAGGCTTAGTGTCAACACACCCTAATATGAAACTTTAAAAAACTTTCAGCACCATCTCAGCACCGGCTATGCTTTCTGCGGCGCTGCCGCCGGGGGCTTATGCCGCCGATGTCTGCACTGTTACCTTTGACTCAAACGGTGTTGACTACAGCTTTCCCTTAAAGGGATATATGATACCGAAAATGACCGTGCCGTTACACTGTTCCACCAGAGCAGGGATATGAAAAACTATATAAACGGCAAAGATATAACCCAATTCTGCGAGGGCAACGGCTGGCTGTTCTTCTCATTTGCCGCAAGAAACTGCAGGCTGGGGGATATCAACGATGACGGAAATATCAACACCCGGGACGCTTTGATGTCCATAAGATTTGCCAAAAAGGACCTGAGCCCATCAGGCGACAGCCGGAGAGAGGCTGCCGATGTTAATGAGGACAGCAAGCCGGACACCAAGGACTCAATGATGATAATAAATGCAGCCAAGACCAGAACAGACCCCTTCTTCAAAATGGGCGACCCTGTCTGAGCTTATCGCTGATAATATTTCGTATATCTCCCCTGCTTCCGGCAAGGGAGATAAGCTTTTAGTGGCTAGTCTAATTCAGAATTCATAATTCATAATGCATAATTCATAATTATTGTACGTTTATAGTTTGTGGGAAACAGAGTTTGCCTGCTAGTCGCTAGTCTAATTCATAATTCATAATGCATAATTCATAATTATTTGCACGTTTATAGTTTGTGGAAAAACGCACAACAACTCGTTTTCAAGGTTGGCGCAGCCATCAAAATACTAGCCGCCACTAAAGCACCCCCTCCCCTCCGGGGAGGACTCGGAATTTTGCCGTTATCACAAAAGTGCGAAAGGTGGGGGAATAAAAGGGGGCTTCGCCCCCTTGACTTTTTGGGGGTTAGAGTGTATAATTATACTGTAAAAAATGGTAGGAGGAGAAATTATGCGTTTTAAAAAGATTATTGCCGCTTTGCTGCTGCCTGCAATGCTTAACGGGGCGCTGACTGCTGTGGCTTATGCAGATGATACAGTTTATCACACAGTCACCTTTGACTCAAACGGCGTTGATCATGACTTTGGCTCGCTGAAAGTGCCCGACGGTGTGTCGCTCAGCAAGTTTGACGGCTTTGATAAGGAGCACTACTATCTCAGGTACAACGCCGAGAGCGGCAGCTGGGAAAATATTATAGTTGACGGCAAGGTGTTTATGGACTACACCAAGACCGCCGACGGCAAGGGATTTTTCCCCATGTATGACAATATCACCGAGGATCTGACCGTTTATGCCGAGTGGAAGGATATAAGCGATATCCAGCCTATCTTCGGCGTTGAGGCTGAGTACAGCGTGAGCGTGGCAGGAATGACCGTTGATGAGTTTTTTGACAGCATTAAAGTACCCGATGATAAGGGCTACTATCTCGACAAGGAAGAATGCGTTGTTGAAAAGTATGACGAAGGCACCGACAGCTGGTCACAGCTAAAGGGCGATGATATACTGGAAAAGGGCGGGCTTTACTGTACCGAGCTGGACTTTGACTATGACACAGATACAAAATACAGGTTTGTGTATGTCAAAAATTTCAGTGCGTTGTTAAACGGCGCTGATGCGGCTAACTATGATGAGTATATGCGCTTTAGCTTTACTGCCATATCGGGCAGGCTCGGCGATATAAACGGCGACGGCGAGGTGAACACCAAGGACGCTATGCTGGCTGTGTCATACGCTAAAAAGAGCAGCTCCCCCAAAACAGATGACCAGAAGCTTGCCGCAGATGTTAATGCCGATAAGCAGCTTGATACCAAGGACGCCATGAAGATAATAAACGCCGCCAAGAACCGTACCGAGCCGGTATCGCCTGTTATCAGGGGCAAAAAACAGATATAAGCTGTGGGGTCTGTAAAAGACAGCGCAGTAATAATAAACTTAAATTTATAAAATCATCTGATGTATTATCAGCATGAGCAGAGCAGATCTTAAAATTATAGGAGGAAAAAACCATGAAGATCAAAAAAATTATAAGCACTGACTGCGGCACTTTCGGTTATGCTGGCTATAGGCTATGCTAAAAAGACAGCCTCGCCAAAAACCGACAAGCAGAAAAATTCTGCCGATGTAAACGGCGACGGCGTGCTGGACTCAAAGGATACCATGAAAATAATCAAGGCTGCCAAGACCAGAACAGGCTTCCTTGACCCCATAACAAAGCATGAGATAGTTCTGATAATGCCCGAACAGTAAAAAATGAACGGAGATAACATGATGAAACTAAAAAAAATAACTGCTGCGCTGGCTGCTGCGGTATTTGCGGCGGCGCTGCCTTTGAACGCTTTTGCTGCCGATAAATGCAGGGTGACCTTTGACTCTAACGGAGTTGAATACTCATTCCCCTCATACGACGCCGAAAAGGGCATTGCGCTGGTGTATAACGAGGGCTTTAATGCAAACAGGTATGTGTATGTGAGCGACGACAGCTGGGACCATATCACCGTGGGCAATATGGTCATCGACCGCTGGTATTACGATAAACAGTGTACCAGGGGCTTTGACTTTTTAAACGATAAGATAACCGCCGACACCACCCTTTATGCAAACTGGGCAAGGGCGATAAAAAGCGTCAGTGTGAATTTTTCGCCAAACACCTCGGGGCAGACTGTGAAGGCGGTCATAAACTCAAACATAAGCCTTACCAGCGCCGACCCCGGCTACACCATAAACCGTGAGGACTGCGTTATCTACGACCCCGTGAAAAAGGCTGTGATGAATGACGATGATGTACTTAAAGACGGTGAAAGATACAGCATTATCATCGGCTTCAGAGAGCTGTACGATGTACAGTACGACCGTGCAGACTCAATGTTTATAGAGGACGGCGAGTTCAAGACCTTTGTAAACGGCGCCGACCTGACCGATAACGGCTACGGCGATGAGCATATTTATTTCTCATTCATCGCCAGGGGCTACAGGCTGGGGGATATAAACAACGACAACAGCGTGAACACCCAGGACGCCATGCTTTCGGTAAGGTTTGCAAAAAAGCTGGCTGCCCCTGCTAATGACCGGCAAAAGCATTCGGCTGATGTAAACGGCGACAGCGCCCTTGACACCAAGGACGCCATGAAAATAATAAACGCCGCCAGAAACAAAGGCGACGCTTTCTCGGAGCTGTTAGAACCTGTATATTTCTGAGCAGTGAGCAGGAAATCGCAGGCGAGGTAAATATGTATTATTCAAAGCACCTTTGTCAGAAGTATTGGCAAGGGTGCTTGCTAGTCTAATTCATAATTCATAATTGTTGTACGTTTATAGTTTGTGGAAAAACGCATAATAACACGTTTCCAAGGTTAGTCCTGTACCATTAACATATCAAAGTTTGATAGGTAATTTCTAGCCACTAGTTCTCTAATTATCTAGCGACTAGCAGCGCACAAAGTCTTTTAGAAGTAAGAAGTAAGAGGTAAGAGGTAAGAAAAACGGTTACCCAAATTATACCGTAAGCCACACAAATGCAAATGTCTGGAGAAAAATCCGCACAGCTTTAGTGGAGAATAATTAAATCCTGATAAAAACTTCCTGCGGCGCACAAAGTCAACATTTTGCAGGGTTGGCGCAGCCATCAAGGTTCGCGCAGCGTCACAAAATACTAGCCCCCACTAAAGCTCCCCCTCCCCTCCGGGGAGGACTCGAGTGCTTGCCCACCACACAATAGTGCGACAGGTGGGGGAAATAAAAATGCAGTACAGCGCACAAAGTCAACATTTTGCAGGGTTGGCGCAGCCATCAAAATACTAGCCGCCACAAAAGCACCCTCTTGCATAGTTTCAACACAGGATTTCTGTTGATGATGACGGTGATTTTGGAGGGAGAATTTCTCGGAAATGGGATTGCTTTTTCGGGGGCGATATGATATAATGGAGAGGTAGAGTAAGCACTCGGCTTGCTCGTGTAAGTCGGAAGTTATAGGAGTGAACGTTGTGTATAAAGTATTTTCCGCAAAACAGATAGTTGATTTTATTGAAAAAAGGAACTTTGAAAACTTTTATTTCAATAATGGCTATGCATATATTCTCTCTCGTGAAGCAGATGAGATCTTTATAGAAGCACATAACAATACTATTATGAATGAAACTGCAAAGCTGGTAATTGATGTGCTGAATAATCTTGATGAATGCATCAACAAGGCGCATAGCTGGTTAAATCATCTGAATTTAGATGATAAGATGTTTCCTCATGCACTTGATAAAGGATTTGAAGTATGCGGAATGTATTTCGGTAAATACAGCTACAGTCATGATCCAAGTCCTACAAATGGTTTTTTAATTTCTTTCAGCACGATAGAGTTTTATCCATGCAAATTTTCAGTTAAATTTCATTCTAATAATATGCATCCGTTTGCAGTTGAAGAATGGGTACAATAAATTCTGATTTATCTTAGCAACAATAAATTGAATACTCCTATCCAATGCAGAGCAACACCAGCTATTAGAGGCAAGAGGTAAGAAGCAAGAGGCAAGAAATTTCCCAATCAAA
>ERZ842401.3693-NODE-3693-length-18710-cov-4.158135_pt1 | contig 18710 bp, 8 predicted proteins | sample MGYA00521270_ERZ842401 | MGnify/ENA primary metagenome ERZ842401 (study PRJEB31892, sample SAMEA3878208) | bioreactor metagenome | biome: Moose rumen | place: Sweden | collected 2011-10 | study: EMG produced TPA metagenomics assembly of the PRJEB12797 data set... | reverse complement strand
TATGCATTCGTCCCTGACGGGTGAAGCGTTCTACGAGTTCCGGAGGACTGATTCTGAGCAATCGTTCGAAGAGCGAATTCCTGCAGTTCAGCAATCCTATATGATTCAGGATTGGCTGTTCTACAACCGCCTCATCCTCCGTCTGTTGCACCACAGCAGGCAGTTGTTTATGGTCGCCTATGAAATAGAACCTGCGAATGCTACTCTTCTCTCCGCACTTTGCCGACATGATACCAAGCAGGTGTGGTTCCAGAATCTGCGAAGCCTCGTCGATGATGGCAAGCGAGAAAGGTCGCATAGTCAGAATTTCCTGATGCGAAGTGATAGAAGTCGTAGTTCCGACTATTATCCTTGCCGACATGAGCATATGCCGAATCAGATGTATATTCTCACACTCAGCCACCTTATTCTCCAACAGATATGGTTTATATACATCGGGGCATGAAAGCGTGCTGCCGATACGGATGAAGTCGAGTCCATCCTTCACCAATTTCGAACAAATCTCATCCACAGCCCTGTTGGTATATGACAAGAGTAATACAGAATGCGCAGGGTCAGTCAATTCGTCTCGCAATTGCCGCATGAGTCCGAAACTGGTCTTTCCGGTTCCCGGGGGACCAATCAGCAGTTGGTAATCAGAAGCTGTGGCTACCCTTTGGCCCAGGAGCAGATCGCGTCTGTCCTTCTCTGCATTCAGGAATGCGAAGAGCGAACGGTAAATGCTTCCGTATGAAGACTCTATGAAATCATGTTCCACAGCCCACATAGTGTCATCATCCTGTCGGAACACTATATCATTACTCTGAGGGGCACGCAACTGCAGTCGTAGAGTATCGGTTGCGATTTCAGCTATTGATGCACGAAACACCATTCCTCGTCTTACGTCTGGAATAGTGTCCTTGCGATATTTATACAGCACCACCACATCGCCTACGCGGAAATTGGGCAGATAATCCCCATCGTCGGCAGTAGTAAGCAATTCCACTGTGTCGCGTGTGGTACTCAGAATCCTCAGATTATAGAATATATTTCCAGCGAGCCGTTTTTCGTCAAGAGTGCAATTCCACAGGGCACTCAATCCACTGGCTTCCTTTTGCGAATTACCAATCTTCGAAAGCACGTGTTCCCTCTGCACGAAGGTGAACATACGTAGGAAATAAGCTCTCTCCACCTCCGATGCCGTTTGAATAGTTCTCAGAATCCTTTCCAATGGAGTCAAGAGATAGACTCTTGTAAAAGAGTCGTTAAGACCTCTTACGTTTATCTTATCGATAGTGAGGTGTCCCAGCAAGTGTGCCCCACCCTTACTGCAATACAACTCCATCCACGCAATTTGGTTACGCACTCTGAGAATCTCGAACAGCAGTTTCGGAGCAGGAGTTTCCTTTATCAGTCCGTCGGGATATTTTGAATACAGCAGGAAACAGGAAATATCCTCGTTTTTCAGTTTGAAATTATAATGTAGCAGAGCAAGGTAGAGTAACATCTGACAGTAGTGCTTCTCCACGTGTCCGTTGGTATTGAAATCCTTCTTGCACGACTTCTGTTCCATAAGCACTCGGAAATCACTCTGCATCAAGTCCATACGTCCTTGCACACCAAGCATCTCGCAGAAGAACGACGGTTCGAGAAGAATCTTCCCGATATCTATAAACTTATCTTCGGTAAAAGCAGTTTCGAGAATCTGCCGTATATTCTGTTGCTGACTTCTTGCTTCATCGTGAAATCCGCTCATATCGTCAGCACAATTAGCGATTGCCAGACTATTACGACTGAAGAAATCCGTCACGCTCTCCTTGTATGGTTTTCGTCCGGTTTTCCTTCCCCTGCTCCACAGTTCCTCGTCCAGCATCTGACTGGCAAAATTTCCTAGCAGGGTATATTTCGTATGTGCGTGGGGTTCGAACTTACGCAGCAGGTAATAATAGGCAGTTGCGCCATAAGGTTGGAAACAGTCGGCAATGGCAGAAATATCGATCAGATAATCAGGTTGGTAGATGATGAGTTCGGGGTAATACACACCGTCCTTGAGATATGGGTTGACCACATTCAACTGATCGCCCTTCGACAACAGACTTGCTATGTACTCCCAGTTGCCGAGAAAATTGGAATTGTCGGTATAGCAAACCTTTATCACATCACCAGCCTCGCTGTCGGCAGCAGCATATATATAATGAGCATCCCACGACACAACAGCCAGTCGCATGCAGGTTGAGCGTTCCGTCTGCGACTTCCTAGTAGATTTCTTGGATTTTTCAGCCGTCTCGTCCTGAAGGGATTCAGTATTATCGGCTCCATATACAGCTTTTATGAAAAACCTCACAACCTTCAGGTCGTGGGGGAAAGTAGCTTTTCCGTTCTTCTTGTAAGTGCTGTTTCTCACCCTCGAACGGAACGCATTCAGTTCGCCCTGCACCTCGGCAGACAACGAAATGCTCTGAGCTATATATGTGAAACGCGCGAAGGCTCCTGAGAAGTCAAGTCGCTTGTCGGCAGTATGATACATGAGTGCCTCGTTGAACACACGATACAGTTCGTTGTAGCACTCATGTATAGTATAATCCGACTGCACCTTTTCGAACATGCTCTCCACATGTTGCAGTTCGGAGAGAAAATAATCAACCGACTTAATCAAGGTATGAGTTCCGCCAAATTACTTATTTGCCTTCTTCATCTTCTTCTCGCTCCACTTCTCCAGTTTCTTGTACTCCTTCTCGGTGAGTCGCATGAACGAACCGTGCTGTGGAGCCTTCACACCCTTGATGGTGACTGGGTCGTGGAAATTACGCAGATACTTGTCTGTCTGACATATCCTGTATTGCTTCGGATTCGTGCTGTACTGGATGTAAGCCACTCTCCATCCCTCTTCGTCAGGAATCTGGAACGCACTGCTACCCTCGCACTTCTTATTGCCTTCGAAATTCACGAAGTCCTTCTCATCGGGTTCCGGATATGGTCCTGTGAGGTTGCTACTGCTCGTCTGGAAAATGCCAGGGTGACCACCCTCCTTCTTTATCAGCATGTGGTACTTACCATCGCTCTCCAGATAATTGATGTCGGCATCGATAGTTGCATATCCCCAGTCGAACAGGATACGTGGTTTAGTGAGTCGTGTGAACGAATGGTCGGCATAACTATAATACATGCGGTCGTAAGCCTCCTCATCCGGATTCCACATTGAATAATATATCATATATCCACCCTTGATACCGTCAGCCCAGATGTAGTTAGGATCCCAGAAAATCTGTGGTGCCCACACGCGTTTGATAGTGCTCCAATCCTTGTACACATCGGGCGATTCGGGGTCGCAAAAAATCTCGCTGCCCTTACGGAAATCAAAAGTCTTCGCCTTCCAGTCAGTCAAATTGTCCGAACGCAGCAGGTTTATTCCGTAATTATACCACGAACGGCTTTTCCTGTTCGACATATCGGTGGTAACCATCAGGTAACCCTTGCCCGAATCACTCTTACGGCAGATGTATGCATCGCGTGCGCCACCTTCTATTTCCGATAGCTTTTCAGTATCATAGACCTCCTTGCCGTCAATGCTGTAGATGATGTCGCCATTCTGCAACCCCTCATCGAGGAGCAGCTGGTGGTATTCGAAGCCATAGACAGCATTGCGCATAGGCAGTTCGTCCTTGCCCCAATGGGCAAAGACGCAGGCATAGATAATCAATGCGGAGAGGAAGTTGACCAGCACGCCGCCGCTGATGATGCAGAGGCGCTGCCAGGCGGGCTTGGAGCGGTATTCCCAGGGCTGGGGTTCGGAGGCGAGGTCGGAGGAGGACTTGGTCTCGTCGACCATGCCGGCTATGTCGCAATAGCCGCCGAAGGGAAGCCAGCCGATGCCCCAGAGGGTGTTGTCGCGGTCGGCGGGGTCGAGGTTGTCCTCGTTCCACGAGTCGGGGGTGCGGGCGTTGAAGAAGCGGAAGTGCCAGCGGCCGCCGAACTTCTTGGCCTTGAAGAGGGAGAACCAGGGGTTGAAGAAGATGTAGTAGCGGCGGACGCGGGTGCGGAACAGCTTGGCGAACGCCAGATGGCCGAGCTCGTGGGTGGCCACGAGGAGGGTAAGGCTCAAAAGAAGGGCAAGGAGCTTCATGGGTTGCGGACGGTTTTATCGGTGAGGAAAAGGTCGTCGAGCGAGGGCTCGGCGATGAACGGTGCCGAAAGCATGGCGTGTTCGACGTGGTCGGCGATGTCGAGGAAGCCGATGCGGCCGTCGAGGAAACGGCGGACAGCCACCTCGTTGGCGGCGTTCATGATGCAGGGCATGTTGCCGCCACGGGCTATGGCGGTGTAGGCCAGGTCGAGGCAGCGGAAGGTGCGGCGGTCGGGCTGCTCGAAGGTGAGCGAGGGGTAGCGGGAGAAGTCGAGGCGCGGCAGATGGCTTTCCACGCGCTCGGGGTAGGTGAAGGCATACTGGATGGGGGTCTCCATGGTGGGGACGCCCAGTTGCGCCTTGACGGTGCCGTCGGCAAACTGCACCATCGAGTGGACCACCGACTGGGGGTGGACAAGCACCTCGATGTTGTCGGCAGGGGTGCCGAAAAGCCATCGGGCTTCGATGACCTCGAGGCCTTTGTTCATGAGGGTGGCGCTGTCGATGGTAACCTTGGCCCCCATGTTCCAGTTGGGGTGGTGGAGCGCCTGGGCCGGGGTGGCGGAGGCGAGCTGCTGTGGCGAGAAGCCGCGGAAGGGGCCGCCGCTGGCGGTGAGGAGGATTTTCTCGGGAGGGGTGGGCTCGCCGTTGAGGCATTGGAAGATGGCCGAGTGTTCGCTGTCGACGGGCAGGATGGGGACGCGGTGGCGGAGGGCGGCGGCGGTTACGATGGCACCGGCCACCACCATGGTCTCCTTGTTGGCCAGGGCCACGGGGTGTCCGCACTCGATGGCGCGGAGGGTGGGGCGCAGGCCTGCGAAGCCGACGATGGCGGCCAACACGAGGTCGATGGAAGGCATGGACATGAGGTCGACCATGGCATCGGCGCCGGCAAAGACTTTGGTGGAGGTGTGGGCCAGGGCATCGCGCACCTGGGGGTAGCGGCTTTCATCGGCAATGACCACGGCGTTGGGGCAGAACTCGAGCGCCTGGCTGACCAGCAGGTCGGCGTTGCTTCCGGCGCAGAGCACCTCGGCGGCGAAGCGGTCGGGGTGGCGGCGGATCACGTTGAGGGCTTGGGTGCCGATGGAGCCTGTGGAACCGAGGATGGCGATGTGGCGCATTCAGAAAGGTATATATTCTTCGGGATTGACGGCGGAGCCGCCAATCCATAGTTCAAGGTGGAGGTAGGGGGAGGGAGCCTGGTGGCCGGCGGAACCCACGTAGGCCAGTGGCTCGCCTGCACGGACGGCATCGCCCTGATGTTTGAGCAGGGCGCCGACGTTGCGGTAGAGGGTGAGCACGTTGCCCGGGTGCTGGAGGGCGATGACATAGCCGTCCTCGGCGGCGAAGCCCGCGAAGACCACGGTGCCGCTGTAGGCCGCGAGGACGGGCTTGTCGGCAGCGGCGGCGATGTCGATGCCGTAGTGCCGTTCGGCGGCATTGTAGGGGCGGAGGATGTTGCCCTTGACGGGTGCGAAGAAGAGGTGGGAGACGGCAGGTTGATGGTCGGCGGTGTGTGGGGCGGACGGCGAGGGTGCCTTCAGCTCGTAGCGGCTGTCGGCCTGTTCGACCTCGAGGCGGAGTATGCTGTCCTCGTGGGAGCGGCGGTAGGCGGCGGCCACCGAGGCGAAGGTGGTTGTGCTGTCGGCGAAGAGAGAGTCGGCCTGGCCGCCGAGCGGGTCGCCCCGCAGCACCGCCTGCACGGTGGCGATGAGCCACTCCTGATTGTCGAGTGCCACCTGGAGGGAATCGAGCTTGCGGGCGTTGGTGTAGCTTTGCTCGATGACCTCGGTGTTGGTGTAGCCGGGTATATATTCGCGCAGCGGGGTGAATGCGATGAGGACGATGGTCAGCACGATAAGGACGATGATGGTGCTGCCGATGGTAACGAAGAGGTTGATGCCCGACAGCTGGAAAGAGAACTTCTCTTTGAAGGTGTCGGTGTCCATCACGACAAACTTGTGTTTGTGCTTGATGACGTCGCCGAGGGGCTTGTCCTTGAGATTCTGCCACCAGTGCTTGAGGTTCATGCAGAGCTTCCTTATCGTTCTTGTCAAGGGAAAAAGCCAAAGAGCGGCACTGCCGTCCAGCGGAGGGGGCTCTTTGGCTTAAGGTCGGAGCGGCGGCAAGTGCCGCGTGCTAAAGGCTAAAAGAACTTGTTGCGCTGGTCGGTGATTTTAGCGTTGTCGCGCAGGACGGTGGAGACCATGCGGGCCTTGTTGCGGTAGCCTTGTTCGAGTTGCATGCGGACTTGCTCGGAAGAGGCAGCGGTGTTGGTGTACTTCCCGTCGATCTGGAGCACATAGATGCCGCTGGCACCCTTGACGGGGCCGGCGATTCCCTCGGAGGCGGTGGCCACGGTGGAGAGCACTTTGGGCTCCATGCCGTAGCGGCCGAAGTAGTAGTCGGCGAATGAGACGCTGTCGATGGTGTCGATGGTGGCATTCAGCTTGACGGCGATGGAGGGGAGGTCGGGCACTGCCTTCATGGCCTCGGAAGCACGGGCTTGGAGGAGTTCGGCTTTCTTGTCGAGGAGAACAGGCTGTTCAATCATGGAGTGAACCTGGTCGAGAGTGGCGTAGCCGGGTTTGAAGACATCCTTCAAAGCCACGACCACGAACATGCCGTCGCATTCGTAGACTTGGTCGGCCACGGCACCGATCTTGGTGTCGTCGTTGAAAGCCCATTGCACAATGGAGCGAGCGTTGTTGATGCCGGCAATATTGTCGGCCATCATGTTGATGCGTGCGCTGCGCACCTGGAGGTTCTGCTGCTGTGCAGCGGTCTGGAGAGCGGCAAGGGAGCGGTTCTGGCCGGCGAACTGGCTGGCTTCGCTGTAGCGGGCGCGGTTGGTGGTGTTGGAGGGTGCGATTTCGCGGGTGATAAGAGCCACACGGTATTTCTTGGTGGCAGGGGTTTTGTCGGTTACCTTGACTACGAAATAGCCCACTCCTTGAGGATGCTCGAAGAGGAAGCAGGAACCAACGGGGTTGCTGACGATTTGCTCGTTGAGGAAGCCATAGCCGCCGTCGAGCTGCCACTCCATGTCGCCCTTGGTGTTGGACTTCTGCGGGTCGTCGCTGTACTGCTCGACGGCCTGCTCAAAGGAAATGCTGTTGGCCTTCAGGAGGGAGAGTACGCTGTCGGCGAGTTGTTTGGCCTGTTCGTTGCTGCGGGTGAAATCGCCACCGGCATTGCTGTTGAGAATGTAGATAACGCTGGCGCGGAGACTGTCGGGGCGGAGGCCGGTTTTCATCACCTTGGCCATCATCCATTCGCCGTCGACCATCATGGGCTCGATGAAGTCGCCCTCGGAGGCGGCGGCCACGCGGTCGGAGAAAGGTGCCTTGAACGAGGAGGCCTTGACATAGGAAGAGTCGTAGTGGCGGAGGTCGGACTCGGCACTGACGAAGAAAGCAATTTCATTGTCGGGGGTGGTCTGGAATTCCTCCCACACGGCATTGACCTTGTTCTGGATGTCGGCAAGATCCTGAGGGGTGGGGGTTACGGGGAAGGTGATGAACTCAAGGTCGCGCATTTCTTCGCGGACGCGAAATTCGGCACGGTGGTCGGCATAGTAGGCCTTGTAGTCGGCCTCGGTAGGTGCCACTTCCTCATCGGCCACCTCGTGGAAGGGGAGAGCCACAGCGCGCACATTGGCTCCGGTCTCGCTGTAGGAGGCGACCTGGGCCACCAGGGCTTTGGGCATATAGAAGCCGGCCGTGATGAGGGTGTTGTATTTCTGCTGCTCGCGGTCGCGCTTGACAAATTTTTCAAGTTCAACCCACTGCATACGGCGCATGGTGTCTATCTGGTCGAAGTTCTCAATCCAGTAGTTGATCTGGGAGAGGTCGAACTGGCCGGTGGCGGGGTCGGTGAACGATTGGCGGACATAGGGATGTATGAAGGTGCCGGTGTACATGTCGTTGAGTTCGGCGGTAGTAACTTTCAGCCCCATGCGCGAGGTCTGCTCCTCCATAAGGGTTTCCTCGACAAACTGCTGCCATACCTGCTCCCGGATCTGGTTTTCCATTTCGGCAGGCACCTGGGTGGTTTGCTGCTGGATGCGGTAGTTGCTTTCCATTTCGGACACCAGTTCGTTGAAGCGTTGCGAGGTCATAGTCTCACCATTGACCTTGCCCACATCGGGGATACTGTTGCCGTTCTTTGTCAGGTCGCCGAGAATGAATGCCAGGATGGCGATACCCACAATGGCCACTGCCCATCCGGAATGCTTTCTGATACTTCCAATGATTCCCATTTTACAGATTGTTTATTTTGTTTATTCTTTTCCTATACTATTATATATCAACACCATAAAGGACACTATGCATGTCCTGCATACTGCGCTTCAACCGTGCAAAGATACAAACTTTTCCCCAACCGACGAGTTTTTTTTCGGTTGCCCGGTGAAAGCATAGGGCGAAGGGCTGCGCGGAGAGGGAAACATCCCGTTTGGCTTCAATCATGCCTGCAGGTGCGCTATCGCAGCAGGAACACAGTGCCGGTGGCAGACCGGATGGAGGCAGGTGCATCGATGGAACGGTAGTCCAGCCTCCACACATAGCTGCCCTGTGGGCAAGGGGTGCCGTCGGCTCTGCGGCCGTCCCATCCTGCGGTGTAGTCGGCGGAGCGGTGGACGAGCAGCCCCTTGCGCGAGTAGATGGCCAGTTCTCCGGCCAGTATGCCGTGCCCTTCTATTGCAAAGTGGTTGTTGGATTCGGCTCCGGGCGTGAAGGCGTTGGGTGCGAAGAGGGCGGTGCGCAGAATGGGAATGGCAACAACTGCCGAGTCGGCACACTGCCCGTTGAAGACTGTGAGTGCGACGCGGAGGGTGTCGGCGGAGGGCGATGCCGGAATGGTGAGGTGGCTTCCGGTGTGGGGGGAAAGCGTCCAGTCGGCATCGTTGTTGTGGCGGTAGCGCCAGCGGCGCACAAGGCTGCCGGCGCTGTCGGGAGAGACCGCGGAAGCCCTGGTGTTGCCTATATCGTATATCCCGGCCTCGAGACTGCCATACTGCAGATATTCGGGAACTGCCTTGATGGTTGCGGCGGGTATGGCGACGGGGTGCAAGCGGAGGGTGTCGGACAGGGGGCAGAGCGGCGGCTCACCGGCAGGGCGATAGTCGGCGGTGGCATACAGCACAGTGCCGGAGCGGGGCTCGATGGAGATGCAACTGTCTGTCTCCTCGCCTGCAACGAGGATTCCCGGTGGCATCTGCCACCGTATGTGCGGCATCAGGCTGCCGCTGCGTCCGGGGTCTGTCGCTATCGAGGCCCGTATGTCGTAGCGCCGGTTGTGGCAGTCGGCGACGATGTTCTGCTGCAGCGAGGGAAGGGCCATGCGGGTGAGGCGAAGCACGTGAATCGAATCGCACGATACCGAGAGCGACGGCCTGGCCGGATGCCGGAAGGGGTGGCAAGTCAGGGTGTCGGCGAGCAGGTAGTCTTCTGTGGTATGGGCTGTGTGCTCGTCGAGCGGGGAGGGGGGACAGGTGAAGTGCCGCCAGGTGTAGGTCTGTGCGGAGCAGAAGGTGTCGACCGATTCTTGCCGTGTGGAGTGCCTGATGGCGAGGTTGAGGCATACCACCGAGTCGCAGCCTGCAGCCGAGCGTAGGGTGTCGACGGGGCCGGAGGCGGCTCGGCTGCCGAGGTTGCCTGCCGAACCCACGGTGTCGCGGGTCCATAGGCGGCGGGCGGTCAGCGAGGCGGCATGGGTTGGCCAGATGAGGCTGTCGCACGCAATGCAAAAGTCGGTGGCGTAGCGCGTGCTGTCGACGGTGAGGTGGAGATGGCACACAGAATCGCAGCGCCGGGTGTAGGGGGTGAGGTGCCGGGTGAAAGGGGCATAGCTGCCGTGGCGGAAGAGGGTGTGGAGCGATGCGGTGTCGGGCGGCGACTGCTGTGCAAGCCTCCGCTGGGCGGAGAAGCTGCTGCTGCGGTAGACGCCGCCGGGTGTCAGCGGCCAGACAAACGAGTCGCAGGCGTGCACCTCGTCGACCGATGCCGAGGTGTCGCGTATGAGGAGCGTCATCACCACAAGCGAGTCGATGCCGCCCATGCCGCGCAGATGGACGCTGTCGCTGGCAGCTTGCAGGCCGTGGCCGTTGATGTAGAGCCCCTGTGGCGAGAACACCCGTCCGTTCCAGGTGAGCGGGAGGTGGTTGAGGCACACCAGGCTGTCGGCATAGGTGCGGCGGTTGCGCTGTAGGTGCAGGGTGAGGAGCGAATCGCAGCCGTGCGAGCTGGCGAGCCGGAGGGGGTAGACCCCGGTGGTGTCGTAGCGTTGGTGGCCGAAGCTGTAGCTGTCGCCGTCGTAGATGGTGTCGCTGACGCGGAGGTCGTAGTCGGGATGCACGGCAAGGCGCATGTAGACAATGCTGTCGGCACCGTGCCGGTTGGTGAAGGCCACGGTGTCGGTGTAGGCGAATGAGGCAAGGTTGAGAATGTTGGTGTCATAGGTGATGCCGTTCCATACGATGGGCAGGCGGCTGCCGCAGACGGCGCTGTCGAGGCGTACGTGGTCGTTGCGGTAGACAAAGAGGCTGTAGTGGATGATGCTGTCGCAGGCGGAGGCATTGGTGAGGGTAACAGTGGCATGGCTGGTGCTGTCGGCAAACAGCCTGCCGTTGAACCAGCGGGGGAGGCTGTTTTCAACCACCGTGTCGCGGTAGGTGCTGGAAGAGCTGTGGCTGATGGTGAGGTGGAGCACCGTTGTGCTGTCGCAGCCGTGCGAGTTGGGCACCGGGAAGGTGGAACCGAAGTCCCCGCTGCCGGTGTAGGTGTAGCCGTGCCAGCTGAAGCGGTCGCATCCGTGGGCGGTGGTGTCGCCGGTGTTGCTGTGGTGGATGGTGAGGTGCAGTGTGTCCACCTGGGTGCAGCCGTTGGCATCGGGGTGGCTGTGGGTGCGGGTGGTGGAGGCGGTGTAGGTGCCGCCGTCGCCGTCGATCCAGGCATAGCTGTCGCAGGCTGTGCGGCGGAAAGCCCGGTGCAGGGGCGGGGCAATGTCGAGCCGGAGCTGCAGGGTGGAGTCGCAGCCCCGTGTGGTGAGGGTGTCGAAGGTGTAGGTGCCGGGTTGTGTGAGGGTGCGGCCCTTCCAGCGCCGGCTGTCGCAGACGGTGGCCGCGGCCTCGCTCGTGCCGTTGCTGTAGAGGGTGAGGTCGAGGTGGACGAGGCTGTCGCACGAACCCACCCCGGGCAGGCTGAGGCTGTAGTGCCCCGAGGCGGTGAGCACCGACTGGCCGAAGGTGCAGGCCGTGGCGCAGAGCACCACGGCGGAGTCGCCCTCATAGGGGGTAACAACATCGACCGTAAGCCTCAGCGAGTCGCACCAGTCGGTGTCGCAAAGGCCGTGGGTGACGGCGAGGATGCTGTGGCTGCCGGTGGAGGGGAAGCGGTGGCGCAGGGAGGCGGCGCGGGTGGCCAGGGGAAGGCCGTCGATGAACCACTGCACCGAGCTGTCGGGGTTGTGGGTGCGGACGGCAAGATGCACGGTGTCGAGCAGGCATGCCGTGGCGTGCCCGTTGATGGAGGCGCTCTCCACACCGTCGATCAGCAGGTCGCCGCGCAGGTTGTGCAGCCCCATGCCGGCGGTGTAGGCATAGCTCTCCCATTCGTCCAGGCCGTAGAAGAACGCCGAGAAGATGCCCCGGTCGTTGTTGAGCGTGTGGGTGCCGGGCAACACCGGCAGCTGGGCATAGCTGTAGGCCGTGTCGAGAGCGGTGAAGTGGGCGGCAATGCCGGTGCCGTCGAGGGTCATGCCCTCCACGTGCCGGGTGCGGGTAACGACGTTGATGTAGTGCCGGGTGTTGATTGAAAAGGCCATGGCGTTGAACACGGACCGGCACACCCCCTGCTCGGCAGGCGGGATGACCACCGACGAGGGGTCGCCCTGGTTGCGGTTGTTCTGCCCTCCGGCCATGTAGAGGCACACGCTGACTGGCATGGTGGAGGTGAGGCGCCTGGCCGTGCCGTTGGGCAGCAGAAATTCGTGGGTCTGGCGCGGCTGCAGGGTGGTCAGCCTCCGCCCGTCGAGGTAGAGGTCGCAGGGGTTCTCGGCGGCGGTAACCCTCACCTGGTCGCCGCTGCTGCGGCCGGCTATGGGTACGAGGATGAATTCCTTGCCCCAGTAGAGTGTCGGGACGGCCTGCTCGTATAGGTGGTCGCAGGCCTCGCACTGCACCTTTGCGCAGCGGTTTCCTTGAAAGACGGCCACGGGCTTGTCCGAACGCACCTCGGTGCCCGAGAAACTGTGGCTTCCCGCCGCGGCGGTCTCCCATTGGCACGCCTGCCCGGCGTCGAGTGTCAGCCTCACCGCCTGCCCGGCCGCCTGCCCGCTGGTGGTGGCCGCCGACATCACCACCACCACATGCGTGTTGTCCTCCACCGCCAGCACCCCGATTTCTGCCCCCTGGCTGCCGTCGCCCGGATAGTCCTGCACGATGTACCTTGTGCGCAGCGACTTTGTGGGCAGTATGGTGCTTATGTCGAACGACTTGGACTTGTAGTTGGAAGCGTAGAGCGATATGTTGGAAGTGGAGGTAACGTGCAGCCCTATGTCCTGCACGCTGCCCATGGCGTATGCGTTGCCGAAGGCCGAAGGCACGGTGAGCAACACCTCCCTGCCGCCGGCAAGGTGCATCGAAGCCCGGTAGCCCGACTGCGGGTTGCCGACGCTGATGGCGGCATCGTCCTCGCCTGCGGCGTAAAGCGAAAGTTTGAACAGCTCTCCGTCGGCTCCGCCGTCCTGGTTGTAGAGGAACATCACCCAGAAGTCGCGCCCCTGGGTGGTGGCGGCCGGGCATATGTCGGGCTGTGCGCTCAAAGACTGTGCGCACCACAGCAGCGCCGCCGCTGCAACCATCCATATCTTCCTCGGGCTTTGCATCCTTCGTGTGGTGGCCGTCCTGCGCACCCGCTGCTTCCTGCCGCTCTCCGTGTCGGCCTCCGTGCCGGCCTCGGGGCGGGGCGCTCCGGGTGTTCTGGCCATGCCCCGTTCCTCAGGGCGCCGCAGGTGGAGCGAGTTCCTTATAGTTCACTGGCATAGGTGGTTGCGGAGGGGAAGGACGGCGGTAAGCATCTGTAAAGATAGCAATAATTTTTCATTCCGGCAAAAAATGATGCTCTCCATTCGGGCCGCTTGCAGCAGGTCGGCGCCGCAACCCCCTCGGAGCATGGCTCCCAGGGGGTCATCTTCTTCCCATCTTCTTCCCAACTTCTGTTCAACTTCCAATGCCCTTGTTCCCAACCTTTTCGATGGCAAAAGAAGATAGGAAGATGTTAAAAAGATGCAAAATCGGTGTTAAAAAATGTTATCGGCCCGGATGGCGGCAGGGATGCGGGCCGGCGGGGACATGAGGCCGTGGGGCGGTGGGGCCGGAAGGGGGAGGGGGGGTCAGCCGGCCGACAGTTCGAAGGCGAAGGGCAGGAGGTCGCGCACGCTGTCCACCTCGCGGATGCCGCCGCCGGAGGTGTAGCACAGTACGCGGAGGGGGTGGTGCTGGCGCTGTTCGTATTCGAGCAGCACCTGACGGCAGGCGCCGCAGGGCGAGGCCTCGCAGAGGGTGCCTTCGGCGTTGCGCCCCACGATGGCGAGGGCCTCGTAGTCGCGTTGCTGCGGATGCTGGGCCGAGGCGGCGAAGATGGCGGTGCGCTCGGCGCAGAGGCCCGAGGGGTAGGCGGCGTTCTCCTGGTTGCTGCCGCAGACTATGGTGCCGTCGGCCAGCCGCAGGGCCGCGCCCACCCTGAAGCGGGAGTAGGGCGAATAGGAACCGTCGGTGGCGCGGATGGCGGCTTCGACAAGTTCGGCCTCGGCCGCAGGAAGCTCCGCAGCCGAGGCGTATTCGCGGTAGGTGATGGTAAGCTGGTGTTCCATGGGGTGGGGCGGAGGGGTCAGTCGCCGTATTCGCGCCAGCTGCTGATGTCGAGGTCGTCGATGCCGACGGTGCAGAATGCCTGTATGAAGCTGGCGGCCAGGCGGGGGTTGGTGATGAGTGGAATGTTGAGGTCGATGCAGGCGCGGCGCACCTTGTAGCCGTTGTCGAGCTCGAGCGAGGAGAGGTTCTTGGGAATGTTGACCACGAGATCCACTTCGTGGTTGTGGAGCAGGTCGAGGGCCTGGGGCTGTGCGGTGTCGCTCGGCCAGTAGACCTTGGTGTTCTCCACTCCGTTTTGTGTCAGGTAGTCGCTGGTGCCGGTGGTGGCATAGAGGCGGTAGCCTTTTTCGCAGAGGCGGCGGCACGATTCGAGGAGGACGGCCTTCTGCTTGGCCGCGCCGCTGGATACGAGGATGCCCTTGTGGGGAATGGTCATGCCCACCGAGAGCATGCTCTTGAGCAGGGCCTGCATGGGGTCGTTGCCGAGGCAGCCCACCTCGCCGGTGGAGGTCATGTCCACGCCCAGCACGGGGTCGGCGTTCTGCAGCCGGTTGAAGGAGAACTGGCTGGCCTTGACGCCCACATAGTCGAGGTCGAAGAGGGTGTGCGACGGCGGCGTTACGGGCACGCCGAGCATCACCTTGGTGGCCAGGTCGATAAGGTTGATTTTAAGCACCTTGCTCACAAACGGGAAGCTGCGCGAGGCGCGGAGGTTGCACTCGATGACCTTGATTTCGTTTTCGCGGGCCAGATACTGGATGTTGAAGGGACCGCTGATGTTGAGCTCGTGGGCGATGCGGCGGGTGATTTTCTTGATGCGGCGCACCGTCTCGACATAGATTTTCTGCGGCGGGAACTGGATGGTGGCATCGCCGGAGTGGACCCCGGCATACTCGATGTGTTCGCCGATGGCGTAGGCAATGACCTCGCCGTTGCGGGCCACGGCATCCATCTCGATTTCCTTGATGTGTTCGATGAAGCGGCTGACCACCACGGGGTGCTGCTTCGACACCTCGGAGGCCATCTTCAGGAAGTGCTCCAGCTCTTCCTGGTTGGAGCATACGTTCATGGCGGCGCCCGAGAGCACGTAGGAGGGGCGCACCAGCACGGGAAAGCCCACCTTGTCGATGAAGCGGTGGATCTCGTCCATGCTGGTCAGGGCGCTCCACTCGGGCTGGTCGACGCCGATGGAGCCCATCAGCTTGGAGAACTTGGCGCGGTCCTCGGCGCGGTCGATGTCCTTGGCGGCGGTGCCGAGGATGGGCACCTGCTGCGCGTCGAGGCGCAGGGCAAGGTTGTTGGGTATCTGGCCGCCGGTGGAGACAATCACCCCGTAGGGGGTCTCAATGTCGATGATGTCCATCACCCGTTCGAACGTGAGCTCGTCGAAGTAGAGGCGGTCGCAGATGTCGTAGTCGGTGGAGACGGTCTCGGGGTTGAAGTTGATCACCACGCTGCGGAAGCCCTGGCGGCGGATGGTCTGCAGGGCCTGCACGCCGCACCAGTCGAACTCCACCGAGCTGCCGATGCGGTAGGCTCCCGAGCCGAGCACAATCACCGACTGGTGGTCCTGCTCGTAGAGGATGTCGCTGCTTTCGCCGTTGTAGGTGAGATAGAGGTAGTTGGTCTGGGCGGGGTACTCGGCGGCCAGGGTGTCGATTTGCTTCACCACGGGCAGCACACCGAGGCGCTTGCGGTAGTTGCGCACTATCAGTATGGCCTCTTCGATGCCCATCTTCTGCTCCATGTGGAGGGCGCGGGCAATCTGGAAGTCGCTGAAGCCTTGCTGCTTGGCTTTGCAAAGCAGGTCGCGCCCGAGGCTGGCTATGCTGTGGTAGGTCTGCAGTTCAAGGTCGGTTTCGACAATGTGGTAGAGCCGTTGCAGAAACCAGCGGTCGATGCGCGTCAGCTCGTGTATGCGGTCGATGGTGTAGCCTTGACTGAAGGCCTTGGCGATGACCAGCAGGCGCTTGTCGGTGGGTTCGGCAAGGGCTTTGTCGATATTGTCGACCACGATGTCCTTGTTCTCCTCAAAGCCGTGGATGCCCTGGCCGATCATGCGCAGGGCTTTCTGGATCACCTCCTCGAACGAGCGGCCGATGGCCATCACCTCGCCGACCGACTTCATGCTGGAACCGAGCATACGGTCCACGCCGTGGAATTTGGCCAGGTCCCAGCGCGGCATCTTGCAGACGATGTAGTCGAGTGCCGGCTCGAAGAATGCGGGGGTGGTGGCGGTTACGCTGTTTTTCAGTTCGAACAGTCCGTAGCCCAGGCCGAGTTTGGCGGCCACGAGGGCCAGAGGGTAGCCGGTGGCTTTGGAGGCCAGGGCCGAACTGCGGCTCAGGCGCGCGTTGACCTCGATGACGCGGTAGTCCTCCGACTGCGGGTCGAGGGCGTACTGCACGTTGCACTCGCCCACGATGCCGAGATGGCGCACAATGGCGATGCTGAGGGCGCGCAGTTTGTGATATTCGCTGTTGGTCAGCGTCTGCGACGGAGCCACCACAATGCTCTCGCCGGTGTGGATTCCCAGCGGGTCGAAATTCTCCATGTTGCAGACGGTGATGCAGTTGTCGTAGCGGTCGCGCACCACCTCGTATTCTATCTCTTTCCAGCCTTTGAGACTCTTCTCGATGAGCACTTGTGGGCTGAATGAGAGCGCCTTGTCGACGATGGTGTCCAGTTGCTCCTGGTTGTCGCAGAAGCCCGAGCCGAGTCCGCCGAGGGCATAGGCGGCGCGGCAGATGACGGGGTAGCCCAGCGAGGCGGCGGCCTGGCGGGCTTCGTCGAGCGTGTTGCAGGCCTGGCTGCTGATGGTGTTCACACCGATTTGGTCCAGTTTCTCGACAAAGAGCTGGCGGTCTTCGGTGTTGATGATTACCTCGACGGGGGTGCCGAGCACCTGCACACCGTATTTCTCGAACACCCCGGTGCGGTAGAGCTCTATGCCGCAGTTGAGTGCTGTCTGGCCGCCAAAGGCCAGCATGATGCCTTGGGGACGTTCCTTTTCGATGACTTTCTCGACGAAGTAGGGCGTTACGGGCAGGAAATAGATCTCGTCGGCCATGCCTTCGGAGGTCTGCACGGTGGCAATGTTGGGGTTGATGAGCACCGTCTGCACGCCTTCTTCCTTGAGGGCTTTCAGGGCTTGGGAACCGGAATAGTCAAACTCGCCGGCCTCGCCTATCTTCAGGGCGCCGGAGCCGAGCAGAAGCACTTTCGATATGTTGGAGTCTTTCATTGCTGCTTGCTGTTAAGGAGTTTCACAAAATCGTCGAAGAGGAACTCGGTGTCGGTCGGACCGCCGCAGGCCTCGGGATGGAACTGCACGCTGAACCAGGGCTTCTCCGCATGGCGCACACCCTCGTTGGACATGTCGTTGAGGTTCTGCATGAACGGCAGCCAGCCGTTGGGCAGCGTGGCATCGTCGACGCAGTAGCCGTGGTTCTGGCTGGTGATGAAGCAGCGGCTGGTGCCCACCTGCCGTACGGGCTGGTTGTGGCTGCGGTGTCCGTACTTGAGCTTGTATACCTTCGCTCCTGCGGCCACCGAGAGGAGCTGGTGGCCCATGCAGATGCCCATGCAGGGTCGTGCCACCGGCGAGGCAAGGAAGCGGCGGAGGTTGTCGACAGCCGCCACGCAGGCCTCGGGGTTGCCCGGACCGTTGCTCAGGAAGAGGCCGTCGAAGTCCATGCCGTTGAAGTCGTAGTCCCACGGCACGCGCACCACCTCAAGTCCCCGGTCAATCAGGCAGCGGATGATGTTGTTCTTCACGCCGTAGTCCACCAGCACCACGCGCTTCGCGGCGCCCTCGTTGTATTTGACCACTTCCTTGCACGACACCTGCGCCACGTAGTTCACCTCGGCGTAGTCGACGGCAGTGGGATGCTCGTCGCATCCGTCAATCAGAATCTGCCCCATCATCACGCCGCGTTCGCGGAGGATTTTGGTCAGGCGGCGGGTGTCGACGCCTTCGATGGCGGGGATGCCCTCGCATTGGAGCCACTGGCCGAGGCTTTCGACGGCATTCCAGTGGCTGTAGTCGCCGCTGTATTGCCCCACCACCAGGGCTTGGGCATAGATGCGGTCGCTCTCCATGAAGCGGAGCAGTCCGCTTTCGGCGGTCTTCGGCGGCACGCCGTAGTTGCCTATCAGGGGGTAGGTGAGCGTCATGATTTGGCCGGCATAGGAGGGGTCGGTCAGGCTCTCGACGTAGCCGGTCATGGCAGTGTTGAACACCACCTCGCCGCGCACGGGTCGCTCGGCACCGAACGAGAAGCCCGGGAACTCGCTGCCGTCGTCGAGCACAAGTCGTGCATGCTTTCTGTTTTCCATCATCGCGTTGCTGTATTAAGAAAAAAGGCTTCCACTGACGAAAGCCTCTGTCGGTAATCGTTTTCCTGCGGGGCGGCCTCGGTGGCTGGCAACAACACGCCCTTTGCCCTGGCCGCCAAGCCGCCAAGCCGCCATAAGGGTTTGTGTGCGTTGATTATATTGCAGTCTCTCATCGTTTCCTGTCCCGCCAAATCTGCCTGCAAAGATAACACTTTTTTGGCGAACGCGCCGCAAAAAAAGTGATGTCCGCCACCCGCCCCATACAGACTCTGCCACTACCCGAATAAAAATCCACCGCCACGACTTTTTTCGGCACAACTGGGAAATAATGCGTACCTTTGCAGTCGAAAAAAAACAAGGCTCGCCGAGAGTGGGCGAGCTACCAGAATATTA
>ERZ842401.3692-NODE-3692-length-18718-cov-38.879601_pt1 | contig 18718 bp, 12 predicted proteins | sample MGYA00521270_ERZ842401 | MGnify/ENA primary metagenome ERZ842401 (study PRJEB31892, sample SAMEA3878208) | bioreactor metagenome | biome: Moose rumen | place: Sweden | collected 2011-10 | study: EMG produced TPA metagenomics assembly of the PRJEB12797 data set... | reverse complement strand
TGGCAGAATACAGGAAGTTCCAGGTGAAAACTTTGTCGCCTGTGGAGCAGGCCTACTTAGAATCAATCAAACTCATTGAGAAGAAAGCAAAGGGCAAGAAAGGACAAAAAGATGACTGAAAACCTGTAATAATGTGTACCCCAAGAGCATAGAGCCGCGTGCGGAACTGCCTAATGACATGAGGGATAATTATCATTTTGGAGAAATATAAACAGAGAAGAAACGTTATTGAAGTAAAGGAATAAGAGATATGACGGAACAAGAATTACGCGAATTTCTGGCTTCGCACTATCCTGTGGAAGACGAGAAGTGCGACTGGAAAGAAATGAAGAACTTGAAGAACTCCTTCAACGGGCATGAGGGAGAGGACGTGATGTCGTATGTGTCGGGCATCGCGAATATGGAGGGTGGCGTTCTGGTGATTGGCGTGAAGGACAAGACGCTGAGAATCGTCGGAACGGACTTGTCGCAGTTTAACCTCGACACAAGCTCTGCCGTCTATAAGATTAAGGAGAACTGCACCAACATATCGTCGGAAGGATTGTATATCGATGAGTACGTGACAAGTGATACCCATAAAACAGTGTGGGTCATCCATATTCCCAAACATCTGCCCCGTCGTCCGGTATATGCCCACAAGAAGGCTTGGCAGCGGATAACGGATAACTTGGTGCCGCTGACATACGAGCGCGAGGAGGCAATTCTGAGCGAAGGACTGCTGCAACAGGACTGGACGGCACAAATATTGCCCGAAGCTACCATCGATGACCTTGAACCTGCTGCTATCCTGAAGGCTCGCGAGAAGTATAAAGAGGTGCATCCCGGCAGAGACAAGGAGGTGGACGGATGGGATGACAAGACATTCCTGAACAAAGCCCACATCACCATCAAGGACAAGATAACCATTGCTGCCATCATCCTTTTGGGACGTGAGGAGTCGGAACACTATCTGCTGCCGAAGGTCTGCAAGGTGAGATGGACGCTGAAGAATGAACGGAGGGAGAATCTCGACTTCAAGGTGTTCTCCATCCCGATGATACTGGCCATCGAAGACATCGGCCATCAGATTCGCAACACGTCTTACGAGTTCACCATCAGCGGCAACATTTTCCCTGAAAAACTGTTCCGATATGATGAGTTTACGCTGAGGGAGCCTCTGAATAACGCCATCGCCCATCAGGATTATGACAAGGGTGCGAGGATAGAGGTGATAGAATATGAGAACGACCATCTGGTGTTCCGCAACCACGGCGTGTTCCTGCCGGAATCGGTGGAAAAGGTGGTACTGGACGATAGTCCTGAATCCATCTATCGGAACCCTTTCCTGGTGGAGGCCATGCGAAACGTACACATGGTGGATACGGAAGGCGGCGGCATCAGGAAACTGTACGAGCAGCAGAAGAAGCGTTTCTTCCCCATGCCGGAGTACGACACTTCGGGCGGTATGGTGACGGTTGACATAGAAGGCAAGGTGATTGACGAGCGTTTTGCCCGGATATTGGTCAGTGTGCCTGACTTGTCAATGCCTGACTTGATTTTGCTCGACAAAGTGCAGAAGCAGAAACGGCTGGGTGATGAGGAAATAAAATATCTGAGAAAGAAGAAATACGTTGAGGGACGCAAGAACGGCTTGTTCCTCTCGAATGCCCTGACCAAGAACACCGGCAACGTAGGGTTGAAATCGACGTATGTCAAGAACAAGAGTTTTGATGACGAGTACTTCCGCAGGCTGATAGTGCAGTATATCGAGAAGTTTGGGGCAGCAAGCAGAAAGGAGATAGACGAGCTGCTGATGAGCAAGCTGTCGGATGTACTGTCGGAGGAGCAGAAGAAGAATAAGATAAAGAATCTGCTCTATTCGCTGGCTAAAAGTAATGTCATTAAACTCAATGAGAAGCGCCAATGGGTTTTGCGTGAGATTTAGACGAAAATTGTAAAGTTTAGACGAAATAATTCTGCAATGGCCTGAAAATAAACAGAATTGGCATTCGTGAGATTTAGACGAAAAATGTAAAATCTAAACGAGAATGATGCGTAAACACTTGTAATTACAAGGGGGTACAGATATGTGAGATTTAAACGAAAATTGTAAAGTTTAGACGAGAATCTAGACAAGTTGATACGAGCGGCGAAATAGAACAACAAGCAAATATTCAAAACCATAGAAGTTATGGAACATATATCACAAGAGGAAACGAGGCGCATCATCATCAATGATATGGTGAACAAGCGGAACAGCATTGTGCCTGTCATCGGTGACGATACTGTCGTGTACAAGGAGAAGGGAACGGGCAGGGAGATTCCTTTCCAGGAGTTTATCGTGCGGGAGTTCCAGCGGAAGTATCCGCATGTCAAGGTCAGCGACGACGTGCTGCTGTCGATGAAGGAGCGGGGTTACTACGGCCTGTCCCTGTTGTCGCAGTATTACAACGAACAGGGACGCTTCCTTGACGACTTCATGGAGTTCGTCAGCAAGAACCAGGCATGCATCCAACTGAGGGATGAGGTCTGCAACTTCCTCGTGACGTTCAACTTCCCCATCATCGTCACCACCCTCTGCTTCGACCTGATAGAGCGGCAGCTGGTGGGCAAGGTGGAAAGCTACAAATCCATCTGGTACCGGCTGAACAAGGAGAACAGCACGCTGCCGACCCGCTGCGTCTATCATATCTTCGGACAGGCGAAGGACGGCTCCAAGTGGGTGTCGGACGAGGACCTGCTGCTGACGTTCCTGCTGTCGCACAACAACAAGGAGAACGGGGCGACGGGACTGACGAATCTCAATGGGCGGACTGATTTGTCTTAGAATATATAAACTATCACGAACTATTATGGCAATAATAAAGAAAGATAGAAACTGGGATATTCTCTTTGATCAGATAGTCAAAGGGAATGTAATTCCTGTGATAGGTCCCGAACTCGTGGAGTTGGGCAATACTACATCGATTCAGAAGATTATTGATGAATTTGCTGAGACATGTGGTATAAAAAGCGGTGAAAAGACAACTTTCTCGCAGTTGGTGTATGACCCAAAGTTCAAAACGTGGGCAGAGGGCGATGACATACACTCGTTAATTAATGACAATATTGAGAGTATCATAGATGAGAATATCAAGGAGGGCAACAACGTACTTCTTCGCAAGTTCTTGTCCATATCTTATTTCCCATTTGTCATCACAACATTGTTTGACCCTATAGTGGAGAACGTGATGCGTGAGATACATGGTGATAAGTTGAATGTGATGTGCTTCCGCAACGACCCTAACAAAAATGACGATTTGGTCAATAAGGCTGATATTTGTAAACCTACTTTATATTATATGTTCGGTAAAGCGGACGGAAAATCAGATTCTTTTGTTGTAACAGATACTGACATGCTAAGATTTTCTCGTTCGTGGATGTTGCCGAATGATAGTAGCAATCATGCTAAGCCAGCAACACTATCAAACATCCTATCAAAGCATTATCTTTTGGTGCTAGGTAGTAATTATCAAGATTGGCTGTTCCGCTTCTTTTGGTACGCTATGAAAGATGATGGCTTCGGTGTACATAGAAATACTAATCCGAAAACAAAAAATGAGGAAATTACCCCTGGTGGTATGTATGCTACAGACAATAAAGATGAACAACTTATAGGGTTCCTCAATAGAGTGAATACTTTTGGTGAGAAAAATTATAAGCTCAGTGAAATCTACAATGAGATAATAAAGGGAATAAGTGCAAAGGAAGAGAGAAATAGACAAGAGCAAAAGCATAGCGACAAACAAAGTCTTATTTCTGCAATCGTTCCTGAAACGGGAACAGACGTGTTCATATCATATTCACGAGGAGATAAAGTGGTTGTGGAAATACTTTATGAGGTGCTTACGTCCAAAGGGCTGAATGTATGGTACGATATGCACAACTTGTATATGGGTGTTGACTTCATGAAGCAGATAGAGAATGCCATAAGAAACTCAACATTCTTCGTACCAGTACTCACAAATACTATTATCAAACAAGCTGGTCAGGAACATCCATACCGTATAGAATGGCTCTATGCCAAGGATCATATTATACAGATAGGAGGAGTTCCATACTGCTTTCCGTTCCTTGAAAAGGATTTCAACCCGAATAATTTGGTTGCAAAAGTTCCTGATGAATTGAAATCGCACCATGCATGCTCTTTTAATATGAACGATATAAGAGAGAAAGCTGAAGAATTAGCAGACAATCTCATAAGCGAGATGGAAAGGAGGAAGAATGGCTAACGACAAATGGAGTGGTAGCAATCCTTGGTTAGGATTGGCACCATATACCGAGGGCACACCTTTGTATGGGCGTTCAAAAGAAAGTATCCAACTTGCGGATATCATCAAGTACAACACGGCATCCGTTGTTTTCGGCAAGTCAGGTATCGGCAAGTCATCCTTGCTGAGTGCCGGTATCTCACCTCTGCTTCGTGAAGAGAACTACATACAAGTTCGCATCCGTCTAGTTCACAATACAGAGGTTTCATACATTGAACAGGTAGAGAGCAAAGTTCGTGAAACGGTTAAGTGCATTGACCGTCTCCCAACTGATGTGAACAATCTTGGATTGTGGGATTTTTTTCATCGTCATTCGTTTACAACAGAGAACGGCATTGATTGCATTCCTGTAATAATACTCGACCAGTTTGAGGAAATATATACCCTAACTGATGCTAACCACAAGAAGGAAATCATCGCGTTCTTCAACGAGTTGTCTGCACTTCTTAATGATATCAAACCAGACAATGTGATTGAAGAAGAACGGAAACGTTCTACTATCCAAAATGATTCAGACATAGCAACTCCCAAACGAGGCATCGTTAAGCGTTCTGCCGCTTCTACTCTTAATTATACATCCGTCACAACTTTCCGTTTCGTCATCTGCCTTCGAGAGGATAAACTCTATTTCCTCGAACGTAATAGTGCTAATATACCATCACTAAAAACAAACCGTTATAATCTACAGGCACTATCACCCGAAAGTGCCCTTGAAGTCATAATGTGTCCTCGTCCAGAACTCTTCTCTAATGAGGAGGCAACAGGCATCATTAACAAACTTGCAGATATGGGAGATGAAGGTATATGTACGGTTGATCCGGCAATTCTGTCACTTTTCCTCTACAAGTATTATGAAAAGAAAGGCGAAGCCAACTGCGACAACATTTTTGCTGATTATTATCAAGAAATAACAAAAGATTCTAAAGTTAGAAATAAGACAATAGCATTTTTTGAAGATCATCTTTTAACTCTAGGTGGTTATCGCAATCAAATCCCCCTTGACGATGCTTATGCTAATAATGTCACAAAAGAAGAGGTACAATTTCTACTAAACAAAGTACTATTAAGGACAGAGAAACGTAAAGGTATTGACTATATAGAGTTCTCGCATGATAGATTATGTGCAGAGGCAAAATTAAATAGAGATAAGCGAGCTGTCTTGATTCAAAAGAAAGCATTGTATAAAAAGATTATGATTGCTTCTACCATTGTTTTGTTGTTTTTTGCATTTCTGTTCTACGCTTTGTTACAATCAAATGAAAGGAACAAAGAACAACAAAGTCATATGCGTGAACTGAATGAAAAGAATCTTTTATTGGAAAGAACATCAAAAGAGTTGGAGAAAGCAAGAGAGTCTTTAGATGTCCAGCTATCTCTCTCAAAAGCTGCAAATGATAGTCTTTTGTCTTTGAACAAAAAATATGCATTAGCAATTGATAGTATAAGGAGAAAAGATAAAACAATTGGCGTTTTAAAAGAGACTGGTACATCGAATAGGCAAACGATAGCGTTGCAAAATGACAGAATAATGACTCTTGAACTAGAGATGTCCTTTATCCCAGAAGATGTTAAGATAAAAGCGCGAGCAAGAAGAGATTCTATTGTAAATCAACATCATCAACAAAATGAGGATAAAATGGAAATAGAAAATAAGATATTAAATGATAGGAAATTATATGAGAAAAAAACAATAAATAGTGCTTTTGGATTCTAAGTTTTTTTATATGACAATGACAAAGCAATTTGATATATTCATAAGCTACCGTCGAAGGGAAACGGCGGACAAGGCGGAACATCTGTTCAGCCTGCTGGAGATGGCAGGCTATAAAGGGCGGGTGAGTTTTGACAGAGAGAACTTTGATGGAAGATTCGACCTGGAGATCCTGCAACGACTGGATGATTGCAAGGATTTTATTGTGGTGCTCGCTCCAGGAACGCTTGCGCAGCTGAATGAAGAAGACACACATTGGTACGAGAAACTGGCAAGGTGCCCGGTAAGTGAGTTCTCCGGGATTGAAACCCGGATGAATGAAAGTGGTGCAACTCTCGACTTCGTGCGATTGGAGATAGCGAGAGCCATCGCAAAGGGGAAGCATATCATTCCTGTTGTGCCGGTAAACACGCCCGAGTATAGCTTTGACCGGCTTGTGCTGCCGGATGACATTGCCTTGCTGTTGAAGGAACATGCGGAACACTACCAAGACTCCAAGGACTTCTTGTTTAAGGATATTCTTCCAAAGATAACGAAGAGGCTGAAGAGTAAGCCCAATAAGAATGGGTGGCTGAAGTGGGCAATCATGGTTGCATTATCGCTTGCCGTTGTTGCTGGTATAGCAGCATGGCTAAAGTGGAGCAATGAGCGCGCTCAATTTGATAGTTGCAGAACACAAAGTGATTACGGGCAGTTTTCAGCCAAGAGTTTATTCTTTACCGGTCAATGTCGGGATTCATTGCAAATGTTTGCCTCGTTGAAACCGCCATACGCACAAATCAACGATTCAAGGAATACGGGTCGGAATGACTCCCTCAAGGTAAAGTGGAACGAGGACTGCTCATTGAAGCAGCTACGGGTGCTTGGAAATCTCATCAACAATATGATGCTGATTGAGAAGGGAAGCTTCGTCATGGGTACTCCTGAACCGTTGGGATTGGAAGATACTCCACATGAGGTGATGATAGAAGCGGATTACTGCATTGGGAAGTTCGAGGTGACAGAACGGGAATGGAATGTTGTGATGAATGATTTGATGACTGGCGATTCGAAAATCCCGATGACGTATGTTTCCTGGATTGATTGTCAGCAGTTCGTCAGGAAGTTGCAATCTCTCACGGGACTTGTCTTCACTTTGCCTTCTGAAGCACAGTGGGAATATGCAGCAAGAAAGAATGGTGAAAACAGCAAGTATGCAGGTGGCGATAATCCCGAGGATGTCGCCTCTTATATCGCCAATACCGAGGACAAACCAATGACAATCGGTAAGCACGAGCCTAATGCGATGGAACTCTACGACATGTCCGGCAACGTATCGGAATGGTGTCAGGATGGCGACGAAAGCAAGAAGATAATCCGTGGAGGTTCGTTTATGAGCGACAAAGGAGAGATAACAGTAACATATGCTGATGCAGCATCAATAGAAACCAAAAGCAGGGCGATTGGTTTACGCCTCGTGTTAAAACCTTGAGGACAATGAAGAGAATTTTACACGTTATTTTATTCTGCAGCATCTGTGTGGGTGCATTTGGTCAGAGCAGAGAATTTGAAAATGTGTTCCGGGCCTGTACGCTGGCTCAATCATCCATGAGCGATGGTATTGGCAGTCAATCGGAGATTAGGGAAGCTTGCAATTTGCTTACTTCAACAGATTGGTCGCCTCTTATTCTCCAACAAGACAGCAAGAATGCCGAAGCGGCGATGAAGAACCACATGGTGTTCTCGCCTGAGTTCCTGAAGGACGTGGCAGATAACCGTAAGGTATATAAGAAAGCAAAGCAGTATGCCGAACAGCAAAATGCAGCGCAACGTGGGGGTGACGTGCAACTATGCACCAAGTGCATCAAGGCAAAGCAGAAGATGACATATTACATCAGGGGTAATGGCAAGCCCATCAATATTGCAGCCGTTGCAGAGGTCGGAGGTCTGATAAACCTGAGTGTTATGGTAAAGGACGGTAATGGCAAGGAAACTCCCTACAAGATCAACTCAGACGAATATAAGGGGGCGGCGGCACGCAGGTTGCCCGTCATCCATCTTCCCAAAGGATATTCGTATGTGTATATCACGATTGAAAACAAAACCGAAGAGGACAAGAGTGTCGCAATCATCGTAGAATAAAAATATCATCAAAATGAAGCGCATATTCATTATATTTTTTATGTTCGTCTCTGTCTGTTCGCTTTCCGCACAGACAGAAAAGGCCAAGAGCATGTATGAAGAAATAGCTAGTGGAAAGATAACGAAAGAGAAGTTCATGAAGCAGGACTTCGCTGTTGTTGACTCCACCTCAATGCATGACCTTGCCGTCATGTTCTATCGTGCAGAAGACTATGCCATGGCCGGAAGTTGCTGGGAGGTGGCTCTTAGTAAGGTGAAGAAACACGGCAAGGCATATGAACAGATTGTCAACTGCTTGACGGCCGTATATACCGAAGATGCCGATCCTCAGAAGATACAATGGCTGATGGAGGTGATTGAGGAACATAATCAATGGGAGTTGCAGAAGGATTGTAACGACTATAAGTGTAAGCTGGAGCGCGCCCAGTACTACCTCATGCATGGCGACGAGGTGAAGGCAAAGCAACACCTCGGTGAAGCAATGGAACTGTGCCGGACAGAGGAAGAGCGTGTGGAGATAGATGAAGCATACGCAAAGAGTTTGTTCGATATGCGTGACTTTGAAAGTTGTGCACAATATTTCTATTCTGCATCAAAGAGATGGAAGAGTATAGGCGACACGGAAAAATCAGTCAATGCACTCTATTGGTCGGCACAGAACTACATGCTGTCATCCAAGTATGACGTCGCTGAAGCTTACGCCCGCGAAGCCATGGAAGCCTCCAAGGCGCAATCAACCCAGGAGCAGAAGAAGCTGTATCTGATGTGTGTGGCAAGTTTGGGTGATGCATTGTTCTGCCAACAGAAATACGAAGAGGCTCTGACTGTGTATAAGATAGAACTGGATGGATATGCCTCATGGCAGCCGAACGGTGAAAAACACGCGGATGCCTTGGAAGATGTGGGAAAGGTAGAGGTTCGCATGAAACAATTCGACGAAGCAAAACTTCACCTGCAGCAAGCCGCCCGCATGTATAAAGCTTTAGGAAAGGATGATAAGTATTCTAATACATACTCCGAATTGCTTGTATGTCTTAGAAAAGCCGGTGATAATGAGACGGCCGATGCGATGGAACACGAGGCAGACAAGAAAAGGCAGGCAGTCTGGCAACGGCTGTTGGACAGTGAATTGTCAAGTATCGATGTTACGAAGAAATATCTCAGCAGTATGGTTTACACCAACTCGCTCAATACAATTGCAGGATGTTACTTCGGTCTTGACCAATACAAGAAAGCTGCTGAGTATTACGCGCTATACACCAAAACAATGCGTGACATGCTCAGAGAGAGGTTCCTCCAATTGTCTGAAGTTGAGCGAAAAAGAGTTTGGAAGGAACAGCAGGAGCATATTGATGATTTCCGCTTTGATATAGCCACTTTGCCGGATTCCGTGAGTAATCTCATGCCATTGTTCATTCCTACGCTTTATGACATGGAATTGATTTCAAAGGGTATCATGCTTAATTCAGTGATAGAGTTTGAAAGGGTGCTTAATAATAATAACGATGCTAAGTTACTGGCTGTGTATAAGGAGATAAAGGGGAACCAGCAACAGATTGACGAGTTGCAGCAGTCGGTATCTGACGAGAATCTCACTAAAGTCTTGTCATTGAAGCAGAAGAATGCCACTTTGGAACGCCAACTGATGCAAGGATGTGCTGCCTATAGCGACTACACCCAATATCTGTCATATACATGGAAAGATGTACAGAAGAAACTTGGCACGGAGGATGTGGCAATCGAATTCACGACCGTTCCGATGTCGCCATTGGATAAGGACAACTATCTGCTGGCACTCATTCTTACGTCTAAGGGGGAGCCAGCAATGGAGGTCGTCAGCACAAAGGCAATCCTGAAGAATCTGGAAAGCAAGGAGGACTTGTATGACAATCCGCGCTATTATCAGTTTATCTGGGGATTCATGAAGAAGCATCTTGATGGCAAGAGGCGCGTGTATTTTGCTCCGGATAATAATCTGAGTAATGTGGCGATAGAATACTTGAAGGACGGTGAACAGTCATTCTTTGAGAAGTATGAGGTCTATCGCTTGTCGTCAACCAAGGAGCTGTGTCGCAGTTATCAGGAAACGACAGGCAAGAAGTCCTTGTGCATTTTTGGTGATGTGGATTACGAAACCAGCCTGAAGGCTGCGCAGAAAGGAGGTCTTGCCTTTGGACAGCTTGCTTATGGCAAAGAAGAGGTAAGCGGGATTCATCAAAGCATGAAGAAGACTTTTGAGGTGAAGGTTTATGATGGGAAGAAAGCTACGGAGAAACAGTTCCGTATGTTATCGGACAACAGTCCTTTGATCCTGCATATTTCTTCGCATGGAGAGTATAGCGGTGATGCCAAGACCACAGAGGACGAAGCGATGGACTACAGCATCCTGGCTCTGAGTGGTGCAAACAAAGGATCTTCAGACATAGAGAATGATGGTATTATTACAGCTGCCGATGTTTCACAGATGAACCTTCGCGGCTGTGAACTTGCCGTTCTCTCTGCTTGCAAGACCGCTCTTGGCGGACAGGGTGCAGATGGCATCTTCGGTCTTCAGCGTGGGTTCAAGAACGCTGGTGTACACAGTTTACTTATGAGTCTTAAGCCTGTTTATGATGAAAGTACGGCGAAGCTGATGGTGGCGTTCTATCAAGGACTTGCCTCCGGCAAATCAAAACGGCAGTCCTTGCTTGATGCCCAAAAGGCAGTCAAGGACCAAGGTTATAAAGATGGAAAATACTGGGCTCCATTCATACTGCTGGATGGATTGGATTAGGTTAAGTTTAACAATGAGAGACAACGTGACATTTATGGAGGTGTTTCTATGGCCGGTGTAGTTCGAGATAATTTTAGTACTTTTGCACCTTGAAAAATACAATATTATAGCAAACGAACGATGATTGAATCGGCTGGCATCCACGCTTGGAGAACGGACATCGAAAGAACATGTTGACGTAGACTATTAGAACGCCAAAGAATCCATGCGTAAACAAGACTCACACAATAGGTTCATGATTGAAAAATGTAAGGATTATGTTGATAATAAACAAGAAATACGAGGATTCCGACGTTGTCATGGCCGCACGGCTCACAGGTGAGGTTGTGCATATTGAAGCCAATGACTATGCCGTTATGCAACGCCTGAATGACGAAGCATCGCGTCAAGAACAGTCTGACACTAATGCGACATTGCTCTTTGCCGACGGTGTCTCGCTGTGGCAGCTGCAAACATTAGGCATACCTGACGAAGTCTCGCAACGGATGGACATCATAGCCACCACGATGGAAGACCTCACCGCCAAGACACTTCTTTTGCGATTGCCCGGCATACAGGCAGACTACCCAAGCCTCGACCGCATCCCTCAAGGATACAACAGCGAAAAGACCGTCCACCTCGTCATCTTTGGCAATACCGCTATGGCCGAGGCTTTGGCTACCAATACAGCTCTCGTGGCACACTATCCAAACTACTGTCGCGACACACGTCTGCGGACCCGCATAACTGTCATCGATCCCGATGTGTTCTCTCTGCGCGACAGGATGACTATGCTGTACCACCGCCTGTTTGAACACTCTTACTATCGCTCGCTGAATCTTGACGACAATGAGCCGCAATGTATGGTTCACTGTCCTGAATACGAAGGTCAGCGGAAAGACTTTGTCGATGTTGAGTGGGAGTTTGTCAAGGCCAATGCCGGCAATGATGCTGTCCGAAAGAAGCTGTCGTTCTGGGCAAATGCAGAAAATCAGCAACTCACCATCGCTGTATGTGGCAACCACTCGAGCGAAAACACTGTCATGGCCTGTACCTTGCCCGACGAAATACAAGAAAACGGGATTCCCGTGCTTTTCCATACCTCACAAGACTCGTGTTTCAATATCCCCACCTCCGGCAATCTCTTCCCCTTCTCCGAAAAAATATGCCGCACCGACATACTGAACATGCTGCAACGTATGGCGAAGGGTGTGAACTTCATATACAACCACTGTTTCTCACTGCCACCGGATGCGCCCGTCACCTCTCCGGCCAAAATCGATACTGCCGTTGCTGAGCAACAATGGAGAGAACTCCCGTTGTTCAGCAAAAGATACTCTAATATATTGAATGCTATGACGTTAGGAACAAAGATGCACTCGGTCGGTTTGACTGTCGATGACTGGCAGGCCTATTATGCCCTGTCTCGTTTCGAAATCGAAGTCCTTGCCGAGGTGGAACACAACCGATGGAGCGTCGAAGAGTTGATGCTGGGATTCCGACCCGTGACCGACGAGGAGCAACGTGCCGTAGAGCAGGACATAAGCTTGAAACGCACGCTGCGAAACCGTAAAATCCACTACGACCTGAGAGCTTTCGACGACCTGCGGTCTGACGACACCGGCAAGAACGTTTCCATCTATGATCAGGCTCTGACACAAGGTATTCCTTTAATCCTAAAGCAATGTATTACAGACTGACATATCGCAACACAACCCTACGGCACCATTCGGGCGACAGCATTCTATGCGGTCGACAGCCCCTACACATCGGCCAAACGCAGGAATGCAAGGCCGAACTGCCGCAATCGGATAGCGTTGTCCCCTCCATCTATGCCACTATTCTGCCTGACAAGGAGAATGACGGTTGGTATATAGTGCGCCGCACCGACAGCAGTCCTGTAGCCGTCAACGGCAGACCCTTGCAGGCCGCCGCTCCACTACATAACGGAGACAAACTGTCATTCACTGTCGACAACCATGATATCCAAATGGTATTCAACATCTGCTCCAACGGGGATTACAGCGACTCTCTTGGCATCGTTGTCCGCAAACATTCCCGTCTGCCTTTACTGCTGGCATGTGCAGTGGTGCTCATCATAGCGGCTGTGGCTGTCATCATGATGACAACCACACGCCGTGCGGAGCCATTAAGCCACGAAGACTTCGACCGTTACTCGTCTTCTCTCTACCGTATTACCGTCGACAAAGTGTACTTGACTTTCGACACCACCATCAACGGCGAACCAGACTTTCGGACTATCTGTGATGATGTTCTGACAACACCTGTTGCCGGTTCCTGCTTTTTGACCGACGACGGACGCTTTGTCACTGCCCGCCACTGCATTGAGCCCTGGCTGGCCGATGAATCGTGGGACGGCTTGTCATTCGAAACCATCAAGCAACCCGATGTGATGCTTGCAGCCAAGGCCGAAACCTACAATCGGACGCAATCCGACAGGCACTACACGGTACGTTCGCACTGCATCATAAGCAATGCTACGGAACGGTACGAGTTCTTCTCCACCGATTTCATTATCGACCGCAGCCGCGACCAGGTGGTATGTCTCGGCACTGCTGAACACCCTGTCTACTGGCGCACTATCATCCCACTGGCCAACAGGCATGACATGGAACTGGGCGACTATGCATACGTCGATGCCGACGGCATAAGTGGCGAAATCCATCTTGCAGACAAAGAGGACATCATGCGATTCGACAGTCAGAAGGACCGCGAGGTGGCCATTCTGGGGTTCCCAGCCAGCGACGCAGGCGACATCAACACCATGACAAGTCTGTTCGGCAACAGCCAGCACTTAATTCTGCGGGCCGACAGCACTTTTGCCGGCTGCATCCCCATGTCGGCACCCATCAACAAAGGCAACTCGGGAGGACCGGTAATGGCTCGTGTCGACGGTCATATCATTGCCATCGGTATCGTCTCAAAAGGCGACGGGAGGGCGACACAAGGCACTTTCTGGGTTGTGCCGACAAGCGAACTTTCAAAAGAAATAGAAGAAGACACCTTGATTTTCAGACGATGAAAGAGCAGAAAATAACATTAGAGAATATTGCAGGCTACGCCACCGAACGGATGGTTTGGCAACTTGTCAGCGACCTTGCGCAGCTGTCCGACCCTATTTCTTCCGCCCCTGAAAGGATTGTTCTGCACGATGAGCATTGGCAGGTAGAATGGGGCAGCATGGCGGGACAAAGCACAAGTTGGACCATCGGGGCACTGGCATTTTATGCATTGATGGGAGTGATGCCTTTTGAAGACGGCAAAGGGCAGACTGCATCCTCACCTGTTCCACGTATTGGTACTGCCCATTGCAGCGAACGCCTCTCCTCGGCCATATATCGCTGCCTGTCGTTCACATCATCCGAACAACCTACCACAGAATGGCTTCACCACGAGGCCGAAGAAGCATTGAAGGTGGCACCCACACCGCAACGCCGCATTGCATCCCCGTCAGGCAAAAGCTACAAGTCTCCCTTGCAGTACTTCTGGCCCGAAGAGATGCGCGCGATGGCAATACTGCTCGTCCTCGTGCTATCCTCTATGTGGCTTCATGCCCAAAGCACTGCCGACATACCTGACGAGATGACGACAATTGTGCAACGATGCCTTCTTTTGCGCGATGGGAACAATAACACACGTGTGTCGCGCGAATTTGCCCGCGACAACCAATGGACTATGATGGACGAGTTGGACATAGACCGCAAAGGCGAATGCACCATTCATGACAAAGTCAACATGATAGGTCTCAACGACCTATGCTACCGTATCGCCAAAAGCCAACGTGGAATCACTAATACAGGTGGACGGTTCCGCAATGGACAGGATCCTCGCTACAGGTATTCGTTTATTGAGGTTACTGCGAAAAAGGAAGCATCCGTCAGCTATGACATCACAGGTCGCGAAGGTAAGCAGATGTTTGCAGTGATTTCCGTAGGAGAAAACACCCCCTTCGAAATCCATCTCACCACAGGCGGCGAGCAGTTCATGCCTTTTCACCAGGATGGCTCAACAAAATACATCTCTGTGGACAAGGCTGTGCAACGGGGAGACCTGCTGCATCTCACAATTATAAACCAATCAGGCTCAAACCAGGCATTCATCATTGTTAATTACAACTCAAGGGAAATGAGGCATGAAGCCCTTTAAACATATAGCATTCGTACTGCTTCTTATCGCAGCATTACCCAACGCCAAAGGGCAATGGGTGATAGGTTTCGAGGTGGATTCCCTCCGCTCACATGCCATCGAGTTGAACTCTGCCCGACGTTACCTTGATGCCTATCACGCTCTCGTCAAGGCGAAAAATCAGATGGACAAAGACTTGAAAGCGTCTGGCACAACACCCTCCACATTGGGCGATGATGACTTTGCTCTTTTTTGGAGCGTAAACAAGAGCATTGCCGAGGTGGCCTATCGACTGGGACTTCACTCAGTTATGGGCAATGTGTCGGACACACTAAAGACATGTCTTGATGCCAGACGCATTATTATCCAAGACCAGACTCCAGAAGAGATTGAAAGGCAACAAGAGATAGAAAGGCAACGCATGGCCGAGCTGGCTAAGATTGACGGCGACCGATGCTTCTTGACCGGACATTTCGACTCCTGCCGCAATTCACTACAGTTGGCATTGCTGTGGGCTTCGCCCTACGATAAAGAGTTTATTAAAAGTGTGTGGGGCGACCTTGCGCAACTCTTCTATCGCGTGGGGATATACGACACTGCACTTTCTTACCTTGACAGTATGCTGTTCGCCTCCATCCTTGATTCCCGTCGGATGACTTATAATCCTACTGCGGGAAACAACAATCGCTTCGAGAGCCGGTCCGACCCAATTGAAATCCAGTCCGGGCGGGCTCTCTGTATGGCTCGTCTTGCCAATTTCGATGGTGGTCTCCGTCTGATGGACTCGCTTTTGGCTGTCGTTCCACATACGGAAAGGCTCTATGCCGAAATGCTGCGTAAAAAAGCCAAGATATTGGTGTTGCAGCAGGAGTCCTCCGGCTTATACGACGACAACGCCCGAAAGCTGTATGAGAAATACCTCTCGCTGACACGTCGCTATGTCGACAACAACTTCATCGACATGAGTGCCTCCGAACGTGAACAGTATTGGCTTGCAGAGCAACCCTTTGTCAGCGACTGCTATCGTCTCGAAGAGCACGCTCCCTCCCTCCTCTATGATGTGGCTCTCTTCAGCAAAGCCATACTCGTACAGATGGGACGGCAGTTGCGCGAAGACATGACCCCGAAGGAACGTCGCAGTGTGCTGTCAAACCTGCGTGTCACCTGGCGCGATGTGCAGCTGCTCCTGCCCGACTCGTCTGTCGCAATCGAGTTTATTGTTTATGAAAAGCGTGACACAACACATCTGGCAGCATTGGTGTTGCCCAAATATGCCACAGAGCCCCAATTTGTTCATATATCCGCTTTGTCAGAAATAGAGAAGTACATCCGGACAGATGGCACTGTCAACGACATCGATGCCGTTGGCAGGCTGATTTGGAATGACAGGATGAAAGGTCTACCATATCGCAATATTTTCTTTGCCCCTGACGGTATTCTCCATCACGTTGGAATCGAATATATGATTCCGGAAGAACTCAGCAACCGGAAATTCTATAGGCTGTCAACGACACGCATCCTCTCCGAAAAGCGACGCAAAATACGCACCGATAGCATGTTGATGGTGGGCAATGTTGACTTCCACAATACCTCGGAATCTATCGACAGTACGGCGGCAGGAGGCATAAACGATGAAATGGCCTACAGCTTTATTTCATCGCGTTTCAGGCGTATCCCTTCACTGCCAGGTACACAAGAAGAGGTCGACTCTATACACATGTTGCGGAGCGGCATGCTCGACAAGGTGATCGTTGGCGATTCGGCAACGGAAGAAACCATTCGACAACTCATGGGACATTATCATCTGCTGTTGCTATCCACTCACGGTTACTTTGCCACGGCTACTTCTTTGGGCAACGACTTGTGGCCTGCCGTTACCGATGCCCAGTTGTCGCACAGCTGTCTTTTCCTCTCCGGTGCGGAAAAAAACATAAACGATGCAGGATTCGATGCATCGCAGAAGGACGGTATCCTGTCAGCACGCGAGCTCACATCCCTTGACCTCTCGGATGTCGACTTGGCCACCCTCTCGGCCTGCATGTCGGGATTGGGCTATGTGACAGCCGATGGTGTATACGGTCTGCAGCGTGGATTGAAATCTGCAGGCGTGGGAGCCATTATTGTCAGTCTGTGGCCTGTTTCCGACCAGGCCACAAGTCTGTTCATGCGTCGGCTCTATGCCAACCTTCAACAAGGAATGCCCCTTCACGACGCTTTCTTCGAGGCTCGCAGACAGCTTGCAGAAACAAAAGTGGCAATCAGTCGCCTACATGGTCACAGGAAATACCAGGTTTCTTACAACAACCCCTATTATTATGATGCCTTTATACTTATCGACGCAATAGAATAACAATATCAAAATCATACATCATGAAAAAACACATTTATTTTGTAGTTGCACTCTTATGTGCCACTGTTTACGCCTACAGCCAGCCGTCAATAGGGGTTTCCTCTATGCCGGAAAGGACAGAACAAGGCTTTAACCATCAACCAGGAGTGGAGCGTAACAAATTCGTTGTAAACGCCAATACGATGGACGGTACAACCCGGCAAACCATCAATCGTATTGCGGACGAGTGCCGAAGAGATCCCTCAAGAGCTTTAACGGCTGAACTTGCAACCAAGATGGTGGCAGCCGGCGGAATGAGTTTATTCAATGTCGTAGAGACCGAAATCACACGCCTTGCCACAACAAAGAAACGTCATGAAAGCGAATGGCAAAAGATGCGCCAGCGCGAATGCCAGTTCATCGACACCATACAGTCTGTCGGTGGACAATGCGATTTCTACAGCCAAACCTCTGCTTTTGGTCCGCTTGACCCATCCGATATGAAATTCGATGGCATTACCGTCGATGCCTATCACAATGGACAGAAGGTTATGCAGTTGGTTTGCCATATAGATACAAGCCGACTCTCGGAACTGTTTTACCATAGCAGATTCTACCTCGTTTTAGACAGTCTGACATTCCGTCCCTATCAATCTTTTCTCCCAAATTTTGACAACGTCAACTACTCCCGTCTCTCCCCGAAAGACTCTGCATATTTCAGTTCTATCAGTCAGTTTGACTTCCACGAACAGTCCGACCTCACCATTAGAATGACCATCGACATATACTCTTCTTGGATTAATGAGATGGTAGAAGTTTTTGATAATGTGAAGCTTGGTACATTCACCATCAAAATCCCGATTGATTCCAAAGACATTCATGACTCCATCTATACCTATAGCCGCAAGACTGCAAGGGTCTCCATTCCCATCAATGGAAGTTCCTTTATCGTGCCTCGCTCCTTTATGCCGGTCGCTGCAAACCAGCCATCATGGGGCACGGGTGAATATGCCATGAAAATAACCATTGCCGAAACATGTCGCATCAATCCCGAAGGCAAACGATCCCAATATAGTAGAAGTGACTACCGCCGTCTCGCGAAACTCTATAATGGAGGGAAAGGCGAAATGTCCCGTGAGTGGAGCCACTTCTATACTTCACTCAAGGACAATAGCCAGACTATCATAAAAGCTACCTATACGCCTGCTGTGCAACAATTTTTCAATGCAGAAAACACAGCCAAAGGTCAAGGAGGTAATATGCCACAAGGTGGAGCCTCCGGCCAACCTCCCACGCAAGGAAAGTAATGAAAAATGAGTGGAACAAATTCGACATGGAGACAGACGGTGACCTCGACTGCCCGTGCGGAG
>ERZ842401.3691-NODE-3691-length-18720-cov-4.323011_pt1 | contig 18720 bp, 18 predicted proteins | sample MGYA00521270_ERZ842401 | MGnify/ENA primary metagenome ERZ842401 (study PRJEB31892, sample SAMEA3878208) | bioreactor metagenome | biome: Moose rumen | place: Sweden | collected 2011-10 | study: EMG produced TPA metagenomics assembly of the PRJEB12797 data set... | reverse complement strand
GGAAAGCGCGTGTACCCCCAAAGGGTATCCAGGGTTCGAATCCCTGTCCTTCCGCACTACGCAGAAAAACGAAAGCGCCGCATATTGTGCAGCGCTTTCATTTGTCTTGTAGCAGTCTGGTTATTTCTGAAGATATTCAAAATCCAGACTTGCGCTGGATGTTTTGCCGTTGGCATCTTCAATCTTCAGAGTGAAAGTATGCTTGCCATAGCTTTCGTCGGTAGCGATAATGTCTGTGACAACCTCTTCTATGAACTTGGAGAGGCTGACATTGGCCTTGGTCTGCCCCTGAAGCTTTGCTCCGGTCAGGATGCCATAGGATGCAAGTTTGTTGGCTGCCTTGGCATTTTCGATAAGGTCGAGTTCGATACCGTCGCTTACGGGAACTCCATCATATACACTGCCTTTCAGTATGTTTGTCAGAGTCTGCGAAGCGGATGAGACGATCAGTGAGGCTTTCTCCACCTTGCCCGGCACCGTGGCGGCAAACGAGTAGCTGCTCACAGTGATTTCGGGCCCCGTGGTAAAGTGGAAGGTCAGAGCTTTGCTGATTTTCTGATCCGCTTTGTCAATCACATTCAAAGTGAAGCTGATGCTGGCGTCGTTCTCCAACACTTGATTGTTCATCAGGTTGTTGATAAAACTTTTGAAGTTAATGGTGCATCCTGTGGATCCCTTGACCGTAGCCGGGACAATCATACTCATTTCCCTGATCCACGATGATACGGAACTGTCGTTTACAAGGTCGAGTGTAGCAAGATATTTGTTTTTCTCGACGGCGCGGTTATCAGCAATGGCAATGTGCTGATTCACAACGCCTACCAAGGTGAGTGGGAGCTTTGTAAAGGCAATGGTCATTTCCTGGATGCCTTCCTTGACAGTGAGGCTTATGGTAGCATCCATTTTGTCGGTAATTTCGCAGGTCGCAAAATTGCTGTTGCTTTCCCACGCGGCTACCGGGGTAGTGTCCTCTTTCTTCTGCTTGTCTTTTTTGCAGGACGAAGCGGCAATAACGAGCAGGGCAAGCGCCGCTGCTGCAAGTGCAAATTTTTTCATATTCTAAATGTCGTATGTTTTTTCTTTTTTGCGGGTGAGTTTCTCCTTCATGGCATCCACGCAGTCGGTGATCGCCTGTTCGAAGCTGTGAGAATTTCTTTCGATGATGAGGTCGTCCCCAGGTACATGCATCTGGATCTTAGCCTGTTTGTTGTCGGGTTCGGAGAGCAGTGACAGAGTTACTTCGGCCGTGTCGGCAGCCCCTTTGAAGAACTTGTCCAACTTGGAAACTTTTTTCTCGACATAATCGACCAGCTTCTGGTCTGCGTCGAACTTGAGAGTCTTAATCTTGATCTCCATTGTTACCTCCGTTTTTATTTGCCCTCGGGTGGGCGTTGTCATAAACTTTCTTAAGCCTTTCTATGGTGTTGTGGGTATAGACCTGCGTTGCTGCCAGAGAAGAATGCCCGAGCAGTTCCTTTATGGAATTGAGGTCCGTGCCACCATCGAGAAGTTCGCTTGCGATTGTGTGCCGAAGCACATGAGGCGATTTCCTTCCCGTAAAGCCTTCGGAACTCCCGAGTTCTTCTTTTACGGCCCTGTCGACGAAGACAGGATACAGTCTTGCTCCTTTAAGGGTGCGCATCAGGGGAGTGTCTGCCCCGGCGCGGCCCTCCAACATATAATCGGCTGCTTCCAAATATAGTAAAATTTCTGCATATAGTGTGCCGACTACGGGAATTTCGCGCGTCTTGTCGCCCTTTCCCCGTACAGAAAGCACTTTTCTAACACGGTCGAGCGAAGAGATATTGAGCGAGATCAGTTCGCTGCGCCGCATCCCTGTATTGTACAGAGCCGAGACGATGAGTCTGCGAAGGCGTCTTTCGTACAAGTCTTTTGCCGTGGTGTCACCGGCAGGCAAGGACTGCAGGAACTCGAGGGCTTCCCTGTCGGCATTGCACTCGCTGTGAGAGAAATACTCTTTCATTGCGTCTTCGCGATAGAAGACAGGCAGTCTTTTTTCTTCTTTGGGCCTGTGTACGAGCCTGACCGGGTTGGATTCCAGATCTCCTTTTTTCATCAGGAATTTACAGTAGCTGCTAAGCACGCTCAGATGCAGGCCTACGGTGCGGGCACTTTCGCCTTTTGTATCAAGCAGATGGACTTCGTAATTGCGTATGCCGTTGTGCGTCAGGTCTCCATCTGCAAAAGCTTCGAACTCTTCCAGGATTTCCTTATATATTTCGAGAGTGCGTGGTGAATCCCTCCGCACTCCGCCAATATACTTTATAAATTCATCTATTTGCACGGTACGAGTCCGAATTCGGCGGCCTTCTCGCGCATGAGCGCGTCCGCCTCCTTAAAATTATTGCCGATTTCGCCCTCGAGTATGGCTTCCTTTACGGCTTCCTTGATCTGCCCTATGGTATTGCAGGGCTCGATTCCGTAAACCTCCATTATGTAGTCGCCGCTTATCGGGTTCTTGAAATTGCGGATGGCATCCTTTTCTTCTACCTCCACAAGTTTTTGCTTCACAAGTTCGAAATTGGCTCGTATGCGGGCCACTTTTGCGGGATTCTTCGAAGTTATGTCGGCATTGCAGAGTGTCATCAGGTCGTCGATGTCGTCTCCGGCATCGAAAAGAAGCCTGCGGACAGCGGAGTCGGTAACTTCGTCATCGACCAGTGCGATGGGACGCATGTGCAGCCATACAAGTTTCCTTACATATTTGAGTTTGTCGTCTAGAGGCAGTTTGAGCCTTCCGAAGATGCGGGGAACCATCTTCGAGCCGACTACGTCGTGACCATGGAAGGTCCAGCCAAGGGCAGGATCGTAGCGTTTTACCGCCGCCTTGCCTACGTCGTGCAGGAGGGCTGCCCAGCGCAGCCAGAGATTGTCGGAAACGGCAGCTACATTGTCGAGTACGGCCAGAGTATGGGCGAAGATGTCTTTATGTCCGCGGCCGTCTATGGTCTCCACTCCCTTGAGCGCTTCGATTTCGGGGAGAATATAAGGCAGAAGTCCGGCTGCGTCCATAAGTTCAAAAGCCATGGAGGGTTTCGGGCAGAGCAGCATCTTGTTGAGTTCTTCCGATATCCTTTCCTTGGAGAGGATGGCAAGTCTGGGGGCCATTCTGCGCATGGATTCAATGGATTCGGGCACGATGCTGAATTTTTGGGCAGGGGTGCTGAGTTTCGTTGCAAAGCGGACGGCCCGGAGCATTCTGAGCGGGTCGTCGGAATAAGTGGTGTCCGGATCCAGGGGGGTACGTATGATTCCTGCTGCAAGATCTTTTATTCCTCCGAAAGGATCCACGAGCGCCCCGAAGTCGTCTTCCTGCAGCGAGAAGGCCATGGCGTTGATGGTGAAATCGCGGCGCAGCTGGTCGTCGCGGAGGGTCCCGTTCTCTACGATGGGCTTTCTTGACTCGCGCCTGTAAGACTCTTTCCTCGCACCTACAAATTCTATTTCATCTCCTTTGTAATGCAGCATCGCAGTACCGAAATTCTTGAAATACGATACCGTCGTCCCTGTCTTCTCACCAACGGCCCGGGCGAAATCGATGCCGCTGCCTTCAACTACTATGTCTATGTCGTTGCAGGGCCTGCCGAGGAAGCAGTCACGCACGTAACCTCCGATTGCGAAGGCACGTACACCCCGTTCGCGGGCGACGTTGCTCACGATGCTGAAAATCTCTTTCTGAACGTATTGTGTTGTTATCGTTGACATTGTCTGTCCATTTCCTGATATGATGGAAAACGCTGTATCGGCGTGAATCCTTCACTTTTTTTCTTGTAAACATAAGTGCTCTTCCCATTGGTGAGGAAGATGTAGTCCACTTTCTGGACCGAGTGGTAGCGCAGGGCCTGTGCCGCCACTCCGGCATCGATGGTCACATCGGGCCGCTTGCATTCCACGACGGCAAGGGGAGAACCGTTCCTGGAGTAGATCAGGATGTCGGCACGCCAGATCTTCTGTCCGGACCGCATCTGGACTTCGCTCATCATCAGCCATTCAGGAACCTCCGCCACTTCCGAAAGCTGCGCAATGAACCACTGCCTCACCTTTTCTTCGGGTGTGGCGGCAACCAGCTTGCGGCGCAGAGGGTCGTAAATCTGTTCGTTGGTTTCAGGCATTCAGTATCTTGGCTGTGAGTTCAATCAGCAATTGATCCGCGCTGGTGGCGGCTCCGTCGCCTCCCTTCCCGAGATAGTCAAATTCGCATAACATCGATATAACCTTCATCGCCGAAGGTACGGGATAGTTGCGGATTGCAGTATCGTATTCACGGACGAAGAAAGGGTTCACTCCCAGGACCGCGGCCCTGTCCTGAGGACTCATCCGGGGGTTCTGCCTAAGTGCCGCCTCATATTTGAGAATGCGGTAAAAATGAGTAAAGAGGGCGCTGACCGCCATGGGCATTGCGAATTTTGCGGCGGTGCCTATATGGGTGGCTATTTTAAGCGCTTTCGAGGAATTCTTGAGTGAGAGTTCGCGGGTGAGTTCGAAAATGCTGAACTGGCGGGATATTCCCACATTCTTCTCGATATCTTCGACACGCACGCTGGAAGTGCCTTCCGGAAGGTTTCGCAGGAGTTTTTCGGTTTCTGCCGCTATGACGGAAAGGTCTGTGCCGGCCGATTCCCCGAGCAATGCGGCTGCCTGCGGTTCGATGTCCAGCCCTTTTGAATGGTAGAACGAAGAAATCCAGGATGCGATCTCATAGTCCCTGATGGCCGGGGAATCTACGACTATGCCGTTTTTCTGAACGGCTTTGTAAAGCGATCTGCGTTTGTCGGCAGAAGCTTTGTGCATGAGAATGACCAGGACGGTGGAATCGAGTGGCTCCGCGCAGTAAACAGCGAGATCTTCCAGACCTTTCATCTGCTGGGCTTCCTTGACCACCACCAATTGCCGCTCGGCCATCATGGGAAAGCGTCTGGCCGTGGTGACGATCTGCGATGCGGTCACATCGGAACCGTAACAAATGGTCTCGTTGAAATCTTTTTCAAAATCCTGCAGGCAATTGTCGATAATGGCCTGGCAAACAAGTTCGGGGTAGTATGGTTCGTCTCCCATCAGCAGGTACACGGGAGCAAAGCGCCCGGATTTGATTTCGCTGATGAGGTCGGCGCACTGTTGCGCAATATTTGCACTTCCTTTGGCCATATTTCTACAAAAATACTCCCAAGCCGAGAGAAATGCAAATTTATTTGCTAAATTCGCATATCAAAAAACGAAACACGAAATGGCCATTATCGAATGCAGGAACGTCTGCAAAAGTTTCGGTGAAAAGGTGGCTCTCGACAATGTAAGCCTTGAGATTCCGGAAGGCGGGATTTATGGCTTGCTCGGCCCGAACGGGGCAGGGAAGACCACATTGATCCGTATTATCAACCGTATTGCCATCCCTAACGGGGGTGAGGTGCTTTTCCGCGGGGCGCCCATAACTCAAGCCGATGTCGAAAAGATCGGGTACATGCCGGAAGAACGCGGACTCTACCGCAAGATGAAGGTCGGGGACCAGGCTATGTACCTTGCACAGCTCAAAGGAATGAGCGCAGGCGCCGCCCAGAAAGCGCTTAAGGAATGGTTCATCCGTTTCGGCATCCAGGACTGGTGGAACAAGAAAGTCGAAGAACTTTCAAAGGGGATGGCCCAGAAGCTTCAGTTCATTGCCACTGTCGTGCACAAGCCTTCCCTTATGATACTCGACGAGCCCTTCAGCGGCTTCGATCCTGTGAATGCCGAGATTATCCGAAGAGAAATACTCCGGCTCAAGGAGGAAGGCGCGACCATCATCCTGTCTACCCACAACATGGAGAGCGTAGAGGAGTTGTGCGACAACATCGCTCTCATAAACAAGAGCAAGCTAGTGATTACCGGTGGTGTGTCGGACATACGCCGCGAATACGGCAACAATAACATCGAGATCGAATACACCGATGCCGACGGCCGTCATACCGAGGTCGTCTCGAGGGGCAAGGCCGGCAACGATGTGCTTCAGTCTTTTATCGACAGGGGAGTGACAGTGAATTCCTACAAGGAGCTCATGCCACGCATGAACGATATTTTTATCAAACTGGTTACTGGCGGGGAGGCCTTGGAAAATGAATCTGCATAAAACAGGAATAGTTATTTCCCGCGAATATCTCAACAGGGTAAAGAAAAAGAGTTTCCTCATCACCACCTTCGTGGTGCCCGTACTTTTCGCTGCGATCTGCATCCTGCCTTCTTTGCTGATGCTGAATGTGAAGGAGAAGAGCCAGAAAGTAGCCGTAATCGACAATTCCGGCATAGTGATGCCTTATTTCGAAGACAGCGAATCCGCCACTTTCACCGATTGCACCGGAGAGGATCCCGAAACGCTGAAGAATGAGCTCAAGGACCGCGGGTTCGATGTCCTTGTGCAGGTATCTCCGTTGGATTCCGCCAAAAGCGTGAGCGTGCAAACCTTCAGCAAGAAACCGGCCGGGGTTGACTTCTCCGACAACATACGCAGCAGGGCGGCCAAGGCGGTGGAGCAGTACCGCATCAGCCAGTACGGCATAGAGGGACTCGAGCAGATAATGAAGGATGTCAAGGCCGATGTCAAGGTGAACGAGTTTACTTTGGATGACAGCGGCAACGCCACGGTATCGGAGTCTGGCATCTACATGATAATCTCCATGATACTCGGCATGCTGATATATATGTTCATCGCTCTGTTCGGAGGGGCCGTGATGTCGTCGGTCATCGAAGAGAAGAGTTCCCGTGTGGTGGAAGTCCTGGTTTCGAGCGTCAAGACCACGGAACTCATGTTCGGAAAGATAATAGGCATAGCGCTGGTGGCTCTCACCCAGTTCGTGCTCTGGATAGCGCTGACTTTAGTTCTCGTGCTTGGAGCCAGCGCCGTGTTCGGCTTTGGGAACATGGCCGCTTCCCCCGAGATGATGGAGATGGCCCAGACAGGCATGGCCGGAGTGGACATGTCCGCCGTGCAGAACAGCGAAATGTCCGTGATACTCACAACGCTCTCGCATATTCCCTGGGGGACCTTGATAGTATGCTTCATCGTTTTCTTCATATTCGGTTACCTGCTTTATGCTTCGATGTATGCAGCTATAGGATCCGCAGTCGAGAATGAGGCCGATTCCCAGCAGCTGCAGCTTCCCGTCACGATTCCTCTGATGCTCGGATTCTTCATTGTCTTCTTTGCTTTCAAGAATCCCGACAGCGGTATAGTGTTCTGGGGATCCATGATACCTTTCACATCTCCTATTGTAATGCTGGCCCGTATCCCTTACGGAGTCGCATTATGGGAGATTCTACTTTCGATCGTGCTGCTCTTCGCCACATTCGTGGTGATGGCCTGGGCGTCCGCCAAGATCTACAAGGCAGGAATCCTGATGTTCGGCAAGAAATCCAGTTGGAGTGATTTATGGAAATGGTTAAAGCAAAAATAATTATCCTTTGCGCGGGAGCGGCCATGCTTTGCTCCTGCACGCATTCTTTCAAGTGGCAGAAATTCAATATCGACGGTCACCGGACAGGTGTCACCGTCCCTTCTGCCAACAATGTCTCCGAAGCCCTCGGTGTGGTTGAGGACGGCGTTTACACAGCCCCCAACGGAAAAGTTTTTGAAGGTGGGGCTACGGCTGCCGTTGCGCAGATACTGATCGGGACTCAGCCTCAGATGGCCCGGCTCAAGGAAGTGGTAGCCTATGCTCCCGAAGCCATGGTCAAGAGCCGTCCGGAGAGTACTCTCAGCAACTTTATAGTGGATCGTATCTTTGCCGATGTGCAGGACATGTGCGCCCCCAGCAAGCGCAAGGTCGATCTTGCCATTGTCAATTTCGGCGGCATACGCACCGACATCGCGGCAGGGGATGTGCTGCTCGACGATCTGGTGTCCATGCTCCCGTTCAAGAATTATCTTTGCTATGTTCAGATTCCCGGAGCGGAACTTCGCGGCATCTTTGATTACATGGCCGAGAATGGGGTGCAGTGCATATCGGGCGCCAGGATTGTGATCAAAGGGAAGAAACTCGTTTCTGCAGAAGTGGGCGGAGACCCCCTCGACGACAATCGCCTTTACGGAGTGGCCACCATAGACTTCCTTCTTGACGGCGGAGACGGCTACAAGATCGCCCGCGGCGCGAGGGATTACCTGTTGAGCGAAATCCGTATGGGAGACGCAGTTCTCGCCGATGTCCGAGAGATGACCGCCAGCGGAGAGCAACTGAAGTATTTTACAGACGGAAGGGTATTGATCCAGGAGGACTAGAGTATGAAGAAGATTATTTTCGCATTGGCGCTTTGTGTAGCCGCAGCGGCTTGCCAGCCTAAACTTGTGATCATCCATACCAATGATACCCACAGCCATTTCGATCCCGTGCGCGGTGGAGAGAACGATGGCCGCGGCGGAATCATAGAACGTGCTGCATTCATTGACAGTGTCCGTGCAAAGTATCCCGCAGAGAAGATACTGTTGATACATGCAGGAGATTTCAACCAGGGTACATCATACTACAGCGAGCTCGGAGGAAGTCTTGAGCCCAAGATGATAAACGCTCTCGGATATGACTGCATGACTCTCGGCAATCACGAGCTTGATGAAGGCATAGAGAGCCTTGCGCAGCGTCTGAGCCAGGTGGAATGCCCCATTATCTGTGCAAACTGCGAGTTCCCCGATGTGCTTCAGCAGTATGTTACTCCTACCACCGTAATTGAACGCGGGGGAATGCGCATCGGACTGATTGGCATGGAATCCGATATCGAGAAGATGGTAGCCGCCCCCATAGCCCAGCGTATCCGCCAGCTCGACAATGTGGAGGTTATCAACAAATGGGCGGAGAATCTCCGCAAGGAGCAGAAATGCAATTTCGTCATCCTGCTGAGCCATCTCGGTTATGATGTCGATCAGGAAGTGGTTCCCCAGACCAGAGGACTTGATCTTATAGTAGGCGGCCACACCCACACTTTCGTGGATGGACTCATTTATGTAAAGGATGCCGGGGGAAAGAAAATCCCCATCATCACGGACGGATGCTGGGGACTTGAAATGGGGCTGATCAAAGTAAGATAGCCTACATCGACAGGACAATTCCGATAGTCTGATATTTCTCTATCATATTGCTGCCCGGGATCAATGGTTTCGGGCAGTATTTGTAGTAGATGCCGAGTCCGTCGAAGTCGATCGCGGCAGTGTATGCATGGCGGAACTTCTCGATTTCACCAGCTTTGGTGACCTGGCTGAAATCAGAGCCGGCGGCAGTATATGCAGATTTCACCTTGTTGAATTTATTGATATTGAAAATGCATTCGGCGCCAAGACGAATGCTGGTTTCTCCAAAATGCAAAGAAACGCTTGCCGGAACGCTAAAGCCGAAAACGCTAATCCTGGAATTGATATTGTCCGGAGCAACTGCGGCAAGGGAGAAGGCGTCGGCATTCACCTCGATTTTGTCGCTTTTGGAAACGAACCTGTCCCATTTGAGATCGATACCCGCATTGAAAGAAAACCATGAAGCGGGGTTGAACCCAAGGTCGAATGCATTGACGAACAATTCGTAAGAAGGACCGAATTTGCCACCGAATGCATCGCCCTCAACCAGGTGTCTTCCATAGCCCAGGTGAGATATGGTATTGAATTCAAAAAGATCGTTCCCGGACCTAACGGTTTTGTGTTTCCTGATTTTTACAGTCATGTTTTCGATTTCAGAGAGCCTGTCCTTGGCAGGAGTCCTTGTGGAATCGGTCTGGGCGGACATGACGGAGCAAGCCAGCGCCAGGATAAACATGGAAAATATGAGCTTCTTCATTATTCGTCGGAATTTACATTGTCGATAGTTATGCAGGGCATCAGAGCCATGGCTTTGAAACCTGAAGCAAGTCTGTTCTTCATGCTCACAATCGGATCGTCTTTCTTGCTTTTATCGCCGTCTTTCAGTTCTGTGAGCAGATTCTTTTTCTCGGGATATGTGCTGATACGGTAGTCCTTGAGGTTCACCTTGTCTGCAATATATTCAATCGCTTCGAGAAGGCTGCCTTTCTGGTCGCAAAGTCCTATCTTGAGGGCATCCCTTCCTGCCCATACACGGCCTTGCGCAATCTCGTCGACGGCATCCTTGCTCATCGACCGGCCTTCAGACACCACGGTTACGAAGGTGTCGTAGATGCCTTCGATCTCTTTCTGGTACCAGGCTTCTTCCTCAGGGGTGAGCGGCTGCATTCCGGAACCCATCGAACTATGCTCGTGAGTGCCTATATTCACCATGTTCACATGCAGGTTCTTGCGTATTGCCTTTCCGAGACTCGGAATCATGCCGAATACTCCGATGGAACCGGTGAGGGTGCTGTTGTCGGTGAAAATCCTGCTGCAGCCTGCAGAGATAAGATACCCTCCGGATGCCGCGTATGCTCCGTAACTGGCCACCACCGGTTTGACCTTGCCGAGGAGTTCAATCTCGCGCCGTATCATGTCGGCCGCGACGACTTCTCCGCCTGGGGAATTCACGCGGAAAACTACTGCTTTCACTGTTGAATCTGCGCGTACCTTCGCAATGGTGCGGGAAAGGGCCTCTCCTACAATATCCCCTCCTGAGCGTACTATTTCACCATCGGCATAAATCACCGCGACTTTCTTCTTCGCAGGGCCCTTCTTCAGATCGCCGATATACTCTTTGATATCTACGGTCTTCACATCCGCCGACTCGGTCGTGCCGAAGAGGTGACAGAGATAATCTTCCATCTCATCGCGGTATTTCAGGCCGTCAACCAGCCCTTTGTCCACCCAGCTCTTTGCGGTGTTTAGCGCCAGGGTGTTTACCCAGGAGTTCAGGTCGTCGACTTTGATTCCGCGCGAAGCGGCGATTTCTTCGGCTATCGTATCCCAGATTGAACCAAGCATCGTTTCGTATTGCTCACGGTTTTCCGGGGAGATGTCGTTGCGGATAAACATTTCGCCGGCAGACTTGAATTTTCCGTGGCGGATGAGCTGCACCTCTACTCCAAGGGTGTCGAGGAGATCTTTGACGAAAGGCTGGGTGCTGCTCATTCCGGTGAGCGAACCGCCGCCTTGAGGATGCAGGAACACGCGGTCGGCGGCAGAAGCCATGTAATATGATGAATTGCTCATCGAAGCGCCGTAGGCGATGACAGGTTTCCCCGCTTCGCTCATTTTAAGGAGATATCGGCGGATCTCTTCACTGGCAGCCATGCCGGCGCCGAAATGGTCGGTATTGATGTAAACGGCTGCTATCTTGTTGTCGTCAGCGGCTTTTTCGAGGGCACGTTCGATATCCAGCAGGGAAACGTACGAACTGAAACCGACTCCTCCCATCGAGATGCTTAGAGAGTTTCCTCCTCTCTCCGCAATCACCTCTTTCATGTCGATTTTAAGGAGTTTTCCTTTTAGAAAACCATCTGCTGCATCGGCAGACAGGCAGAAGAAAAAGACCATGGAACAAAGAAAAAACCTTCTCATAAAGATTCGATAATTTTTTTGCAAAGATACTTAAATTTTACTATCTTTGCAGTCCCAAATTCTGGATGTGGCGCAGTTGGTAGCGCACCTGGTTAGGGACCAGGAGGTCGCTGGTTCAAGTCCAGTCATCCAGACAAGAAGCCGGTTGAAAATCACTTTTCAGTCGGCCTCTATTTTATTTCCGGCTATTGTAATAAAGCGAAGGCGCTATCAGGGACAGCATTGTAAGACCGACGACTCCCCACCAGGGAAGGAGCCCGGCGGCAAGGAGTATCAGGCTGAGAATAAGAATGATAAGAGGATTTATCAGGTAGCAGGCGACATAGCGTATTGAATTGTCGAAGGCCCTGTCCTTGATGTGCCTGAGTATCAGTGAGATGATGGCGAATGCCGGCAGCATCACAATGGCGGCGGCGAAGGTGAGGGGCACCCGCACGATGCGAAGGAACAGCACCTGGGCTTTTCTGTGAGGGAGTTTCTCAGCAGTCAGGGCTGAAAGGCTGTCCTGCAGGTCAAGCAGGATGCGGCGCGATTCATGTGCCGAGTCTTCTTCGGCAACAGGAGATACCTGCAATGCAGCCCCTATGTTGATTTTGAGGCTGGTTCGGAAAATGCGCAGATCTTCATACACGAGGCCCACCGGAACTATATACACAGGCTTTCCCATGTCGCCTGCCGCCTTCAGGGCGATGCGGGCTATGCCTTTCCGAAGAGGCAGTATCCCCGGTTCCTGGCTATGCCTGCCTTCTGGGAAGATGCAGAAGGGGAGCCCCGCATTCAGGGTGTCGCTTGCGACTTGGAAAGTTCTGTCGTTTTCCGCAAGCGCTTCAACGCCGTCGCGGATGCGGCTTATGGGGATGATTTTTAGGAAGTCAAGCACTTTGGCTTGGCCTTTCTTGCGGAAAATATCCGCCCTTGCGGCAAATACGACGGGTCTTTCCTCCATGCTGAGAACCGCGAGGGCGTCGAGCAGGGTATTTACATGATTCGGTGCGTAGATGACGGCGGAACCTTCCGGAATATTCTCTTTGCCGCAGACCTGAAGGCTTCGGAACATAAGGCGGAACGTCCACCTGACGTAGTGGACAAGAAAGTTGTAGAGTCTGTCGTTATCGTAGACCATCAGCTGAGCAAACTGCAGATCAAAACTCCCAGATAGTTGCCCACCGCATAGCCCACTATGCCGATGCTGAGTCCGGGCATAAGCACCCGGCTGTTGCGCATGGAAGCGGCTATCATGGGCACGAAGGGAGGAGAATTGATGTATGTCACCGAGGCTATCACTGCGGTATCGGCATCCACCTTGAACAATCTGGCCGAAAGCAGTTGCAGGGAAAGGGAAACCACCTCCATGAAGAACAGGAAACCCACGATCCAGAGCGCTCCGCTGAAGTCGAGTGACCTCACGTCGGCCATTGATGCCACTACGAGGCTGAAGATGTAAATGAAGTACATGCCCATATCGTAGCCGTATTGATATTTGTGGACAGGTTTCCAGAACGAGACGGCAATGCTGATTGTGGTGATTGCAAGGATGAAGAACATCATAAAAGTCCCTGGGATCAGTTTGGATAGCCCCACGGCGATCCCGGCACTGATGCCTATTACCAGAACAGTGACGCCCAGCAGCGGTAGGGCGTTCGACACAATCCCGCGTTTTGAAAAGAGGCCCCTGTAAGGATTCTTCTCTGCACCAGCTTCTTGCACGGCTTTTTCGTCATAATTGTCCAGGGTCTTTACAGGGAGCCATCTGCGGGCAAGGCGTATCCCTATCGCCATGATGAATACCAGATAAGTGAAGGAGACCATCATATCGTAGGTATTCAGAAGGGCATACTGCTGCCCGTCCACATCGAGCATCTTGCTTACCGCAGCCATGTTCACTGTGCCCCCTGTAAGGCAGGCGGTGTACATCCCGGCAACCTGGGGCCCGTTGGGGATATGAGGGCCGAATATGGGGTATCCTGCAACCACGGCGATGATGACGGCCAGCAGGCCGGTGATCATCGCTATGAGCTGGTCGCGGGTTTCGCTTTTGCGGAACGTGAAACTGAAAAGCATCAGCGGGATGGCAAGGGGAATCATCGCATTCGAAAGCAGATTCTGCACCTGAAGAGTCGCTTCTCCCTTCGGAAGAATGCCGATATTGGCGATGATGGCGCCAAGGAAATAGAGCATCAGGATAGGGCCGATCTTGCCTATCCATCGCACTTTCCGGCACAGCCAGAGCACTCCTGCGGGAATGACGCAGTAAGCGGCGACAAGGATGATGGCCGTTATGATATTCATGCTAAAAACCGTATTTTTCTATCAAATGCCTGGAGAGTTCTACAGGGTCTCCGGGCTGGGAGTAATCGATCTTTGTGATTGACGGGACGGTCCAGTTGATTTCGTGATAGCGCAGTCGGGCGTCGAAATTGTCCTCGCTTATCTTGCGTCCCATCATGAGGTCGAAGATCACGTCGTCGCAGAACATCATCCAGCGGGGCTTGTAATAACTCTTTGCAAGGCCTGCCCACTGACGGTTGGCGTAGTCGCAGAGCCCGCGGTTGTTGCTCCAAATAGTGAGGATGGTGCGGGCGCACCACTCATAGTAGTCCTTTTCTTCGGGAGTCCTGCCCCAGCTGCGCGCCTGTTCGTTCCAGACCTGAAGGTTGAATTCAGGCACGCAGGCGAGCAGGGCGTCCAGATCCTCGAACACGCTGTCCATCTCGCTGCGGACTTTGAGTACCGCGTCCATGTCGCGCTTGTCCCATGCAAGCTGCAGGCTGTCCCTGAGTGTGTCGAAGTAGTCGCCCAGGGCCTGTCTGCCGAGGTTGACGAGGTCGTATTTGTATTCATAGCGGTCGGAACCGATCTCCAGCATTTTCCTCCAGGCATAATCCATCACTGGAGTGCGTCCCTTGATATCGGGGAATTTGACTGTCCAGTTGTAGGGCTTGGGCCCGAGAACCGGATGGGAGTTCATGGAAACGCCTGTGCCCGTGTATTGGGGAGCGATGTTCATGATAATGTCATGCCAGAGAGCCCTGGCGGTGGCATCTTCGCGCCCTATATGCCTGTCGGCAAGCTTGTCTATCCACTGGTCAGGCGTTTCTGGATAGTTCCATCCCAGACTGAGGACGAATTCAAAATAATAAGGGTTGGTGCCGAAGCCCTCGAGAGTGGAGCCTACCCCCTTCATGTTGGGGCCTCCGTCGCGGAACGTCTCATCGTAGAACGGAATCAGGGTGGGGAAGTTGCCGTTCAGCAGAGTGTTTCCCCCGAAATTGAGCAGGGCGCATGCTATGTAATCGTGCCCGTAGAAGCGGTCGGTCAATTTCCATCCAAGCACCCAGTCGTCGTGGTAGTCGAGCATGATCATTTTTCCGCGGGGGACACTTCCCAGGAAAGCCTCCATGTTCCCAGGAGTCCAGTGCTTGCGGTCGTTGATAAGGAACCATCCCATCTGAAGCCAGACTGCCTCCGGGTCGGCTGCTTCCAGCGAACTCCAGAATGCCTTGCCCATCGATGCCAGTGTCTCCGGATCCCAGGACGGGGCGTCCACCTCGTTGAAGGGATCCAGCCCGTAGATGTGATCGGTGCCGAAAAGGGCTGTCTGTTCCTCAATATATACTTTCTGTATTTCGGTATAAAGAGGATCCGTCGGGGAAAGGAACCAGCAGCGGTAAGGATCTCCGAATCCACCCCAGTTGCTGACCTTGGTAATCTCTGCTTCGGGATGCATGTCTTTGAATACGGCAGGGACACTCCCGCTGAAGGAATGCAGGACTGGCGTCATGGACAGGGAACGCTCCCGTTGCAGGATTTTCTTTTCAAGCTCGGCCTGGGAATCTATCCAGTCCTGGGGGAGAGGCCCCTGGAAAGAATTGATATTCACCATCCTGTGCCAGGCGAGATGTGCTGGGCCGGTGAAATGGGCCAGTATCTGTTCGTCGTTCATTCCGAATCGTCTCCAGACCCTCTGCCAGACGGCTTCTTCGCCGGTGGTGGCCAGAGGCATGTTCACTCCGTTCAAGGCCATCCAGTCGATGAACCGTTCCCATTCCTTCCATCCCCACCAGGGCATGGTGTAGCCGAAGGTGCAGTAGTTGAGATAAAAACGGTACGGTACCTTTGCGCTGACACTGACGGGTTTTGGGACAGCTGGCAGGACGTCCGGCATCTCGACAGGATGCGCGGCATACTGGGAGACCGTTGTGTTGCAGTAGTTGTTGAGATAGTAGTTGAGGCCTACCGCCATGGTTCCTGCGTTGTTCGCTTCAATCACTATTTTTCCCTTTTCGGAACTCAGGGTGAAAGTGTCGGTGCTGTCGGAGGCGGCTTCGCGGAATATGACGTCGCCGGCTTGTGCGGGGATGATACGCCTGGCCAGGTCCTGTGCGGCGATGACGCTTTCGCTTTCTCCGCCTCCGGTGCAGGAGAAGAACAGTAGTGCCGCAGCCACGACGGGCAAAGTGATGGAATATCCGATTTTCATATCAGCCTGTGGTAGAGTTCAAGTATTTCTTTCCCGTAATTTTCTATTGAATAATGCCGAATGGCAGCTTCCCGGGCTTTCTTCAACTGCTCTTCAGGCAAGAAACGGCAGACTTCCGCAAGCATCTCCGAAGCTTCTTCGATGCTCGTATACAGATGCCCGAGAGTCCCGCCTTCCAGTACGTCCAGAGAGCCTCCGGAACCTCTCGCTACAACCGGACAGCCGTGGAACATGGCCTCTATGGCCACCCTGCCCATCCCCTCATATTCAGTGCATACCAGAAGGGCGGAAGCCTCCGAGAGCATATCCGGCACATTGGCCGAGAAAGGGATGAAGACAAGAGAGTCGCCTGCACCGCACTCTTCTGCGAGCCGCGTCAGTTTCTCTTTCATATCCGGGGGCGTGTTCCCGACAATCTTCAGGCAGTAGCCGTCCAGACCGGCTCCGGCGAATATCCGCACTGCTTCGTCCGGGCGTTTCGGACTGGAGACGGTGCCGGCGACAAAAAGCACGCAGGGCTTTTTCTTCCAAACGAGGACCGCATCGCCTGAATGGCAGACTGCATCCGGCAGGCAGACTCCGTTAGGGCCGGGATTCAGATGCGCCAGAAGCCCGGGGCTGATCGCAATCACCGTGTCGGACTGATCCAGTTTTTTTTTCCAGCTTTTCCATCCCGGGAAAGGCTTCTGATGCAGGCCGAGGTCCAGATACTCCCGTATGTGCCAGATGTGGGGGATCGAGGCCTTCCTGGCTATGGCGAGCCCGATATCGACGGTTCCGGAATTGCTGTGGACCAGAGATAGCCCTTGAACCTTGCTTAGGACGCTTTTCACGCAGCGCCGCTGAACGAAGAAATTGGAAATAGTGTGAGGGATGAATCTCAGGATGAGCCCCAGACCTTTGTGATTGAATGTGCCCCTGTTGAAGGGTACGACCAGGCAGCTGTATCCGAGATCCTTGAAATAATCGCAGGCGATGCCCTCCTGACGAAACAGGATGACCGGCTCAACCTCGCCCTTCAGGGCTTCCAGCATGGCTCTGAGAGAGAGTGACGAGCCGCCCAGGCTCCGGTCTTCGTTGGATATGTACAATACCCTTGGTTTCATCGCTTTAATTCTCTTTGAGGGCTTCCCGTATGTAATCGAATGACCGAGCGCGCTGTTTTTTCAGACTTTCTTGAGGATTGTCTCCCAAACTGTCGAGCAGGGAGTCTATGCGGCCATCGGCGTGTGTGCCTGTGTGGATGAAGTCGAAACTCGTTTCGTACAAAACGGAAAGGGCGGTTGCATGGAAGGAGGTCGTCACCACATGCCCGGCATGCTTGATAAGACTGATGAATTCTGCAGGGCCGTATTTGTTCTGCCCCTTGGCAAAAGGGCTGCGGGCAACAGAAATCACATTGAGATTCCGTTCAGCAGCTATGTTTCTGGCGAGAGACAGGACCTTAGGATCGTCGAGGGCCTCATAGGTGAGAACATAATTCCGTTCTTCGACAGGAGCACAGATCTGATCGAGTATCTCCGTTCCCGCCAGCAGAACGGGGTCCAGATTGAGGGCGGAAGGGATTCCTTCGGCATCCATGCGTTCCTGCATGGATTTCTCGCGGACGCCTATGCGGTGGAAATTATGCAGATATCTCCTGATGACCACCTGTTCGTCGGGGCCTGGCACTATGTCGCCGTCGCTCGCTGCATATGCGATATTCCTGGCTTTGGCTGCTATGGGAGCTCCGGCATAGAACACGGGATCGATGCCATTGCTGATGTTCCGGTTCCAGATTTGGTCGCTGCCGTAGAAAATAGCATCGAAAGAAGAATCATCAGGGGAAGAGAGATCGAGTTCTTTCTCGAATGCGTCGAAGGCTTTGTCGCGGCGGATTGCGCCGGCCATTTTCACCGAAGCTTTGATCAGTGAGCCGGGATGCTTCAGGAACGAGGATTTCCAGAGTCTGTAGGGCTCTGTCAGATAATCGGGGCGGTAGTCGATTACGCTGACATCATGCCCCAAAGATTTCAGAACTTCGTAGAGGCAGCGGCATTGGAGAACTGCACCGTAATTCTTGGCTGCATGGAATGTCAGGATACCGATTTTCATATATGCCGTTTGATTTTTTTTATGAATTCTTCGATGCGATAAGACCTTGACTGCCTGCCAAAGCGTTGAAGCACCGCATCATAACCTCTGCGAATATAAGTATTTTCGAAGGATTCTGCACATTTGTGCGCGGAACTTGGTCTGTAAAGGTTAGGCTGGAATTTTTCGGACGGTATTTCGATGGGGCTCCGGAGGCATTTGTCAGGGAAAGCTGTAGTGAATTCCCGCCCCGCCACGGTATTGATGAGCATCATGGAGCAGCCCCGGTTGTCGTCCGCGAAGCCGGGGAGCATATCTTCCACACCCCAGCAGTCCGCCATCGTTATGTCCGAAGCCCTGTTCAGGGATGCGAACGGGCATGCGGTGCAAGATGGACGAAGTATCAGGTGGCGGTAAAAGAAGAAAGTGTATTCGTCGCTGATTTTCTCTTCTTCTCCAAAATACAAACTTTCTTTGTGTTCATGCCATCCGAGGGAAGGATTCCTGAACAGCACCGAACAGATTTTCCTGCCCTTCCTGCGTTCACTGCTTTCAAGAAAGCCTTTCCAGCGTCATGAACAGCGTCCGCAGCAGCCGCACACGATCTTCCGGCTCCATCGTCTCATAGGCCGTCTGCGCCGTCGTCAGCAGCAACGCCGCTTCCCGGTTCGTAATCATCTGGTGCTTCAGCAGGTACGCAATC
>ERZ842401.3690-NODE-3690-length-18726-cov-4.973649_pt1 | contig 18726 bp, 17 predicted proteins | sample MGYA00521270_ERZ842401 | MGnify/ENA primary metagenome ERZ842401 (study PRJEB31892, sample SAMEA3878208) | bioreactor metagenome | biome: Moose rumen | place: Sweden | collected 2011-10 | study: EMG produced TPA metagenomics assembly of the PRJEB12797 data set... | reverse complement strand
CCACCATCAAGAGCGGCTTCTACGGAGCGCCCACGGTGTGCGTCATCTTCGCCCAAGCCAATTTCCTCTACAGCATCCCCGATGCCTTCTGCTGTGCGGAGAACATGGTGCTGGCAGCCACGGAACTCGGCATCAGCAGTTGCATCATAGCCCGTGGCGAAGAGACCTTCGACAGCGACTACGGCCACCAGTTGATGTACCAGTGGGGCGTACCCCTCGGCTACGTCGCCCGCTGCTTCGTGCTGCTGGGCTATTGCAAAGGCGACTACCCGGCAGAGAAACCCCGCAAGCCGGGACGTTATAACATAATTGACTGACAAACATGAATATTGTAGATAAAATTGTGGATGTCCATTTCCCTGATTGCCCCATACGAAACGTGATTGCCCGTATCGGCGACCGGTGGAGTATTCTCATCCTGCTGACACTGGAGCCAGCAAAGGCTCCCATGCGGTTCACGGAGATAGAACATGCGATACCTGACATCTCGCAGAAGATGCTGACCCGCACTTTGCGCGACCTCGAAGCGGACGGGCTTGTCACTCGTCATGCCTACGCCGAAGTGCCGCCGCGAGTCGAGTATAAACTGACAGACAGGGCAAGGACGCTTACTCCACTCCTCAAACAATTGGTGGGATGGGCTGCCGAGAACCTCAGTGGCATTATAAACGACAGGAAAGCATATGTTAAAAACAACTACAAGTAGTTTGCTATCCATCTGATACGAGGTGTGCGAACATTTTGCGTAAAAAAAACGGGGGAAAATTTGGAGGGGGAGAAAATAAAGCGTACTTTTACAGCGGAATACGGTTGTGCAGCGGCACAATGTCAAGAGACATCATATCGGCACCGATACTACAATTTCACGGGATTAAAGGAATTACTAACTCTAAAAACTGGATGCCGTATGAAAAAGTCTGCAATCGCACGCAAGTGCAGCCCGTGGAGAGGGCTTAAAACGTCTCCGGGTGTGAAAGGGTACAGGAGTTCACAACTTCAAAGGTTCGGCATTGAACTGAAGGGGGTGAAGCCTGAAGTATTGACTCTTAAAGCCTTACGACCAGTACAGACGGGACGTGCTGAGCGTGTGGCAGTGTGGAAGTATAAATCTGTTCCGTCTGTTTCCAAGGTTATTGAGGTGAAGGCTGTCACCATGAGGGAGGTGACGGCACTGAAGTATCAGAGGCGTCTGGTCAGTGTGCTGGGGCCTGTGGCGCACTTCAGTTGCAGTACGTCGGGGGGAGTGCATTCTTCTGAGCGTCAGTTTCTGGCTGTGGTGTTGAAGAGAATCGATGAGCAGCGGAAGGCTCTGGACAGCCAGGAGCAGGAGGTGCGCGAAAGAATACGTCAGTTGCCACCGGATGACGACGACCAGGACAGCAACGTGGAGCAGGAGGAGAAGAAGAAGGAGAGTAAGCCGCTGTTCCATGAAAAGATTGACGAGGAGAAGATGGCCAAGGCCCTCTTTGAGGTGTATGAGCGTTACCGGAATGGTAAAATGTTCTGCAGGACTTTCAAGCCTGTCGACCTGATGGCCTATATGTTCGTGATGATTGCCCGCTGTGGCTACGGAAACGAGCACTTTAAGACCTGCGGTCAGAGTCAGTTTTGCGAATTCTTTGTGCAGAAGGTTGTGCCAGAGTTGAGGGATGTCCGCGGAAACACACGTAAGTCGATGTGCAACAGGCTGGTAGGCAGGCTGAAAAACCTGCTGCCCGGGGCTCCGAACAAGATTTTGCTTAAAGGGAAAGCCCTTAGTGATTACGAAATCTCCAAGGAGAAATACGACGAAATCTACGGATTTTTCCAAGAAACAGAATATGGTAAGTATCTAAAGTCTAAGTTCAAGAAGTTGTGACATGGCTTGTTTTGGGGCATGGAAGGGAGTCCTGGCGAGGGTTTCCTTCCATGTGTTTTTTCCAATCGTTTTTTCTTTTTTTCCAATCGCTAATCAGTAGCGTAAAAGTGTCTACTTTTGCAGTGTCCAAAGAGCTCATTTGACACGAGAATGTAACATTATTAACTAAAAAAGAAAAAGGAGGAAAAAAACGATGATTTACTATTCCCTTTCCTATCGTCGCGTCAATCCCAGTGACACTGAAAGTGCAAAAAAGGTGTATGCCATTGCACAGAGTAAAGAGACCCTGACCCTTGAGAAGATTGCGGAGCACATCTCCGAGCACAACTCGGTGTTCTCTGCCGGCACTATCCTGGGACTGCTGACGGATGCCGTACGTTGCATGACGGAGCATCTGATTAACGGTGTGCTGCTGAACATGGGTTCGATGGGTACGTTTCGTGTGACGCTGACCAGCAAGCCTGCCAGCTCCACCGAGGAGTTCACAACCTCGCTGATCACGTCTGCCAATGTCCGCTGGACCCCTTCGGACAAAATCAAGAAGGGCATGCGTGATGCTACCTACAAGCTTATGCCTACCATCGAGCGCACCGACAAGGCTCGCAAGGAAATGTGCGAGTTTGTCGATGGTGAGGTGGGTGCCTCGACCGGAAACAACGGCGGTGGCGACAATGGCAGCGACAATGGTGGCGACAATGGCAGCGGTGACGTAAATGAATGACGCCTGAAAGGCCTATGAACATAGGGAGGGCAGTCCGCAGGGGCTGCCCTCCCTTGTTGGTGTGGCGGTCGTGGTAGTCGGCCAGGGTTATAACTTCTTCCGGTATTCCTTCGGGCTCATGCCTTTCAGACAAAAGTCCCGAAACATCATACACGATGTTCCGGGACTTTTTTGTATATTTGCAACACAAAACAATAATGCCTTAAGACATGCTTACACTCACCGTCGGACTACTCATTCCTCTGCTGGGCACCATGTGCGGCTCGGCATTCGTCTTTTTCATGAAGGACGAGATGTCGCTCCGACTGCAAAAGTCGTTGCTGGGCTTTGCCTCGGGTGTGATGGTGGCAGCATCGGTATGGTCGCTGCTGATTCCTGCGATGGAGATGGGAGCCGACAGCGGACGATGGTCTGTCATGCCTGCTGCCGTAGGATTCCTGTTGGGTATGGGATTCCTGCTGATGATTGACGAACTGACGCCACACCTGCATATCGGAGCAGACAAACCCGAAGGTCCGCGTTCACATCTTTCCCAAACAGCGATGTTGGCCCTGGCCGTCACCATCCACAACCTGCCCGAGGGCATGGCGGTGGGTGTGGTCTTTGCCGGAGCCGAAGAGGGCATGGCGGGCATCTCGCTGGCTTCGGCTGTTGCCGTATCCTTGGGTATCGCCATCCAGAATGTGCCGGAGGGAGCCATCATCTCCATGCCCATGCGGGCGGCGGGCAACAGCAAGTGGAAGTCATTCGTCATCGGCTCATTGAGCGGTGCCGTAGAACCCGTCGGAGCCGTTGCCGTCTTGCTGTTGGCCTCGCTTTTGATGCCCGTCCTGCCATACATGCTGGCCTTTGCCGCTGGCGCCATGTTCTATGTTGTGGTTGAGGAACTTATCCCAGAGTCAAGCGAGGGCGAACACTCCAATCTCAGTACCATCGGCTTTGCCATTGGTTTTGTACTGATGATGGTGCTTGATGTTATTATGGGGTAGGTTCTCCTAATTTGTCACAAAAGAATCTTCAGTATTGGTCAGATATGGAGATTTTTTGTATCTTTGCTTCCGCAAGATAAGTCCTAACAATCAACAATGAAACAGAAAGACATCCTATGTCACTTATTTCTGGCCACTGCACTCAGTTTAGTGGCATTACCGGCATGGTGTGGCAGCAAGAAGAAAGCACAGGAGCGTCCACTGCGCGTGGCATGTGTGGGCAACAGCGTCACATACGGCTACGGTCTTCGTCACCGCGACCGCGATGCCTATCCTGTACGTTTGCAGCAGATGCTTGACAGTGCTTATGGTGCCAACCACTATGAGGTCGGCAACTTCGGGCATTCGGGTGCCACCTTACTATATAAGGGTCATCGCCCGTACATCAAAATGCCTGAATTCCATCAGGCTCTCGACTTCAAACCCGACTGGGTGGTCATCCATCTGGGACTCAACGATACAGACCCGCGTAACTGGCCCGACTGGAAAGAAGAGTTCGTACCCGACTACCGTGCGTTGATTGACTCCTTCCATACGGTGAACCCCGAGGCGCGTATCCTCGTCTGCCAGATGACACCCATCTTCGACCGCCATCCACGATTCCAAAGCGGAACACGCGACTGGCACGCACAGATTCAGAAGGCTATCGAGCAGGTGGCACAGGGAGCAGGAGCACAACTCATCGACCTCTACACGCCGCTGCACAGCCGCCCCGACCTCTTCCCCGACGCCCTGCACCCCAATCCCGAGGGCGCACAGATTCTGGCAAAGACCGTCTATGGAGCACTCACGGGCGACCATGGGGGTCTACAACTGCCACCTGTATATTCGAGCGGCATGGTTCTGCCGCGCGACGAGCACCTGCTGATAGAGGGTATCGCTAATGCACGATGCAGCATCCACCGTGTGCTGAGCAAGGACGGGAAAGTGGTGGATGAAGGTGAAACCTTTACGCGTGCAGATGGCTCGTGGTCTATGGAGTTGCCTCACATGAAGGCCGGAGGACCCTATACGCTTACGTTCACCACCACACCTCTGAACCCTGACCACTACCATTTCTACTATCCCGAAAAGTACCCCTATCTTTTGAAGAACCTTACTAAGGCCAAGACGCAGACACTGACAATAGACAGTCTTTACTTCGGCGACCTGTGGTTGGCCAGCGGACAGTCTAACATGGAACTGCGGGTGGACCAGTGCAACACGCTCGACCAAGACCTTGCCGATGCCGCCCGCCTCGGCAGTCGCCTACATATGTATAATATGCCTGCGCGGGCCAGGACGGACGCCGTCGAGTGGGACGACAGCGTGCTCCGCTACACGAACGAACTCCGCCACATGGACTTCCAAGGATGGAAGACCGCTTCTCCTGAAGTGGTGGCCAAGTTCTCCGCCGTCGCCTTCAACTTCGGTCGCATTCTCTGCGACAGTCTGCCCGACATTCCCATCGGCATCATCTGCAACGCTGTGGGAGGCTCCACCACAGAATCATGGATAGACCGCTCGACACTGGAACGTGAGTTCCCCAACATCCTGAACGACTGGCACAACGGCAACTACGGACAGCCGTGGGCACGAGGACGCATGACCCAGAACATCGCCCACGCCCTCGACAAGGAATCGCCTGCCTACAACCCGCTGCAGCGTCACCCCTACGACCCTTGTTACCTCTTCGAAGCGGCCATCGCACCGCTCGGGCACTTGCCCGTCAAGGGTGTCATCTGGTACCAAGGCGAGAGCAATGCCCACAACATAGAGGTGCATGAACGGCTGTTCACGCTCCTGGAGCAGTCCTGGCGTAACCATTTTGCACGTCGCTGGAACTGTGAGTTCTCGAAGAAACCGGCGTTACCTTTCTATATCGTTCAACTCAGCAGCCTGCCGCGCCCCTCGTGGCCTGCGTTCCGCGACAGTCAGCGTCGCCTGGCAAACGAACTCCCCGACACATGGATGGCTGTCAGCAGCGATGTGGGCGATGCCGCCGATGTCCATTATCGCACCAAGCGTCCCGTGGGCGAACGTCTGGCCTTGCAGGTACTCTGTCACACTTACGGTCACACGCTGGAGAGCGAAGGCCCCGTGCTTTGCTCTGCAGTCCACGGACAAAACCATACCGTTGCCCTGCTGTTCGACCATGCCGACGGACTCACCTGCACACGCGGCTTCGAGATTGCCGGTACCGATGGACTCTTCCATCTGGCAGACATCAAGATAGAAGGCAACAAAATCGTTCTCTCATCGCCTTCCGTAAAGAGGGCAACCGCCGTGCGCTACGGATGGCAGGGCTTCACCGATGCCGACCTGCGCAACGCCCAGGGCCTGCCCGCCTCCACCTTCCAAGCGGATTTACCGCCTCTATAACGTACTCAGAATCTACATCTCATGGCTGAATCGCGATTTTCCAGCATTTTGCGGCTGTCTATGTTTATATGCGCCGTCGGCGCGGGCTATGCCTTTTACATCATGCCGTCGGCGCGCAGTTTCTCCTGCCACTTCCATGCCGAGGCGAGGACCTGATCGGTGGGCGTGTCGGCCTTCCAGCCCAATACCTTGTTGGCCTTGTCCACGTTGCCCCACGGTCAGTGCCAGCATGCCAAGCACCGCAAAGAGGACTTTACAGAAGACGTTTCTAACATTCATATTAGCATTCTTATAATTTAATACTATTTGGGGCAAAGGTACGACGAAAAAAAAAACAAGAAGAAGTTAAGAAATGTTACCATTTAGACCAAAATAATATGAAATAATATGAAAAAGCAGGGAAAAATTTGGTGAGAGAGAAAATAAAGCGTATTTTTACAGCGGAACACGGTTGTGTGCGACATTCTTCTTATCTTTGCAGGGAAATAATATTATTTTAACCCATTTAACCCGTTGTCACCATGAACATAAGGAGTCTGCTTTATAGCCTCACAATGGCCCCCGCCGCCGTTGCTGCCCAGCAGGAAAGGCCGAACATCATCTTCGTCCTGTGCGACGACATGGGCTGGGGCGACCTGGCCTGCTACGGTCAGCAGTACATCTCCACCCCCAACATCGACCGACTGGCCTCGCAAGGCATGCAGTTCATGCAGGCCTATGCCGGCAGCCCCGTCTCCGCACCCTCGCGCGCCTCGCTCATGACGGGTCAGCACACGGGCCACTGCGAGATTCGCGGTAACAAGGAGTACCGCTCGGGCTCGGTGTCCTACAACGGCAACAGGGACTATGCCGTAGTGGGTCAGCATCCGTTGGACACGGCGCACGTGGTCCTGCCCGAAATCATGAAGGCTGGCGGCTACACGACGGCTCAGTTCGGCAAGTGGGCCGGTGGCTACGAGGGCAGCATCTCCACGCCCGAGAAGCGCGGCGTGGATGAGTTCTACGGCTACATCTGCCAGTTTGAGGCCCATACCTACTATCCCAACTTCCTGAACAAATACAGCCGGAGCGAGGGCGACGAGGCCGTCAGTCGCGACATTCAGCAGGGCAACATCCAGCACGCTTTCTTCGGCGACGACTATTACAAACGACCCGAGTACAGTGCCGACGTTATCCACCGCAAGGCGATGGCATGGCTCGAGAAACAGGACGGCAGCAGGCCCTTCTACGGTCTCTTCACTTACACCATCCCACACGCCGAACTGGTGCAGCCCGAGGACAGCATCCTGCTGGCCTACAAGGCAAAGTTCCGTGACGACAAGGTTTTCGGTGGAGCGAACGGCTCGTGGTATCATGCCATCGGCAACGTCCATGCGCAGTTCGCCGCCATGATTACCCGCCTGGATGCCTACGTGGGCGAGATTATGGACCTGCTGGAGCGCAAGGGCATGGCAGACAACACCATCCTCATCTTCTCCAGCGACAACGGCCCCCACGAGGAGGGCGGGGCAGACCCCACCTTCTTCAATCGCGACGGCGTGCTGAAGGGACTGAAACGTTCGTGCCACGAGGGCGGCATCCGCATTCCGTTCATTGTGCGTTGGCCCGGCCATGTACCCGCAGGGCAGAAGAACAACCACCCGATAGCCTTCTGGGACATTATGTCCACCTTCTGCGACATTATCGGCCAGCAGGATTATGTTGCGAAGTACCGCAATTCGCGACTGGGTGAAAGTGACTACTTCGACGGCATCTCTTTCCTGCCCACCCTGGAGGGGCGCGATACCGAGCAACGGTCGCACGACTACCTGTACTGGGAGTTTGACGAGACCGACCAGATTGCCGTGCGCCAAGCGAACTGGAAACTCATCGTGAAGAGAGGCGTAGCGGAACTCTACGACCTGGCGACGGATGTCCACGAAGACCACAACGTGGCTGCCGACTATCCCGAAAAACTGGAGGAACTGAAAGCACTCGCTCGCCAGTCGCACGTCGACAATCCGCACTTCAGCGTTACGCTGCCGAAGTAGGGACGCGACGTTTCGCGTCCGCGATAAATGATAATTCACAATTCACAATGCAGAAATGTAGAAGATAGAAAAGATTACAAGCTTAAATAATTGAAGATTATGGCAAAGATTTATGACTTCAAGGCTCTGTCGAGCCGAGGAAAGGAGATTGACTTCAAGGACTTTGAAGGCAAGGTGTTGCTGGTGGTTAACACAGCCAGTAAGTGCGGCTTCACCCCCCAGTTTGCGGGGTTGGAGGAACTGAATAAGAAGTACCGTGACCGCGGGCTGGTAATCTTCGGTTTCCCCTGTAACCAGTTCAAGGAGCAAGACCCCGAGGGCGATGAGAAAATCGAAGAGTTCTGCCAACTGAACTACGGCGTGACGTTCCAAATAATGAAGAAGACCGACGTCAACGGCCCCCAGGCCGAGCCCATCTTCGAGTACCTGAAGGCTCAGGCCCCCACCGAGGAGTACAAAGGCCTGAAAGCCAAGGCCACCCACGCCCTGCTCAAGAAACTCAGCACCAGCGTAGAGAAGGACAGCGACATCCTCTGGAACTTCACCAAGTTCCTGATTTCGAGGGATGGCGAGACCGTCAAGCGCTATGCGCCCACGACTGCCCCGAAAGACTTCGAAAAGGACATCGAAGCCATGCTTTAAGGCTGAAGTTCGTCGATGTAGGCGAGCAGACGGTGATAGAAAGGATGGCGCACGAGGGTGGGGCGGTGTCCGATGAGCAACAGTTTCATGCGAGCACGTGTGATGGCGACGTTCATGCGACGCAGGTCGCGCAGGAAACCAACGTCGCCGTTCTCGTTGCTGCGCACCATGGAGATGACGATGATGTCGCGCTCCTGGCCTTGGAAGCCGTCGATGGTGTTGATGGTGATGAGTTGACGGAAGGGTTTCCAAAAGGCATCGTGACGGAGCATACGACGCAGGAGGCTCACCTGTCCGCGATAGGGCGAGATAATGCCGACATCCAGCCGTTCGTAGAGTACACGGTCACGACCAATCTTCTCGAAGTATTGCTTCAGTGTTTGTAGCGTAAGTTCCGCTTCTGCAGGGTTTTGACGGCTCTGTCCGTCGTCGGCCTGTTGTTCGTGGTAGGTCACCTCGTCGGGTGTGTCGGTCCAGTCGATGGCCGTGTCCCAGTCCAGTATGCCTCGGTATTTTACCTCCGGTGCACTCTGCAACAGTCCGCCGTAGAACTCGCGATTGGGGAACTGCATGATGCCGTCAGACATACGATACTGTACCGTGAGGAGTGAGACGCAGCGGGGCTGGCGTTCCACGAGGGTCTGCATCAGCGTCTTGTCCAGTCCACCCTGCAGGGCGGCGGGACACTTGATGGTGGGAGGGAGTTGGCGATGGTCGCCGGCCAGTATGACACGGTGGGCCTTCTGGATGGCTATCCAGCAGGCGGCCTCCATGGCCTGTGCCGCCTCGTCGATGAAGAGGGTGCCGAACCGGTGACCCACGAGCAGTCGGTTGGCACTTCCCGTAAGTGTGCAGGCCACGACGCGTGCTTCGGCAAACAGGTCTTCGTTGATGCTGTATTCCAGTTCATTGCAGCGGTCGCGCAGGCGGGCTATCTTCTGGTGGAAGGATTCCGTGCTGCCTTTCCTGTTGTCGTAGAGACGGCGTATCTCGCGACGCAGCGTCCAGAGGTCGGTGTAACGTGGATGGCTCTCGAAGCGACGCTCGTAGGTGAAGCCCAGCATCCTGTCGGTGACGCGCATGGGGTTGCCTATGCGCAGGACGGAAACGCCACGGTCGGCCAACTTCTCGCTTATCCAGTCCACGGCCATGTTGCTTTGGGCACACACCAGCACCTGGTTCTCGCGTCGCAGCGTTTCGTAGATGGCTTCCACCAGCGTGGTGGTCTTGCCCGTCCCCGGGGGGCCGTGTACTACGGCCACGTCCTTTGCCCAAAGCACTTCGTTGACGGCTTGTTCCTGACTGGGGTTGAGCCACGGGAAACGTACGGGGGCAAAGGTGAACTTACCTGTGGGCATGGAGGCGTGGATGATGTCGCGCAGCTGGGCGATTCGTCCTTCTTTGGCATTGATGACCTGGTCCAATGCGGCAAACATCTGACGGTAGGTGTATTCGTCGAGGTAGAGCTGGATGCCCAGCCGCTGGGCGTTCTGTATCTGGGTGAGTGCGTCGGCATTGGGCAGTACCACCACCATGCGCCTCTCCTCCACGTAGCTCACCTGCCCGACGAATTTCATGTAACGGAGCATCTCCGAGGCATCCTGTTCAAAGAAGCATACGGGTTTGCCGGGTTCAAACTGATGGAGCAGCGAGGGCCATTGAGCTTGTTCGTTTGGCCGAGTCGCGACAGAGGAAGACCGATAGGTCAACTGATGTTCTATATCGTCGTGAGGAGAGGTGTCAGTCACTTCCACTACCAACTGGTCCAGCGAGTTGTAGTAGTTGCGGCCCACACTGACGGGAAACCAACACAGGCCTCGACGGACCTTGCGCTCTACACCCATGGCCTCCGTCTGTCGCTGAAACTGTTCGCGTTCGTATTCGTATTCCAGCCTCAGCAACTCCCGCTGTCTCACCAGTTCCTGTATCATGGCTGCGTGCGGTTATTCCCAGCACTGGATGTCGCCAGGGGCATCGGGAAGCTGGTTGCGGTGGAAGACCGGGTCGCGCCCTTCGCGACGCTGGCGACGATAGTCGTCCATGAGACGGAAGGAGTGGCGGGATAGCAGGAGCAGGGCTGTGAGGTTTAGCATGGTCATGAGTGCCATGGCCAGGTCTACCAGACACCAGGCCTGCTGTAGTGTGAGGTAACCGCCTGCCAGGACGACAATGCCCGTGACAATGCGGAATGTCTGTACGGCCCACTTGCGGTTGGTGATGAAGCGGATGTTGGTCTCGCCGTAGAAATAGTTGGCAATGATGGTGCTGTAGGCAAAGAGGAAGATGGCTGCCGTGAGGAACCATCGGCCGAAGTCGCCCAGATGGACCTGCATGGCACTGCCGGTGAGCAGGATGCCGTCCTCGCCGTCCTGGTAGATGCCACTGAGGATGATGACGAAGGCGGTGCAGGTACAGATAATGAGGGTGTCGGTGAACACGCCCAGAGCCTGCAGCAGTCCTTGTTTGACGGGGTGGGAGATGGAGGCTGTGGCAGCTGCGTTGGGGGCACTGCCCTCACCAGCCTCGTTGCTGAAAAGTCCGCGCTTCACGCCCTGCATGACGGCCATTCCCACCATGGCTCCCGTGGCCTGACGGATGCCGAAGGCACTCTCCACGATGAGACGGAACATGGCGGGAACCTGACTGATGTTGACGGTCAGGATGTAGATGGCCAGCAACAGGTAGCCGATGGCCATGAAGGGAACGACCAGCGAGGAGAAGCGGGCTATGCGCTGTATGCCTCCGAAGATGATGAAGAGGGTAAAGACGGTAAGCAGCAGGGCAACATAGAATGGAGAAACGTGGAAGGCTACTCCCACGGCATCGCTGATGGCATTGCTTTGTACCACTTGGTTGGCCAGTCCGAAGCCGTAGATGATGAACAGGGCCATGACGATGCCCATCCACCGTCGCCCCAGTCCGTATTGCATGTAGTAGGCGGGACCTCCGTAGAAGGCATCCTCTCCGCGTCGCTTGTACAGCTGGGCCAGCGTGGCTTCCATGAAGGCCGTGGCTGCTCCGAACAAAGCCATCACCCACATCCAGAAGACGGAGCCGGGACCTCCGACGGCAATGGCCGAGGCCACGCCTGCCAGGTTGCCTGTGCCGACGCGGCTGCTGAGGCTGACGGCAAAGGCCTGGAACGAGTTGATGTGTCGCTGTCCCTGTCCTCCTTGTTTTTTTTGTTCGTTGGATGTGCTACTGAAGAGCAGGCGCATCATTTCCCCAACGTGCAGGAACTGGACGGCTCGGAGGCGCAGGGTGAAGTAGACCGCGCAGCCGATGAGCATGGTGATGACGATATAGGTCCAGAGGAAATTCTGCAAGTGGTCGATGACTGTGAGCATGGCGAGATGGGGCGGCGGGTTAGTAGAGTTTCAGCATATTCTTCAGCGAGGGGGTGCTGGCGTTGACCTGTACCTTACCCGGCTGGCGGGTGGAACGCAGAATGACTTGCATCTGGCCCATGTACATCTGCTTCGTTGTCACCGAAGAACCGAAAAGGTCGCTGGTGTAGTGGTCGCCGTTGTCGAGCGAGAGCAAGGTGGCCCCCGTTCCTTCTATGCTGATGGTCAGCGGTTCGCTGAACGACGGGACGGTGTTCCCCTTTTTGTCTACGGCACGAATGGTGAGGTATTGCAGCGACATGCCATTTCTCATTTTCTCATTTCCTCCATTTCTCATTTTCTCCTTTTCTGGCTCGATGACCAGGCGCACGGCCTTTCCTGCCGTCTCTATCTGGTGGCGTGCCACCTCGCGGCCCTGATTGTAGGCAATGGCGGTGAGTTTCCCAGGTTGATAGGGCACTTCCCACTTAATGATGCCACGTTTGAACACGTCCGTAGTATCGTTCTGTTGACGGCCCAAGCTGGCTCCATTGAGCAGCAATTCTATTTCGTCGCAGTTCGTGAAGGTGGTCACCTGCTGCCTGGAGCCTTCGGGGCAGTTCCAGAACTCCGTGTAGGTCTTCTGTCCCACGTCCACGGCATTCCAGCTGACCGTTTCGCTGCCCGTCAGTACACCGATGCGCACCACTGGTTTCTCGGGCTCGAAGGCTCCGCGGATGAGCCAGGCCTGCGGATTGGGCCACAGCGTGTGGCGGAAGAACGAGTAGTTCCAACCCTTCTTAGGCCATTTGTTCGACTCGCCCCAGTATTCGATGGCGCCCCAGTAGGCCAGTCCGACGGTGCGGTTGCGGTCCATACCCCAGAAGGGGGCGGTCATCTGGTTGGTGACGGCTTCGCTCTGGAAGAGTATCATGTCGGGCTTGTACTCGAAATACTTCGGGTAGCAGTCCCACTGGTAGTTGAAACTGCTGACCTCGGTGGCCAGTGCCAGTTCGGGCGGGGCGAAGTAGGTCTTGAACTCCTTTTCCTCGCGAATGGCTCCGGCACGGGCCGGGAACATGGCAACGGTGGTGGGGCGCGTCCGGTCGTAGCGTTTCACCATCTGGTCGAAAATGCGATAGGTCGTGATGCCCCAGTCGTTGGTGTCGTAGCCGCTCCATTTGGGGCGCGTCTGCAGTTCGTTGCCGAGGCTCCAGAGGATGACGCTCGGGCAGTTGCGGTCGCGCGTTATCCATTCCTGTATCAGGCTCGGCCATATTTGCATGAAGGGCTTCCGCCCGCCCCAGTATTCGTCGTCGCTCCATTTGTCGATGAGCTCGTCGACGATGAGTATGCCTTCCTCGTCGGCTATGCGCGTGAGCGAGGGGCTGTAGGGATTGTGGCTACAGCGGAGGCAGTTGAAGCCAAACTGCTTCATCACGCGGAACTGGCGACGGATGGCATCGTCGAAGGAGGCCGCACCCAGCGCACCCAGGTCGTGGTGATTGGCAATGCCTTTGAGGAAGACTTTCTTGCCGTTGAGTTTGAAGCCAAAGTCGGGCGAGTATTCGATATGGCGCACCCCGAAGCGCTCCGTTTGGTGGTCAACGAGCAGGCTATCGGCATAAAGGTCTACATCTATATAATATAGGTAGGGATTGTCCAGGTCCCAGAGGATGGGGCTTGCTAAGTCAATGGGCGGAAGAACGATTTCGTCGTGGCTGTGCTTCGTGAGGGTGGGCACCTCGGCGGAGGACATGCCGAGCACGGAGCCTTTCTCGTCTTTTATCGTAGCACGGACGAGGGTCGTGGGTTGCTGACCGCTACCGTGGGGGAAACCGGCGACATCCACGGTGATGAAGACCTCCCCCGTGTCCCCTCCAAAGGAGGGGTGATTCTTGCCAGCATCGGCTCCCTCGCCTTTGGAGAGGGTTGGGGAGAGGTATATCCCATGTCTCGCAATGTGCGTGGGATTCCGTAGTTTCAAGTATACGTCGCGGAACAGTCCCGCCCCCGTGTACCAACGGCTGGCACGGGGCTTGCCGGAGTTGGCGTAGACGGCCACGACGTTCTCGCCGCCGTAGTGGAGGTGCTTCGATATCTCGGTCTCGAAACCGAGGTAACCATATTCCGACGAGGCGACCTTCTTGCCGTTGACGTACACGTCGCCGTAGTACATCAGCCCCTCGAAGTCAAGCAAGACCTGAAGTCCCTGCCACACCTCGGGAGCCAGGAACGTCTTGCGGTACCACCCCTCGCACTGACCTTTCCAGCCGCGTGCGCCGCCCGCCGCCTCGTCCCACGGCTGCTCGAACTGAAAGTCGTGGGGCAAGTCGAGTTGTCGCCAGTTGCTGTCGTCGTATCCTTCTTGCTCCGCTCCCTCGCGATTACCGAGTTGGAAGCGCCAGCCGAAGTTGAAAAGTTGGTATTGCTGGCTTTGGAAACTTTCGAAGGGGCGATTTACGCTTACCTTCTGCTCCCGATGCTCCTCGTATTGGGCGAAGAGGGGAGTGAGAAAATGAGAAAATGAGAAGGCTGCGAATAAGAGAGAGCGAAGCCAAACTTGTTTGAGCATAGCCGAACGTGAGTAGGCTCGCCCAAAGGGCAAAATTGCAAATAGCAGTGCGATACGTTTCCAGTCCATGGCGTAACAGATAATTAGTTCATTGTTTATGTCATATTGCTGCAACAACCTCTGGGAATTGCAAAATTCGGTCTGCATTCGATTCGTTGAAGAGCAGATGTACGAAGTCGCGCCTCTTTTGGTTCAAATCAACCTCCTTCAGCCTGTCGAAGATTGCGGACTTCAATTCTTCAATGGACGAGATGCCAGTCCTTGTATGCAGGAATTCCAGATTTGGTTTTGTCTTGGATAGCAGGAAGATGGTATCGTAGAAGTCACGCCCCTTCTGACGTGCTAAGATGGCCGTAAACTTCATGGCACAAAGCACATCCAATGGGGGGACTTGAAGGTTGAAGAAGAAGCCCATCCTGTTCACGTTCGCTACTACGGGCTGATACGGGACACCTTGGTCCTGTGTCTCTATCTTCAACAGCAGCCGCTCTTCCCTATGCCCGGTCAGCCCCAAGTTGAACAACATCTGCGGGAAATACAGATTGCGCCGGAAAACTATCAGGTGTGGATTAGGCTTGTCGCGTGTTTCCACTTCGATGTTGTTCTGCTTCAGAAAGGTCACCACGCTGTCAGTCATGGCCACGAACTCGTCTTCGGTCAGTTCCTTGCAGTCGAAGTCCAAATCCTCTGAGAAACGGTCGATGCCTTGTATGAGCCGGAGATTTGTACCACCGATGAACGACACCTTATATATATAGGGCGTGGTCGTTAGATGTTCGAGTATCAGCAGTTGCAGGTACTCCTTCAGCATATAGCGGTCGAAGCGGCTCTCCCGCGCTATCATTGGCGGGAAGAAACTGCGTATGTATTGCATGTCAATCATAATCCATATACCTTTAATAATCGCCTGACGCGTTGTTCCAATGCCTTGTTTCCGATTTGGCTGAGGTAGTCTGCCATACGCTCCGTGTTAAAGTCACTTTGCATGTAGTCTTCGTCCAGGCGAAGTTCCTCCATATCCTGCTTCGTCTTGTAGAAGGGATTCAGGTAGAGCAGGTCGAGCAACGCTTTCTCGGGTGTGGCGAACATCAGGGCGCGTCCGTTTTGCATGCTCTTTATCTCATATCCGAAATAGAGTGAAGACTTCACGCTCTGGTAATGAAACGTGCCGAAATCGTTCTCGAACTTTGCAGTCTTCAGTGTGGTTACGCTGGTCTGTTGCACCACCTCTTCCGGTATCATCCCGTAGAACGACAAGGCACTGTGCAGACTGATGTACGACGGGGCATAGATGCGGTTGGCCACATACCGTGCAAAGTCGGGCACCTGACGGTATTCGGGGAAGGCGTAATACTGGTTTCTCAACTTCACGAGCAGCCCCTTCCGACACCAACGCGTCAGGTTGTTACGGTCGAAATCCTTCTCCCATAGCAGCGCCTGATTGATGTGGAAACACCCCATCGGGTACATCCGTTCCTTGAACGTCAGGAAGTCCATAATATCTATTCTGTTTCTAAAACTCTGCAAATATAGTGATTTTTCGGAACAGGACCATGTTTTTTAAGCGAAAAACGCATGTTTTCTTGTAAATCTCTACTAATAGTCGAGCCGAACCTTTACTAATAGTCGTCACGGATGGGAACTGCGGTCGCAAAAAGACACCATCGGCATCACGCCGATGGTGTAATACTATACTGAGACTATTCCTCCCCTCGGGGAGGCCAGAAGGGGGCCGTTACTGCGCTCGCACGGGGCGGACACTCTTGCCTTGGCAGCGAGAGATGTAGCGCGTTTTGATGACATCGCCCAAATAGAAGTGCAAGTAGCAGGCGCTTCTCGTATTGCTCGTAATCTTGCGGCCATAGATGCCGTTCATCGTCGTCTACTCCGTGGTGGTGTAATTGCCGTCGATGAGTTCGTTGAACTGGGTATCACTCGGCATTCTCCAGTTCGGGCCCCAGTTGACGTATGCGGCATCGTCCCCGGGCTCCAGTTCCGTCAGTGCGTCCGTATAGCCGTTGTCACCGATACTGCTGTCCTGGCAGTACTTCGTCAATGCGATAGAGGAACCGTTACAATACCCGTAGGTGCTCCAGTCGAATATGCGCCCGTCGCTCGTATCGGAGGTATAGCCTGCGCCTCCCGTCCCAGAATCATGTTCACGGTCTTCGTCACGTCTGCGATGGAGAGTTCGCCGTCCTGGTTCGCGTCGCCCACCAAGAGGCTCTGCGCGCTTGCCGTCAGCCCCATGAAGGCTAGCAACAGCGTAAAGAGTTTCCGTTTCATAATTATTTAGGTTATTGGTTTATCTTGAATCTGTTTTGCCATATTCCGCTACTTCGCCGTGGCCTTTATGGAATCCTTGCGGACCTGGACGGCGAACTCCTGGGGACGGATGGTGACGGGGCCAGTCATGAACTCGGGTATGTTGTACGAGCGCAGTAGTTCACGGTGGTACTGGGGACTGTGGCTGGGGAGTTCGAAGGGACGGGTGAAATGGCCCTGGCCGTCGAAGTGGGCGATGAAGGGACGGGTAAAGTTTCCGTCGGTGCGGCGACTGCTGAAGATGACCCAGCGGCCGTTGCTGCTCCAACTGTGGTAGCTGTCTACGTCGGGGGAGTTGAGGGCGGTTGCGGGGTTCACGTCGCGGGTCTGGAGGTTCATGAGGTAGAGGTCGGCATCGCGATGCCAGATGTGGAAGACACCGTAGCGGCCCATCGTGAAGAGGAGCCAGCGACCGTCGGGACTGATGCGGGGCAGGGTGGCAGAGAGGGAGTCGGCGGCAGCGTCGAACACCATCTCGGGCTCTCCGAACGAGCGGCTCTGCAGGTGGAAGGGACGGCGGTAGAGGCTGTAGCGCACCTTGTCGTAGTTCATAATCATGTCGTACTCCTTGGATACTTGGCTGGCGGTGTCCAGCTTCTCGTAGTGGGCGGAACAGTAGTAGAGCCAGTGGCCGTCGGGACTCCAGAAGGGGAAGCAGTCGAGGTAGTTGGTGTCGCACTCCAGGGGCAGCACTTCGTGACGGTCCACGTCGTAGAGCATGAGGTCGCTGTAGGTGTCCTGCACCTCCACTTTCTGGTTGTCGTTGGTGTGGAACGACTGGCCAGTGTGGTTGGTGGAGTAGGCGATGAGTTTCTCGGTTGGGTGCCACGCGGGGTAGACTCCGGCCGAGACGGTCTTGCCGGTCTTCATGTCGATGCGCTCCAGCTGGCCGTCGTAGGCGATGATGGTTCCGCCGTGGGCCTGGCGTACGTGGAACTGAAGGCGGTTGGGGTTGTACTGCTGAAAGGAGTGGCAGTTGATGCACTGGCCGTCTTTCTCGTCGCTGTTGGACATGTTTCCGTAGATGACTTCCTCGTCGTAGTTCTGGAGGTTGCGCTGACAGATGGTCAGGTCCTCGTAGGTGACGTACGACGGAGCGATGAGGCGATAGGAAATGTAGGGGTCGATGCTGTCGGGCGAGACGTAAATGTGGAAAGGCACGAGGCGCTGCCATTTGTCGTCGTTGCCAATGAAGACCTCGACTGTGATGTCTTGTTCGTTCACCATCTGGTGCCAGTCCTTCATGGAGGGACAGACATCCTGCCCGGCATAGAGCCACTCGCGGTCACCGACGGTGAAGCGGGTTACGAAGTCCGTACCCTCGTCCTCAATGGTGAAGGTCAGCGGAGCGATGTTGGCAGGCACGGTCACGTCGCGATAGTCGGGATAGATGCGCACGGAGTCAGTGCTTTCGGTGTAGGAGGCAGGGACCTTGGGGTTGGAACAGGCGGCCAGGAGGAGGAAAAGCCCCACCCCCATACCCCTCCCGAGAGAGGGGAGTATATACTTTTTCCACTTGGAGTATATAGATGTGATGTTTAGCATATCTTGTATTTGTTAAATTGTCAATCCTTTATGTCTGTACCTACTCCCCCCCCGCGGGGAGGGTCGGGGTAGGGGTCTTCCTTTAGTTGGTTTTCTGGTTACGTACGAGGAAGTAGAAGTAGTAGAAGGTGTCGCCGAACTGGGGGTAGAAGGCGCGTTTCTTTTGCTCCTCGGTCATGGATCCGCATTGGGTGTTGAAGTTCATGAAGTCCTGGTATCGCTGTTTCACATTGGCATCGAAGGGGATGCGCTGGGCGGCTTCGGCATTGGTCATCCCGGGCCACATCTCGCTGGGGCGGTTGGGTTCGAGCATCGAGTAGAGGTAGGCTGCCTCCTGATAGTGGATGGGCATGG
>ERZ842401.3689-NODE-3689-length-18728-cov-4.006641_pt1 | contig 18728 bp, 20 predicted proteins | sample MGYA00521270_ERZ842401 | MGnify/ENA primary metagenome ERZ842401 (study PRJEB31892, sample SAMEA3878208) | bioreactor metagenome | biome: Moose rumen | place: Sweden | collected 2011-10 | study: EMG produced TPA metagenomics assembly of the PRJEB12797 data set... | reverse complement strand
GACGATCTTCCTTCTGCTCGGCGCGCTCGGCGTCGCAAACCTGTGGATCGCGGTGTTCGGCGACGTCGGCGTAATGCTTCTCGCCGTGCTGAATGCGCTCCGAACGCTGAAAACATCACGCAAAACCGCTTGACAATCCCGCGCGGAACAGATATCATTTGCCCGTGAGGTGAGGGTAATGGGAAAGAAAAAAACAAACGTGCTCGCTCCGAGAAAAAAACAGAGCGTCATCGGGTACTATAAAAAATACGGCTGGAAGGTCGCCGCAAAGGACGTGCTGCACGACGTCGTCGGCAGTATCCTTTACGCCGCGGGCATCTATACCTTTGCGGCAACGGCGGACTTCGCCCCGGGCGGCATCACCGGCGTTGCGATGATCGTCAACCATTTCTTCCCGTTTTTGCGCATCGGTCTTCTGTCGATCATCATCAACGTCCCGGTCGCGATCATCTGCTATCGCCTGCTCGGTCGCGTGTTCTTCTTCAAATCGGTCAAGAGCATGCTGATCTCGGCGTTCTTCATGGATATCGTCTTCCCGCTGATCCCGCAGTATAACGGCGCGGAAAATCCGCTGCTTGCGGCGCTGTTTGCGGGCGCGCTGTCCGGCATCGGGCTTGCGCTCATCTACATGCCCGGATCGTCCACCGGCGGCACGGACTTCGTCATTATGAGCATTCGAAAGCTCAAGCCGCATCTGTCGATCGGCACGATCTCGCTTGCGGTCGACGGCATCGTTATCCTTGCGGGTGGGTTTGTATTCGGCAACATCAACGCGGTCCTGTACGGCGTGCTGATGACGATCGTTTCTACCACCCTGATCGACAAGGTCATGTACGGCACCGGCACGCGGCGGATGCTCCTGGTGATCTCCGACAAGGCGCAGGGGATCGCAAACGCAATCATGGACGAAACGGAACGCGGCGCGACGCTCGCGGACGTGCGCGGCGCATATACCGGAAAGCCGCACCAGATGATGATGTGCGTGTGCTCGAAGGTCGAGGTCTTCCAGGCGCGTAAGATCATTACACGCATCGACCCCGGCGCAATCACGATGCTGACTACCGTCGACGAGGCGTACGGCGAAGGATTTTTGGAGCCGGATATCGACTGAGCACGGACCGAAAGGCCATATAAGTCCGTTTTACACAGCGAAACGGCTGCCTCTCTTTGCGGTTTTTTTCAAATTATCAGAAAAAGGCTTGACATTTTTAAAAAACGTGGTATGATCATATCATAGTTAGCATATACTAACTAATAGGAAGGCTTGCAAAAGCTTTTCTTTTGAGTCATAAGTTAGCATACGCTAACCAAAGAAAGGAGACTGCCATGTCGGAGGAAGCTGTTATTCTGCACGGATCGCCCACGCTTGCGGGAATCAAAACCGGGAGCCTGTTTCGCTATCCGTATGCAAGCGCGGATCAGATGCGGGACGCGCTTCGGCGTTGGAATCGCAGCTTTGCGAAGAAGGGCCTTCGCGTGATTCCGCTGACGTATCGGGATCACAAGGCGCTGTTATACCTCTACCGTCCCGCAAGGCTTTCCGAGGATCTCAAAAACGACACCGCAAACCGGATCCTTTCCGAACGCGGTTATTGCACGGGTTCGCCGGAGCGATGCATCTGCCGACTGATGCGGCGACTGCAGGAATACGAAGAATTTCCGCATGAAATCGGACTGTTTCTGGGCTATCCGGCCGAGGACGTCTGCGGATTTCTGGAGCACCGCGAGTGCGATCTGAAATGCGTTGGCTGCTGGAAGGTTTACGGCGACGAGATCGCCGCGCAAAAGAAGTTTGAACAGTATCGCAAATGCAGCGAAATATACCGCCGCCGGTGGAAAAGCGGTACGCCGATTGACCGGCTGACAGTATCACAATTCACAGGAAAGGACGAAAACAAATGAAAATTGCAGTCGTATATTGGAGCGGCACGGGCAATACCGAAGCCATGGCAAACGCGGTGCTCGAGGGCGTTCGCGAAGCGGGCGCGGACGGAACGCTGTTTACGGCGTCCGAATTCGATGCATCAATGATAAACACGTATGACGCGATCGCGTTCGGCTGCCCTTCCATGGGCGACGAGCAGCTTGAGGACAGCGAATTCGAACCGATGTTCGAGGCCTGCCGCGCAAATCTGTCCGGGAAACGGATCGCGCTGTTCGGCTCTTACGGATGGGGCGGCGGCGACTGGATGCGCTCGTGGGAAGCCGTTTGCGACGAGGACGGTGCAAACCGCGTCGCGGATTCCGTCATTTGCTGCGACTCCCCCGACGACGAGGCGATCGAAGCCTGTAAACTGCTCGGAAAAGCTTTAGTCTGACCCTTCACCTCCTGAGAGGGTTTATCCTACCACCACAACAAAGCCGCCGTTTTCCTTTCGTTTCGGCGGCTTTGTGGTTTTTGGACGGATTTCAGAGCGCTTTGTCCCCGGAGGCATATTTATAACGAAGGCAAAGGGTTGCTCAGGAGGTTCTGTCGGTCTGAGCAACCCTTTTCATAAGCTTGTATCGTATAGTTCGCTTGCTGCCTTTCTATTGCAGGCTTTTCAGAAAGCTCCTTTTGTATTCCGTCGGGGAGCAGCGGTAAAAGGTCCGAAACACTCTGGCGAAATGCGATGCCGTCGCAAAACCGACACGGTCGCTGATCACCTCCACGGGTAATTCCGTCTCCCTGAGGAGCTCGCACGCCTTTTCGCATCTGACCTGATTATGATAATGCAGCAAGGTTCCGCCCGTGATTTCTTTGAAGCATTTTGACAGATAGATCTTATTTACGAAAAGCACTTCCGCTATCTGATCCAGGGAAAACTTTTCCGTGTAGTGTTTTTGAATATATGCTTCCGCCCGCATTGCCAAATCTTTCTTTGCCCCGCGCCACTCCGGCAGATCCGGACGGCAGCGGGTACACGGATGATACCCTGCTTCCATACCGTCCTTCAGACTGGAGAAAATAATAACATTTTCTGGAACGGGCTTTCTTGCGGTGCACGACGGTCTGCAAATAAGCTTGGACGTCTTCAAGGCATAATAAAATTTGCCGTCATATTTGGGATCATGCGTTTCGATAGCTTTCCATTGTTCCCTTGTCATGCAATTATCACCCTTTGTTTCCGGTTTTCCGTGCTCTCGGATAGAATGCCGTCCCATATGCTTTTGCAATCCGCAAAACACAAGCCGGGAAAATCTGATCGCACGGTTAGCTGCCGCTAACATATTTCATTGTTACTATATCACAAAGAATTCTCAACTAAAAGAAGGAAAATTATATAAGCTAATTTCAGAACATTTGATGGTTAGCAAAAGCTAACTACGGGACACACAATCCCCCCGAAGCCCTATATAATAACAACGATTTGGCGGCTCCCTATGTTTTGGCGTACCCGCGGATTCCTGCGTTCCGGTCAGGTCCGGCGGTTATGCGAACCGGTCTCCCTTTGCTGAGCGCATCCGCATAAGCTTCCGCAGCTTTTTCGAGGGATATACGGACAGCGCGACTGGGGGACAAGCAAAAACTGCAAAGGGAGTGAGGTTGTGACGCAGCAGCGCAAATTAGAGGATTACATGCGAACGATCTATACGCTGCAGCGCGAGGGCAAAGTGCGCGGAGCGTATATTGCGCGGGAATTAAACGTATCGAAGCCAACGGTGTCCATCAGCCTGAAGGAACTGGAGCGGGAAGGATATCTCCAGCGGCTGAAAGATCATTCCGTGGTCCTGACCCCGAAGGGCATGGTGATCGCGAGGGAGATTTCGGACCGGAACATCGGGCTGTATGAGCTTCTTGTCAGCCTTGGGATCAGCGAATCGACTGCGTTAAAGGATGCGTGCAGCATGGAGCATGCGATCAGCAACGAGAGCTTTTGCGCGTTGGTGGCGCTCGGCGAATGTCGATCAAACTGTAAACAATTCTCAGTACGGCAGGACAACCGCGAATGAAAAAGCGGTTTGAGTGATACTGACAGCGAGGAAGAGGAAAATGATGAATCGAAAAACGATAAAACGAATTGTCTGTATGCTGCTGATACTCGTTTTGACGAGCGCTTTCACTGCGGCGGCATTTGCAGACGAACAGGAAGACACGGGAGATGAATACTATCTCTCCTATAAAAAATATGTTGCGGCGGTCAATCCGGACGGATCAAAGACCATAACCTACAACGACGTGACGGATCAGATATCCAATCTTCTGAAGGAAGGCGTCCGGCGGTACGCGGCGGGCGCAGCATACGAGGGAGACGACGGATATTACAAGCCTTTCACCAACTCTTACGGGTTCTGGTATGAAACGTCCGGGTTCGAAAAAACCGTCATGGGTTATATTTCCGGCGCGCGCGTCAACGAGGTTGAGCTTCAGTTCTCGAATATGAAGAAGGCGGTCAACAGCGGCGCAAGCGTTGAGGAGGTTCAAAAGGAAGTTGATACGCTGATCTCGCTGCTCAGAGAGGATGCGGACATTCTTGATGAACTGTTCGGCTACAAGAAGAGCAGCGGCGGCAGCGGCAGCGGCAGCGGGCTTGCATGGGCAACCTTCGGCGCAGTGTTCGGCATCATCCTTCGCGAGGGACTCGAGGCGATCCTGATCGTCGGCGCCATGGTTGCATATCTGATCAAGACAGAGAACCGCCGCGGTACGCGATACGTATACTTCGGTGCGGTGATTGCGCTGATTGCAAGCGTCGGGTTGGCGATTTTGCTCTACTCTATCACCAGCAGCACGTCGAACTCCATTCCGCAGGAGATCGTCGAAGGCGTTACGGCCCTGATCGCGGTTGTCGTTCTGATCTACGTTTCCAACTGGATGATCTCCAAGGCGGAATCCGAGGCGTGGACGAATTACATCTCGAGTAAGGTCTCGGAATCGGCGGACAAGGGCAAGATGTTTGCGCTCGGCTTCACTTCCTTCCTTGCGGTCTTCCGTGAAGGCGCAGAAGTAATCCTTTTCTGCCAGCAGTATTTCTCCCGCGCCGGGTCAATGCAGAACGGATACCTTGCCGTATTCGGCGGCATCATTGCGGGCCTTGCAGCGGTCATGGCAATCTTTGTACTGATCCGTGTGTTTGGCGTGAAGATTCCGCTGAAGCCGTTCTTTATGGCAACCAGCATCCTGATGGCGGTCATGTCGATCGCGTTCCTTGGCTCCGGTATGTTCGAGCTGTTCCTGGACGGCCGGCTTGCGGAAACCATCGGCGGTTGGGTACAGAGCCTTGCGGGTACGATCCCGTCGCTCGCATGGATGAACGGCAGCGACGTGCTGACCTTCCTCGGCATCTACCCGACATGGATCACGCTCGGGCCGCAGATCATTCTGACGATCATAACGATCATCACATTCATCATGATGATACGCAAAAACGCAAAAGCGAAAAAGGCGAACGCGAATGCGGACCCGCAGAACAACAAGCAATAATCTGAACTGATCCCGTAAATCAGAACAGTTGTTATTGAACCTATCATCAAAATAATAAGGAGGACTATATTATTATGAAAAAATCCACAAAGATCCTTTCCTTGCTCATCGCGCTCATGATGCTGGTTCTCGGCATGGTCGCATGCAGCAACAACGCAACCCCGGCAGCTAATGCGGGTGAAGGCGAAGGCGAAGAGGAAGAAGATCTCGGCTTCACCGAGGTTGAAATCTTCTCCGGTGTTGAGAAAGAATTCCTCAACCTGAATGCAGTTTATTTCCAGCCCGTCGACATGACCGGCGGTTATAAGGCGGAGGACTATGATTGCCATCTCGAGCTCGACGTTTCCGCTCTGAAGAACGGTCTCGGCTACGGCACGGGCGATTGGGTTCCCTATCTGACGGTTGAATACGAGGTTTCCAAGAATGACGGCAGCTTCAAGGACAACGGCACGTTCATGCCGATGGCGGCTTCCGACGGCCCGCACTACGGCGCCAACATCAAGCTGAACGGCGACGGTCTCTATACCGTTACCTTCACCGTGAAGTTCCCGGATTCCAGCACGTACCTGATTCACACGGACGAAACCGGTCCCGATGATCATGCGTTCCCGTCTGCGATCGTTTATACCTACGACAAGTGGCAGTTCACCGACGGTGCTTGGGCGGAATAATTCGATCGTTTTCTGAAGTTGTCCGGGTTTACGGGGCTTGACAACTTAATGGCTCAGGTTTGCGCAGAGCTGATCGCATGCGCAGACCTGAGCCATACGTGCGTTTTTAACCGGTTCTTCGGATTTCGGACATAACATGCCGATCCCGCTGATATGATCGGAAATCCGATGATGATTTGCTGTAATAATTACGAAACAAGGATACTATCATGCTGACTTATCTTATCAATGTGACGGGCGACCTGCTCACCGTCTCCCTGATCATCGGAGTTATTTTTGCGTTTACAGACCGTTTGTGCACGGAACGGGGACGTCTGATCGTTCGGATCGGCCTCGCTTTCGGTTTCGTGGCCGCCGGGATACGCGCTTACATTACGAACACCAGACGCATTGTCGGCGGATGGCGGGTCGGTACATATGGATATTTGGTTGCGCTGGGGCTGTTTGTGCTGTTGATCGCGGCGCTGATTGTCTTTGCACGTCCGTTTTTCCATCCGGAGACATCCGAAAAAAAGGCAAAGCGCGCGGAAATTGCAGTTTCCGTTCTGACAGCGCTTCTGATTTCCGCTTATCTCTATTGCTCTCTTCCAAATGTTTACGTTTATCCCTTCAAGTTTGATACCGGCGGAAACGGCATCCTGTCAACAGACTATTTATATCGGCTCGGCGGGTATCTTCTGGGCATTCTTGTAAGCTTGCTCGGCGCGATCGCAGCGTATTACATTGCTTCGATCGTGGATCGCAAAGGTTTTCGCAAGCTGCTTATCTTTTCGTTTATCGCGATGAACGCAATGTATGCGGTTTACGACTTTGCGAGGCTCATGTCTGTTGTAACGGCACGAAAGATTATTGACAGTATTCCGCTTTTCAACTTTGCGGCGGCAAGCAACAACCATTCCGATTGGTATACGTACGCTGCATTCCTCGTGCTTGTTGTGATGTCGGTTCTGATCTGGTGGCGAAGCTTTACGGCAAAGGAGCCGTATTCAACCAAAGCAGAGCACCGCCGGCAGCGTGCGCTGTGGCGCAGCGGCAAACGCCATTCCATCCTGATGCTGTTATGTTTTGTCACAGCGATCCTGTGCTCGACCTGGTTTGTAAAATTGAACACGGTCGTCATTCGCGAAGCGCCGGTCGAAGATCCGATCATTGTCAAGGACGGCGTCGGTACGGATACAGAGCTGCGCGTGCCGCTTGAAATGGTCAATGACGGGCATTTGCACCGCTTCGGTTATACGACGCCGGAAGGCAATTCGGTACGGTTTATCGTGATTCTGAAGCAGGAGAACACGACCAATTTCGGTATCGGGCTTGACGCATGTGAGATCTGCGGCGAAGCCGGCTACTATGAAAACAAAGACGGGCAGGTCGTCTGCAAAAAGTGCGGCGTCGTTATGAACACGATGACCATCGGTATGAAAGGCGGCTGCAACCCGATCATCATTGATTACGATATCAACGAAAGCTATATCACGATTCCGGTGTCGGAAATGCTGAACAACCAATCGCGGTTCAAGAAGTAAAGCAGCGCTTTGGGAGGATCAAATAGATGTTTTTCAGAATGGTTTGGGGCACGTTTTTACGTCAATGGAAAAAGCTGCTTATGATTGCCCTGACGGTGGCGCTCGGAGCGTCGATTGCAACAGCGATGCTGAACGTCATGCTCGACGTGGGCGACAAAATGAACGAAGAGCTGAAAGCATACGGCTCCAACATTACGGTAGTTCCGCAATCCGAAGCCGTTATCAGCAAGCTCTACGAGGTGGACGCCGATGACGCTCGCACGGATTACATGAATGAGGAAAAGATCGGGGAGCTTCTGACAATCTTCTGGGCGAACAACATCGCCGACTTTGCGCCGGAAACGGATATGACGGTCAAACTGAACGGCAGCGAAGTCAAGCTGGTCGGGACATGGTTCAATCATCATCTGGAGTTCGTAAAGAAGGGCTCCTCCTATCAGCGGGATACGGGCATCATCAATCTCAGAAGCTGGTGGGATATTGAGGACGGCGAGTGGCTGAACGAGCAGGCAGTGGACGGCGACGCATACGCAATGGTCGGATCGGAGCTTGCAAAAACCGCGAACATCGCTGCCGGCGACAGGATTGAGCTGACCGGTGAAGCGGGAGCGGAAGCGCTCACCGTCGTCGGGGTTTACGAATCCGGCGATGAGGAGGATCAGTGCGTTTACACCACGCTTTCCGTCGCGCAGCGGCTGAGTGGAACGGATGCGCTCTTCAAGAAGATCGAGGTCAGCGCCATTACCTCGCCTGACGATGAACTGTCGGTGAAGGCAGCAAAAAATCCGTCTCTGCTGACCGGTGATGAATACGACCTCTGGTACTGCACCGCATATGTCAGCTCCATCTGCTTCCAGATTCAGGAGGCAATTCCGGAGGCGTCTGCAACAGCGGTACGGCAGATTGCGGATTCGGAGGGAAAGATTCTCGAAAAGACGGAGCTTCTGATGTCGCTGATCACGCTGCTGAGCCTGATCGGTGCAACGCTTGGCATTTCGAATCTGGTCACCTCGGCCGTTATGGAGCGTTCGCAGGAGCTTGCGCTATTAAAGGCGGTCGGTGCAAAGAACGGGCAGATTACGCTGCTGGTTCTGACGGAGATCGTCATCACGGCAATTATCGGCACCGTAGCCGGGTATTTCCTCGGATATGCATTTGCGCAGATCATCGGGCAGACGGTATTCTCTTCATCGATCGAAATGAGCGGCATGGTCGCGTTTATCGTTGCGGTATTGATCATTGCCGTCACGCTCATCGGCAGCATTCCGGCGATTCGCACCCTTCTCCGGCTGCGTCCGTCCGAAGTCCTGCACGGCGGACATTGAGGAGGAATGAGATATGAATAAGAAAAGACGCATGTTTATACGCACGATCGTGGCGTCGCTTGTCAGAAGGCGCTCACGAATGATTATTGCGCTGCTGGCGATCGTGGTCGGGGCGACGATCCTTTCCGGACTCGGGCTGATTTATTTTGACGTCCCGCGCCAGATGAGCACGCAGTTTCGAAGCTACGGTGCGAATATCATTTTCACGCCGACGGAAGAGGACGGCATTGCCGAAGAAGTGCTCAAGCAGGGCCTCTCCTATTTCCCCGCGTCGGAAACGGAAGGATACACGCCGTACCGCTATGAAAATTCTCAGATTCACAACATGCCGGTGACGTTTGCGGGAACGGATTTCCGATTGGTTCTGAAGACCAGCCCCTATTGGCATATCAACGGCGAGCTTCCTGCGCATGACGGCGAAGCGCTGATCGGCGCAAAGGTTGCGGAAAGCCTCGGTATCAAGACGGGAGACACGGTATCCGCCGTTAACTCGTTCGAGGTAACAAAAGACATGGATGTTTCGGCTCTTCCGTCCTACGAGATCTACACCGATCCGGAAACAGGCGAAACCTACTGCGATCATATGCTTGACCTCACGGTAACGGGCATTCTGGAAACGGGCGGTTCAGAGGAGGACTACGCATACGTTTCGCTCAAGGATCTTTCGTATCTGCTGCTGAGCGAACGCGGCTATGATATCGTCGAGGTCAGCGTGGCCTCCACACAGACGAAGCTCGCGCAATACGTCGAGCAGATCGACAACGTTGTGGAAGGGCTCTCTGCAAAGCTCGTCAAGCGCGTCACCGCTTCGGAAAGCACCGTTCTGACGAAGCTGCAATCGCTCGTGTTTATCGTTACGGCAGTCGTTCTGGTGCTGACAATGATCTGCGTGGCAACAACGATGGCGGCGGTGATTGCGGAGCGTCGAAAGGAGATCGGACTTCGAAAAGCGCTCGGTGCGTTCAATGCAAGCATTGTGCTGCAATTTATGAGCGAGGGACTTCTGCTCGGCGGCGTCGGCGGGATTATCGGATCGCTTCTCGGCTATGCATTTGCGCAATACGTAAGCATGCATGTATTTTCAAGCGCGATCACCTTCCGTCCCCTGCTGGTCCCTATTACCATTCTGTCTTCCGTATTGGTTACGGGGATTGCATGTCTGATACCGATCCGGAGTGCGGTTGAGGTCGATCCCGCGCTCGTACTGAAAGGTGAATAAAAGGAGATTATGACAATGAGCAGTTTATTGGAACTCAAGGACATTTCAAAAGTTTACGGCAGCCTTCACGCTTTGGATCACGTCAGCCTGACGGTGGAAAAGGGCGAATGGATCGCGATCATGGGGCCTTCGGGCTCGGGAAAGAGCACGATGATGAATATCATCGGCTGCCTCGACAAGCCCACATCGGGAGAAGTCATCTTTGACGGAAGAAACATTTCTAAGGAAAGCAACCGGAAGCTGACCGAGCTGCATCGGGACAAGATCGGGCTCGTTTTTCAGCAATTCCATCTGATCAACTACCTGAATGCCGTGGAAAACGTCATGGTCGCGCAGTATTATCACAGCATGCCGGATGAAAAGGAAGCGCTGGAAGCGCTGGAACGCGTCGGGCTCAAGGACAGGGCGAAGCATCTTCCGAGTCAGCTTTCCGGCGGCGAACAGCAGCGCGTCTGCATTGCGCGTGCCCTGATCAATTCCCCGGAGCTGATTCTGGCGGACGAACCGACCGGAAATCTGGACGAAGCGAACGAAAATATCGTGCTGGATATCTTCCGGCAGCTTCACAGAGAGGGCACGAGCCTTGTCGTTGTCACGCACGACCCGGAGGTTGGCGAGGTTGCACAGAGGATTGTCCGGCTGGATCACGGTAAAATCGTGTCCGACCGCGCCAATGAGTATTTTACGAACAACTGAGAAACGGAGGTTATCTGGATGAAACAGTTCAAAAAGGCGATCGCTCTGCTTCTTTTGTTTACGGTGTGTCTGACTGCAATCGCCTGCGGGAAAAGCTCGAAGCCCAAAACGTACGCCGACGGCGTTTACAGCGGACGCAGCTCGGATTTTCAGGAAGATGAGAGCGGCAACGGCGCGGGCTACGGAGAAGTCACCATTGAGATTAAAAACAACCGGATCGTTTCCTGCACGTTCAAGATGTATGAACTGGACGGAACCCTGAAGGATGAAACCTACGGCGCGGATCTTTCCAAGGAAAACCGCCTGAAGGCGCAGAAAGCGGTGCAGTCGGCGGAGAAATACGCCGAAATGCTGGTGAGCGCGGGCACGCTTGACGGCGTGGACGCCATCAGCGGCGCGACCATTTCCTGCAAAGAATTCAAGGAAGCCGTGGAACAGGCGCTTTCGAAAGCAGAAATTACGGAATAACGGAGAAAAACCATGCAGTTAAGAAGGTTCATCGGACATACGGCGCTTGTCGTTTGCATGCTGTGTTTGCTGGTCGGTCTGCCGATCCTGACGCATTTCAGGTTCGACGCCGATCAGACCGCGGACGCCGTTTCAACCGCAAGCATCGCCCTGCCCGATCAGCCTTCCGGCGAATTCATCGTGCTGATCAACACGAAGGCGCATTCGAAAACGCTCGATGCATGGAGAAGCTTCTTTCTTGATGAGGATTTCCCGGTTATTTTTGAGGACATCCAATGTATCGCCGCGGAAGGCGATGCAAACGCGCAGCAGATGGCGGAACGTTATCTTGCCGAGCTTCCCGAGAACCAGATGAAGCTGCGAACGGAGAATCCGACGCTGCTTGTCTCAAAAGCGGAAACGGGATATATCGACGTGGCGATTTTCTCACGCGAGATGGCGGATGCGTTGAAGCTTTCGCCGGATACGAATCTGGTAACGGTAATCGAAGTATCAGGAGGTGGGAACTGATATGCGAAGGCTCAACCTCTTTCTCGTATTCGGAATGCTGGTCACGTTCCTGATCCACGGTATCTTCGGCGCTCTAGAGATCGCGGGTGCAAACGCCGATGCGCAAAAAGCGGTCGCATGGATCTGTCTCGTCTTCGTTGCGGCGCATATCGTTGTAACAACGGTACTGACGGTTCGTACGCTTCGGGCAAGACGGCTTTCGGGCGCTGGCTATTTCAAGGACAACCTGCTCTTTTGGATTCGGCGGATCAGCGGATTCTCCATCCTCATCCCGCTTGTCCTGCATCTTATGATCTTTCGTGCCGGAAACGCGGAAGCATATCGGCTGCAGGCGTTTACAGTCGGAAGAATGGTCTCTCAGATTCTGTTCATTGCAACGATTGCGCTGCACGTACTGACCAATATCAAACCGTTGATGATCGCCCTCGGGCTGAAGGGGCGAAGAGCGTATGCCTTGGACGCAATGCTGATTCTCTCCGTGCTTCTGCTGCTGTTTGCGGCGGCGTTTGCGATCTATTACGTGCGCTGGGCGGCGAATTGAGGTGCGATCCATGGAGAAAACGGGCAACGTCAATATCATCGGCGCGGGGCTTTCCGGCCTTTCCGCCGCAATCACCCTTGCAAGAATCGGCGTCGGCAGCAATCTGATCTCCTCCCTCCCCTCCGAGCGGGCGCAGTCCGTTTTGGCGGAAGGCGGAATCAACGCTGCGTTGGATACGATGGGCCAGCACGATTCGCCGGAAGAACATTTTGAGGATACGATGCGCGGCGGGTGCCGATTGGAGGCGGAAAGCGCGGTCCGGAACCTGACGCAGCATGCGCCGGAAATCGTAAACGAACTGGTTCGTCTCGGCGTGCCGTTTCACGCGGACGGCGGCAAGCTGATTCTGCGCAATTTCGGCGGACAGAAAAAGAAACGGACGGCTTATGCCAAAAGCAGCACCGGCAAGATCATCATGACCGCGTTGATTGACGAAGCACGCAGATATGAGGCTGCCGGGCTGATCCGGCGCTTTCCGCATCACGAACTGGTCGATATGGACATCCGGAACGGTATGCTGTATTCCGTAACCGTACAGGACAACTTTTCGAAAACAGGCCTTTCCTTTTCCGGACCGGCGATTCTCTGTACAGGAGGGCTCAACGGTTTTTTTGAAGGTGCAACGACCGGAACGACACAGAATACCGGAAATGCGGCCGCTATCGCGTTTCGGACGGGCGTACGGTTTTCGAATCTTGAAATGATCCAGTATCATCCGACGACGACGCAGATCAGCGACAAGCGCATGCTGATCAGCGAAGCGGCGCGCGGAGAGGGCGGCCGGCTGTTTACCATGCGAAACGGCGCGCGCTGGTATTTTATGGAAGAAAAATATCCGGAGCTCAAAAATCTGATGCCGCGTGATGTGATTTCCCGCGAAATCGCATTGCTGAAAGAGAACAACGGCTGTACCGGTGAAGTTTTCCTTGATATGACCGAGCTTGATCGGACGATCTGGGACGGAAGGCTGTCCGACCTGCGAGCGGAAATCCTTTCCTATCTGCATATTGACCCAAAGAATACGCCCGTACCGGTCAGTCCGGGGATCCATTTCTTCATGGGTGGAATCCAGGTGAACGACCGGCATGAAACCGGGATCCGAAACCTGTATGCGGCAGGAGAAGCGGCATGCAAGTATCACGGTGCAAACAGACTCGGCGGCAATTCTCTGCTCGGTGCAATATTCGGCGGACGCGTTGCGGCCGAATCGGCGGCAACGGCTGCCATTCCGATTTCCATCGAACCGAAAGAGCTGCCCAAAGGAATTGATTCGTCTGCCGCAGAACGGACAAAGCTTCGGGAAGCGCTGCTTTCAGGTCTCGGGGTCGTCCGCACGCCGGAATCCATGGAACGTGCGAAAGCTGCGGTTGAAGCGCTTACGAAGTCGGAAGGCTGCGCCGCGATTGATCGTGATCGCGCGCTTTTCGGACTTGCCATGATCGAATCTGCATTGCTTCGGAAGGAAAGCCGCGGCGCACACTATCGAACCGATTATTCCGCAACCGACGAAGCATACAGGAGATTAACGCTTGCCGAGCGCAAAGAAGGAAAAGTTTGCGTTTATCTTGCGCCAGAGATACAGGCGAAGGAGGATACCCACGTATGATTTACACGATCTCCGTTTTGCGAAAGGAACGAGGCGCAAAGGAAACATACCGGGAGAGCTTTCTGTTTGAATCCGAAACGGACCATGATACGGTTGCATCGGCGCTCCGTGCGCTGAATGCGCGTGAACCGCTTACAAACGCAATCGGAGCGCCCGTCCGAAGAATCGAATGGGAATGCAGCTGTCTGCAAAAGCGGTGCGGCGCATGCGCTATGCTCATCAACGGGCGTCCGAGACTTGCATGCGACGCAAAGCTCTCGGAGTTTCCGGACAAAACGGTTCGATTGGAACCGCTGAAAAAATTCCCGACGGTCTCCGATCTCACCGTGGACAGAAGCATTCTCTTTGAGAATCTGAAAACCCTACGCCTTTGGCTCCGGACGGATTCCGAGCTTACCGATCGGGATCGCGAGCTTGCTTATGCATCCTCCGAGTGCATTCAATGCGGCTGCTGTCTGGAGATTTGCCCGAACTTTTATCCGGGCGGACGCTTCTTCGGAATGTCAACCGTTCCGATCACGACAAGACTGCTTGCCGAGACGCCGGTACAGGATGCAAAAGAGATTGCACAATTATATGCGAAGCATACTTTCGAGGGCTGCGGAAAATCGCTTGCCTGCAAAAACGTCTGCCCGAGAAAAATTGATACTGAACACCTGATGGTAAATGCAAACGCATTTGCTCTGTGGAAACGAAAGAGGAGGAATCCATGATTATCAATCAATCTAAAATCAAGATCGGCGCCGCCGAGATCATCGTCCTTATCCTGTCGGTATTGTACGTAATCGGCATTCGAAGCTGGTTTTCGGTATGCCCGGTGATGTCCGGAATCGCCATGCCCTGCCATTGGGCGGGAGAGATGCTGAAGGCAATTTCGATTCTGATTCTTGTGCTGAGCATTTTGCACATGATGATCCCTGACGAAAAAATCAAGATCGGCATGGACGTTTCGCTGATCGGAATCTCGATGCTTTGCATGTTCGTTCCCGGAACGATTATTCAGATTTGCGGCGGCGAACAGATGGCATGCAGAAACGCAGCGCATCCTTGGACGCTCGCGTTTTGCGGCGCCTTGATCGCAGTTCTGCTTGCCGATCTGATTGCGTATGCTTCCGCACTTTCCAAAGAGAGGCACAGCCGAAAGGACAACAAATGAACTTTGCCTTTGCTACGGCGCTCAAAAACCTGAAAAGAAAGCCGTTCCGATCTGTTATCATGGCGGCTTTGACGATGCTCTTATCGCTCGCGGTCTTTGCCGGCGCATTTACGGTGATGAGCCTCAGACGCGGCTTATCCGGATATCGGGCGCGGCTCGGCGCGGATATCATCGTCGTGCCTTCCTCGGCAAAGGGACATGGCGCGGTGGACGATATTCTGCTGCAGGGCATTACGGGGAATTACTATATGTCCGGCAAGGAGATTGATAAAATCAAATCCGTCGATGGAGTCGGAGAAATCACGACGCAGTTTTTCCTGACTTCCGCGAAGGCGAGCTGCTGTTCGACCCGCGTTCAGATCATCGGTTTCGACCCGGAGACGGATTTTTCCATCCTCCCGTGGATCGGAGAGAGCTATCAGTCAACCGTTTCGGACGGAGATGTGATTGCGGGAAGCAACATCAACGTCCCCGCGGACAGAATGATCACCTTTTACGGGCAGGACTACCGTGTAACGGCACAGCTTGCCGAAACGGGTACGGGACTTGACAGCGCGGTATACACGAATATGAACACGATTCGCCGGATGGCGGACAGCGCATCGAATCTGCTTGAAACGGATCCGTTTCGGGGCGTCAACGTCCGTACGGCCGCATCCGCAGTTCTGATCCGCGTAGCAGACGGGTATTCGATTGAGGACGTTGCGGACGATATCAATATCCATATCACAAAGGTTCAGGCAACGCCGGCGAAAAGCATGGTCTCCGGGATTACAAAGGGACTCGGCGGCGTCTCGCGCGTCATCGGACTGCTTGTCGGTGCGGTCTGGATTCTCGTATCGGTCGTTCTAATCGCCGTATATGCGCTCGTTTCAAATGAACGAAGAAAGGAATTTGCGATCCTGCGCATCATGGGCGCATCCCGAAAGATGCTGTTTCGGTTCATGGGCGCGGAAGCTGCGCTGATCGGGGCGATCGGTGCGATTCTCGGCCTTATGGTCGGTGTGCTTTCCATCGTTCTGCTTTCGGACCGCCTGCAAAGCGCGTTGAATCTGCCGTTTTCCACGCCCGGATGGGGCAGCGTTCTCGGTCTGGCATGCGGCGCGTTTGCGCTTTCCGTGTGTGCAGGGATCGTTACGGCATTGCTGTCGGCGAGGCGCATTACAAAGAGTGAAACCGGACTGTTGTTGCGGGAGGATTGCTGATATGAAGTTGGAAGCTGTCGGGCTCGGGAGAATCTTTTTTCGCAACGGACGCGGAACCAATTTCTTTCATGCAGTAGCCGCTACCGATTTTGTGCTGCAGCCGGGCAAGCTCACAGAAATCGTCGGCCGGTCCGGCAGCGGAAAGACCACCTTCCTGCATATGCTCTCCGGTCTGCTGATGCCGTCCGAGGGGAAGGTCCTGCTGGACGGCGCGGACTTCTATGCGTTGGACGATTCGCAGCGCTCCCTGCTGCGAAACCAAAACATCGGAATCATTCCGCAGGGACAAACCGGTCTTTCGGGCCTGACCGTGCTGGAAAATGTTCTTGCGCCTGCCGCAATGTACGGCGACCCGGCCTCCAGACGTTCGCGGGCCTCCGAGCTTTTGAAGCTGGTCGGCATTTCCGACCTCGCTGACGTATTTGCAAACGAGTTGTCCGGCGGCGAAGTTCGCCGCATGTCGATTGCCCGAGCGCTCATCAATGATCCGCAGATCGTAATGGCAGATGAGCCAACCGGTGATTTAGACGACGAAACAACGGAGTTGGTGATCGAGCTGCTGAAGGGGTATGCGAACCAAGGCGCTTCCGTTCTGATGGTCACCCATGAGCAATCGGCCCTGGCATATGCCGATCTCATATACCGAATGGAAAAAGGCGTCTTACAAGAATTCGGCGCGGGCGAGCGCTCTGCTCCCATATAAGCTCGCTGTCGGCAGGTCGGTTCGGCCGTTCCGGTCCTTCGTATCACGTCGAAACGGATCTGCGTGCTCGGCGGATGACACGGCGTTCTTGACAGGACGCCGCTTTTGTATTACAATACGAAAAAACAACAGGAGGCAAACGAGCGCATGCGCAACTGATCCGTCTTTTCCAATGTGAGAAACAGCCCGAGTTCTTTCGGGATTCTTGCGTTGTCGAAAAAGCGGATCGTGCCTTCCGATAAGACCTATAGGGTCTATTTTTGGGTCGTTCCCTGCTTTTTCGGCAGCGGAGCGATTTTTTATTTCGAAAGGAATGATGATATGTTTTATCTGGAAACCGAACGATTGATGATCACGGAGTTTACGCCGGATATGGCAAATGCCGTGCATGAGAACTCGCTGGACGCCCAAAGCCGCCGCTTCGTGCCGGATGAGGTATTTGAAACGGTTGAAGACGCCGCGGAAACGATTGAATACTTGATGGAGCAGTACGGAAAGGCGGACGGCCCGCTCGTGTATCCCGTGCTGCTGAAAGGCGGCACATACATCGGATACGTGCAGGCGATTCCGCTCGATGAAGACGAATGGGAGCTCGGCTACCACCTCGGTGAGCGGTACAGAGGCAAAGGCTATTGCACCGAAGCGGTACGCGCGTTTCTGTCGGTTATTCTGCCCGTGCTTCATCTTTCCCGGATACGCGGGGTCTGTCTTGCGGACAACGTCGCTTCGCGCAGAGTGATGGAGTGCTGTGGCTTTACATTGGAATACGAGGGAATCGGCCCGTATCAGGGCGAAGATCGCATGATCTGCTGCTTCCGCTACGCGCCGCCGGGAGGTGAAACGATATGATACAGGCAAGAAACATAACGATCACGATCGACCGCGATCAGAAGACGATCGTGGAGGACTTCTCGTTTACCGTGCCGGACGGCGCGAAGGTCGCGCTGATCGGCGAGGAGGGCAACGGAAAGTCGACGCTTTTAAAGTGGCTTTGTGACCCTGCGCTCGTCGAAGGGTACGCAACCGTCGCCGGTAGCGCGTCGGTCTCGGGCACGAAGGGATATCTTGCGCAGGAGCTTCCGACGCGCGAACGCGCGCTGTCCGTGTACGAATACCTCACGTCGCATTGCGACGAGCGGGCTATGACGCCGAACGCGCTTGCCCGCGCAATGAAGGACGTCGGCCTTCCCTTTGATCTCGCGTACTCCGATCAGCGGATGGGCACGCTTTCCGGCGGCGAGCGCGTCAAGCTTGCGCTGGCGGCGCTTCTCATCAACGACTGCGACACGCTGTTTTTAGACGAGCCGTCGAACGATCTCGATCTCGAAACGCTGGCGTGGCTGGAAGGCTTTCTGGCTTCGGTGAAAAAGACCGTGCTCTACATCTCGCACGACGAGGTGCTGCTTTCCCGTACGGCCGAAGCGGTGATCCATCTGGAAATGGTGCGGCGCAAAAAGATCCCGCGCGCGACGATGGCGAACGTGCCGTATGACGAATATATGCGTCGGCGCGACGCCGCCATGCAGCATCAGGCGCAGGTCGCACAGTTCGAGCAGAAGGCGTTTCAGCAGAAGAAGGAGCGCTATCTTTCGATCTATAACGCCGTCGACCATGCGCAGGCGGCGCTGACCCGGCAGGATCCGAGCACGGGACGGCTGCTGAAAAAGAAGATGCACACGGTCATGTCGATTGGCAGACGGC
>ERZ842401.3688-NODE-3688-length-18729-cov-5.244136_pt1 | contig 18729 bp, 10 predicted proteins | sample MGYA00521270_ERZ842401 | MGnify/ENA primary metagenome ERZ842401 (study PRJEB31892, sample SAMEA3878208) | bioreactor metagenome | biome: Moose rumen | place: Sweden | collected 2011-10 | study: EMG produced TPA metagenomics assembly of the PRJEB12797 data set... | reverse complement strand
AGGAAAGGAAACGAAAGTAGGTCAGAAAACTTTCGTTTCCCGACCTACTCGATTAGATATTCTAGATGTTCTAGATGTTCTAGATTTTCTAGATGTTCTAGACTTCCTAGACCTTCTAAAACCCAATAACCGATAACCAATAACCGATAACCACTCTTCAACAAATCACAAATTTTTAATAATGAAATTTGCATATTTTATCACGAATAGTTATCTTTGCACTTTGAATGTTTTTAGCAAAATTTTTAGAGTTTATTTTCTATATTATTAACCAAAACCGTTTTTTTATGAATAAAAAACTATTTTTTTCATTACTTCTGCTGGTGATGGCGGCATTTACTCCCGCCGTGGCTCAGCAAGAACTGACGGTGTGCGATGGCACGGAGTATAATGCAAATCTGCCAATCTATGGCCTCTATGCCGACACGTACACAAAGTCGGAGTTTATTATTCCTGCTACCGACCTAGCAGAGATGAACGGTGGCACAATCACCAATCTCACATGGTACCTTCAAAAGAAAGCTTCATCTAGCTATGGTGTCGCCAACTTCCAAATTTACTTGAAGGAGCTGGATGCTGAGACGACTACCATTGATGCTTACATGGGAACCGACGGTGCCACTAAGGTTTATGAAGGATCACTTGACGGAACTCAAGAGACCATGAGCGTAGAGCTTACTACCACCTACAAATATAACGGTGGCAACTTACTCGTGATTGTCTATAACACCGTGAAAGGCTCCTATTCAACGACCTATTTTTATGGCATTACTGCAACAGGTGCCAGTGTAACGGGCTATAGCTCAAGTTCGCTCGATGCAGTGACTTGCGTGCAGCGCAACTTCTTGCCTAAGACCACTTTCACCTACATTCCTGAAGGTGGCCAGATTTACTACAAGCCTCAGAATCTGCAAGTAACCAACATTGGTACTAACAATGCAACCCTCACTTGGGAAGCTGGCGGCGATGAGACAGCTTGGAACGTAGAGTATAAGAAAGCTGCCGACGAGGAGTGGACATCGGCTGGAACAGTAAATGCGACCACCATCACTCTTGATGCTCTGGATAACAACGTGGCTTATGAGGCTCGCGTGCGTAGCGATTATGGCGATGGTCAGAGCGGATGGGTAAATACTTCGTTCACCACTCTCAAGTGCGACGACATGGGCTATATCACCTACAGCTTGGCCGACAGCTACGGTGACGGCTGGAACGGCAACCAGATTCAGGTGATTGATAATGCAACTGGCGAGGTGATTGAGACACTCACCATCACTGCTGGAGCTTCAGCCGAGGGCCGCATCGGCATCTGCTTGGGTGACACTTACACCTTCAACTGGGTAGCTGGTAGCTATGGCACAGAGTGCTCGTTCACCATTACCGACCCATTTGGCGAGGTGATCATTGAGCATGCCGCAGGTGCTGCACCCACAGCCGGTGAGCTTGCTACTTACACCTATGCCGAGGTTACTTGCCTGCGTCCCACCGCATTGGCAGCCAGCAACGTTGTTTACAACGGCGCTACTCTCACTTGGACTCCAGGCGACGAGGAGCAGGATGCTTGGGAGGTAGTTTATGGCGCTAACGGTTTCAACCCCGATGAGGCAACTCCAGTAGCTGTTAATGGCGAGGCAACTTACACCATCACAGGTCTTACTGAGAACACTGCTTATCAAGCTTACGTTCGCGGTAACTGTGGCGCTAACGACAAGAGCAACTGGAGCGATCCCGTGGCCTTCACCACTCCATTGCAGTTTACTGTTCCTACCGAGCTCGCTGTTGACGACATCACCGCCAATAGTGCCAAGGCTACTTGGACTGGCGATGCCGAGAGCTACAACCTGCGCTACCGCAAGCCTGCCGGCAAGGAGATTATCCTCTCGCAAGACTTCGAGACTTCGGTTGACGGCTGGACAATCATTGACGCTGACGGCGACAGCAACAACTGGGGCGTGGGAGATCCAAGCCAACTTGTTGCAGCCCACAGTGGTACATATTCTGCTTATTCAGCAAGTTATGCAAGTGGTGACCTCACTCCCGACAACTGGCTGGTAAGTCCTCAAATTCCTCTCAAGGGCACCCTCAAGTTCTGGGTTGCTGGTTCTGGCTCATGGCCCGAGACTTACACCGTGATGGTTTCGACTACCGACACCAATGTTGACAGCTTCACAGCCCTCACTGCCGACATGACCACTCCAAGTGGCAGCGGCTTCAACTGGGGCGAGGTGACACTCGACCTGAGTGCTTACGCAGGTCAGCAAGGCTATATCGCCTTCCGTCACTACAACTGCACTGGTCAATACTATATGATTCTTGATGACATCACCATTGAGGGCGACGACATCGAGGCTGGCGAGTGGATAACTATCGAGAACGCTACCAGTCCTCAAGATATCGAGGGTCTGGATCCATTGACCGAGTATGAGGTACAAGTACAGGGCGTTTATGCCGACGGTGCTTCGCAGTGGACCGAGAGCGTGCTCTTCACTACACTGAGCGCTCTTGACACCCCAACCGACCTCGCTGTTGCTAACATCACCGAGAACAGCGCCGAGGCAAGCTGGGAAGGCGTTCAAGAGAGCTACAACCTGCGCTACCGCAAGGCAGCTACCGCCGACGTGCTCTTCTTCGAGAGCTTCGAGGACGGTCTTGACGCTTGGACACTCATTGACACCGACGGCGACGGCAACAACTGGATGCAATTTGACCCAACAACATTCACCTCGGGCGGCTTCCCCGCTTACGACGGTACCTATGTAGTAATGTCACGCAGCTGGATGAGCAACGCTCTCACTCCCGACCAGTGGATGATCAGTCCTAAGATTGATGACCTGGGCGGTATGCTACGTTACTATGTAATGGATGATGGTGCAAACTATCCCGAGACTTACCGCATCTATGTATCGACTACCGATACCGAGATCGATAGCTTCACTCCAGTAACCGACGATATGCTCACACCAAACTCAGTTAATTGGACTGAGGTTGCTGTTGACCTGAGCGCTTACGAGGGTCAGAGCGGCTACATCGCATTCCGTCACTATAACTGCACCGACAAGGACTTCATGCTCATCGACGCCATTGGCATCTACAAGAACGAGGTTCCTGCTGGCGAGTGGATTGTTGTTGAGAACGTTACCAGTCCTTACACTATCGAGGATCTTGAGGCAGCTACCGACTATGAGGTAGAGGTACAGGGCATCTACGGCGAAGAGACCACCGAGTGGACCGCTCCTGTGAAGTTCACAACTCTCGAGGCTACAACTCCCGAGCCAGTTATTACTCTTGATGTTGAGTTCGGCACTTACACTGAGGCTCAGACTGTTCATGTAACTGTTGAGAACATGCCTGAGGGCGGTGCTGTTAAGTATCAGTTCGTTCCTGCCGAGACAAGAGAGGAGTGGACCGACTATGACGAGGCTGGTATTGCCATCGACAAGTCAGGAAATCTCACCGTAGCAGTATTTGACGCCGAGGGCGAGGAGCTCGCAAGATTGGCTGGCGATTACATTATCGACACTCAAACAGGTATCGCTACCATCGGTGTTGACGACTACGACAACAACGCTTGGTACAACCTCAACGGCCAGAAGCTCAGCGGCAAGCCAACAACTCCTGGCATCTACATCAACGGAAACAAGAAGGTCGTGATTAAGTGATAAGTGTTAAGTTTTAAGTGTTAAGTCACTACAACAAACACTTTGATACTTTTTGACCCTTTATAAAAATGCATCCGCATCTGCGGGTGCATTTTTTAGTTATGAGCTAGAGTTTCTAGATTTTCTAGACATTCTAGATATTCTAGAGCCTCTCCACTCTCCACCCTCCACTCTCCACCCTCCACTCTCCACTAAAAATGCAATAAAACCGCCCTTCCTTCGTTTTAATAGAAGATATATCAGGCAAGATATAGCTGGGTAATGAAGAAATTGTATCGATACATACCCGTCATCCTTATTGTTGCGACAGTGATCATCTCGGCGTGCAGCACCAAGAAGAACACTGCCGGTAGCCGCTTTTGGCATGCGATGAACACCCGCTACAACGTGTACTACAACGGCGAGAAGCACTATGACGAGCAAATCAAGAAGCTCGAGAACGAGTATCAGGACGACTACTCCACCCAGCTCTTTATCCACCCCGCCGAGGCTTATAACAACCCCAAGGCTACGCAACCCACCACCAACTTCGACCGCACCATCGAGAAGATGCAGAAGGCCATCTCGCTGCACTCCATCAAGAAGAAACCCCAGCGCAAAGCCGGTAAGGGCAGTGATCCCAAGTACAAGGAATGGCTCAAGCGCGAGGAATATAACCCCTTTATCCACAACGCGTGGTACCTGATGGCTAAGGCGCAGTATATGAAAGGTGACTTCTTGAGTTCGGCGGCGACGTTCCACTACATAGCGCGTCACTTCCAGTGGAAGCCCGACCTCGTGCTTGAAGCACAGATTTGGGAGGCGCTTAGCTACTGCGCTATGGACTGGACCACTGAGGCCGACAATATCCTCGTCCACATCCACCCGGAACGCATCGAGGACAGCCGACTTAACCAGCTCGCCAATCTTGCCTACGCCGACTTCTACATCAAGAGCCAGATGAACGCCGAGGCAGTGCCCTATATGGAAAAAGCCGTGAAAGGTGCTGGCGGCGGCCAGAAGGTGAGACTCTACTTCCTCCTGGGACAGCTCTACGACGAGACCGGGCAGAAGGATAAAGCCTATCAAGCCTACAAGAAGGCTGGCAGCAGTAGCAGTTCTACCTATCGCACCAAGTTCAACGCGCGCATCAAGCGGAGCGCCGTGTTCCAGGGCAGCAACATCGAGGGCGAGGTGAAAGCCCTCAAGCGCATGACGCGCTACGACCGCAACAAGGAATATCTCGACCAGATTTACTATGCCATCGGTAATCTATACCTAAGCCGTGGCGACACCGTGCATGCCGTGGAGAACTACGAGCTTGCCGCTGAGAAGAGCACACGCAACGGCATCGACAAGGCAATCAGCCAACTCACGCTGGGAGGCATCTATTTCGCCCAGCACAAGTACGACAAGGCGCAGCCATGCTACAGCGAGGCGATACCGCAGCTGAGCGAGAACTATCCCAACTACAAGGAGCTCAAGCAGCGCAGCGACGTGCTCGACGAGCTTGCTGTGTATTCGGGCAACGTTACGTTGCAAGACTCGCTGCTGCGCCTCTCGCAGATGCCGCTCGAGGAGCAGAAAAAGGTGATTGCCAAAATCATCGAAGACCTCAAGAAGAAAGAGAAAGAGGAGAAAGAAAATGCCGAACGCGAGGCCTATCTTGCGCAACAGCAAGGAAATAGTGGTTTGAAAAACAATGCCCAACAGCCTGCATCCTACAATATCAACAGCGACAACTCGTGGTACTTCTACAACACCATGACCAAGAATGCCGGCAAGACGGCATTCCAGCAGCAGTGGGGTAACCGCAAGCTCGAGGATAACTGGCGACGTCGCAACAAGAACACCTTCTCGCTCGACGAGAACAGCGAGGGCGAGGATGAGAACCTCGCCATGAGTAACGACTCCACGCAGGTGCAGAACAACGACTCCACTCAGGTTGACAAGGAGGCGATGAAACGTGCCGAAGACCCACACTACGAGGAATATTACCTGAAGCAGATTCCTAAGACCGAAGAGGAGATACAGAACTCCAACGACGTGATACAGGAAGGCCTCTACAACATGGGTGTCATCCTCAAGGACAAACTCGCCGACCTGCCAGCGGCAATCTATGAGTTTGAGGAACTCATGGAGCGGTACCCCGACAATACCTACCGCCTCGACACATATTATAATATGTACCTGCTCTACTATAGGAGCGGGGACTACAGCAGTGCCGAGCGCTACAGGCAGAAGATTTTGGACGAGTTTGCCGACTCCAAGTACGGTAAGGCGATGCAAGACCCCAACTACCTTGAGAACCTCAAGCGCATGAACCTGGTGCAGGAAGAACTCTACGACCAGGCCTATACCGCCTATCTCAACAACGACAACGTAACCGTGCATCAGGCCTATATGGAGATGATGAAGACTTATCCGTTGTCGAAAATCATGCCTAAGTTCATGTTTATCGACGCGCTCGCCTACGTCACCGAGAATAATCCCGAGATGTTTAAGAAAACCATCAAGGAGATGCTCGAGCGCTATCCTGAGACCGACATCACGCCCACCGCCTCGGCATTTGTCAAGCAGCTCAACCAGGGCCGCAAGATTAACGGCGGCTCGAGCAATACCCGCGGCATGCTGTGGTCGATGCGACTGACGAACGACACCACCGCCACCGGCGAGGGCAAGGAGTTCACGCCGTTCACCGAGGGTAAGAACAAACCACAGCTCTTTGTGCTGGTGTTCTCTACCGACTCGGTGACCCCCAACCAACTGCTCTATGAGGTGGCAAAGCACAACTTTAACTCGTTCCTGATGCGTGACTTCGATCTGGAGCAGATGACGTTTGGCAACCTCGGACTGATAGTGGTGAAGGGATTCCCCAACTACCGCGAGGTCGAAATCTATCGCGACAAGTGGGAGAAAGACGAGGAGAAAGTGGTGCCCGCCCAGGCTCATTATGTGATTATCAGCGACGAGAACTTCAACCTGCTGCTGCGTGAGGGGCGCACCTTTGAGGAATACTTCCGCTATCTCGACGAGCTCAACGAAGAGAAGGTGGAGGAGCAGATCCCCGATGACGCCGTCGATGACGAGAAGAAGGATGCTGGTGACGAAAACGACACTGGCACCGATGATGGCGACAGTGGCGAGAATAAGCCCACTAAGTCGGTGAAGAAGGGTCAAGGCAAGGCTACCGACAAGAAAGATGACGAAAAGGCCGAAGAGAAGAAGGAGGAGAAGCCTAAAGTGGATACTCCCGAGCAGCAAGGCAACCCGGCTCTGCTCGAGGAGGCACGTCGCCGCGCCGAGCAGCGTCAGCTCGAAGAGCAGCGCAAGGAGGAAGAGAAGCGCAAAGCCGAGGAGGCCAAGAAGCGTGAGGAGGAACTCAAGCGTCAGCAGGAGCGTGAGCGCGAGGCCGAGCGTCTGCGTGCCGAGGACGAGGCTAAGAAGCAGCAAGAATTAGAGAAGCAAGGCAAGACCGGCGACGACTCTACCAATAAAGACAATCAGCGCAACGAGAAAGAGGCTAAGAAGGCCGAGAAGGAGCGTCAGAAACAGCTCGAGCGTGAGGAGAAGGAGCGTCAGAAACAGCTCGAACGTGAGGAGAAGGAACGCCAGAAGGAACAGCGTGCCGCCGAGAAGGCTAAGGAGGACTCTATAAAGGCCGCCGAGAAAGAGCGTGAGGAACTCCAGAAGCAGAAAGAACGCGAAAAAGAAGACGCCAAGAAGCTTGCCGAGAAAGAGCGCAAAGACAAGCAGAAAGCCAAGGAGGAAGCTCGCAAGCAGAAGGAGAAAGAGCGTAAAGAGCGTGCTAAGGAGCGTGAGCGCAAGAAGAAGGAAGAGCAAAAACGCAAGAAAGAGGAGCAAAAGCGCAAGAAGGAAGAAGCCAAGAAGCGCCAGAAAGAACGCGAAGAGCAGCGCAAGCAACGCGAGCGCGAGCGCAAAGAAGCCGCGAAGAACAAGTAGCGCCATAGACGCGAGAATCGGGGAAGGTGGAAAGTGGAAGGGAAGTGCCCGTTCTTCGTTCCACCTTCCACTTTCCACCTTTCACCGTCATTCACATTTTTTAACTGCTATAGGCCGTTATTGGCATGATTTTTTCTGCTTTATCGCTTGCAGAAATAAAATATAGTTGTACTTTTGCGCAATTTTTTAAAACGAACTATTAACACAAAAAAATATTATTATGTATTGGACACTTGAATTAGCCACAAAGCTGGAGGATGCACCCTGGCCAGCTACTAAGGATGAGCTTATTGATTACGCCATGAGAAGTGGAGCTCCTATGGAGGTTATCGAGAACCTCCAGGAGATAGAAGACGAGGGCGATACCTACGAGTCAATCGAAGACATCTGGCCCGACTATCCCACTAACGACGACGACTTCTTCTTCAACGAGGAGGAGTATTAAGACAAAAGATAAGAAATAACATTATTAGAGGATATTGGAACATTTTTATTTCCAATGTCCTCTTTTTTTGTAAGCACGTTTCTGTGATAATATTCAAAATTATAGTATCTTTGTAGATTAAAACCATATACGATTTACGACCTATTCGGGTTTAATGAAAGATATAGGCTATTCCTATTACAGCGAGCAGGAGAATTGATAAATGACAAGACTATGGCCGACAATAAAGAAAATAGAATAATAAGCGATTATGAGCAATACTTGCGCCAAGGTGAGCCATCGAAGCGTGAGAAGGCTCTGACATGGGCTGCTGCCATCGGATTGCAACAGGTTGACGGTTTGCAGACTTCGGAATACCTCCACAGCGTGGCACGTCGCAATATTGAGGATGAAATCACCACGAGCGAGGCACAGCAGCTCATAGCATCTTATTACGAGCAAAAGTCGGCTCGCCATGAAACCGAAGATGCCGAAACCGAAGAAGCCGACCGCGTTACATCCAATATCAACCATATCCTCTCAACAGCGACCCTTGACTTTACAACTCATGGTTTCAAGATGCTTCACCGCCAGATTTTCAAGGGAGTGTTCAAGCATGCTGGAGAGTTTCGCAAATATGACATCTCAAAGCGTGAATGGGTATTGCGTGGCGCTTCGGTACTATATCTTGGCAATGCAGAGTTGCAACAAGCTCTAGACTATGATATTGAGCAAGAACGCCAGTTTAGCTACACTTCGCTCTCTACCGATGAAATTGTTGCGCACATTACACGTTTTGTGGCTGGCTTGTGGCAGATACATCCCTTCGGTGAGGGAAACACTCGCACAACAGCAGTCTTTGCTATCCAGTATCTTCGTTCGCTGGGATTTGATGTCAATAACTTGATGTTTGCTCAACATTCGTGGTATTTCCGTAATGCGCTGGTGCGTGCCAACTACAAGAGTGCGCAAGTGGATTATGAACCCATTTTCCTCGAGCGATTCTTCCGTAATCTTCTTTTAGGTGAGCAATGGGAGTTGCGCAACAGGTATCTATTGATCAATACCGAAGATAGCCAACCGAACAAGTACCGAACAAGTACCGAACAAGTACCGAACAAGTTGGATTCGTTGTCACCCAGCATTGATGCACTTGTCAGGGTAATTGGCAATCAGCAACTGAAGATTTCAGAGATAATGAAGGCTATAGGATTGAAACATCGACCAACGTTTATTTACAATTATTTGACCCCGGCTATTGAAGCAGGTCTTGTGACGATGCTCTACCCCGACAGCCCACGTCATCCTCGCCAGCGATACCACTTGACTCCAAAAGGTGTGATATACCTCAACGGAAAGTAAGCTTAAACACAAATCGGTCATTAGTAGTTTTTGTTTTTTGCTGGATAAATCTTTTGTGATTCAGAAAAAAGAATTATCTTTGCAGCCGTAAATAACAAAAATATTAACCCAGTGGAAAAATTTGGCTGCTTGCAACCACTAAAAAAAATGCTAAAACTGCGAATTATCCCTCAAATCTTTCACAGCATCTTAGCGTTTTTTGATAAAACGCTCACGCTCGCAAGGCCTTGAGCAAACTCGGCTTTGTCTTGCTTAATCGCGTTTTTCCACATTAAACACAATTTGGAAAAATGAACTATTTATTTACCAGTGAATCGGTGTCGGAAGGACATCCCGACAAAGTTGCCGACCAGATCAGCGACGCGCTGCTCGACCATTTTTTGGCGTTTGACCCTCACAGCCGTGTGGCGTGTGAGACCCTTGTCACTACCGGACAGGTGGTGATAGCCGGCGAGGTGAAAAGTAAGACCTACATCGACCTGATGGAGGTTACCCGTCAAGTAATCAATGGCATTGGCTACAACAAGAGCGAGTACAAGTTTGACGCCGACTCCTGCGGCGTGTTCTCGGCAATCCATGAGCAGAGCGGCGACATCAACCGCGGCGTGGACCGTGCCACCATCGAGGAGCAGGGTGCCGGCGACCAGGGCATGATGTTTGGCTATGCCTGCAACGAGACTCCTAACTACATGCCGTTGACGCTTGACTTGGCACACATGTTGCTTCGTGAGCTTGCCACCTTGCGCAAGGGTAAGTTGATACCCTATCTGCGCCCCGATGCCAAGAGCCAGGTGACGGTGGAGTATGACGACGTTACCCGCCATCCCGTGCGCATCCACACTATCGTCATCAGCACCCAGCACGATGATTTCATCAAGCCCGACGGCATCTCTCAGGAGGAAGCCGATAATGTGATGCTTGAGCGCATCCGTAACGACATCAAGACCATCTTGCTGCCGCGCGTCATCGAGAAACTTCCTGACGATGTGAAGAAGCTATTTGACGACCAGCTCATCCTCCATGTGAACCCCACGGGTAAGTTCGTGATTGGCGGTCCTCATGGCGACACTGGCCTCACGGGACGCAAAATAATCGTCGATACCTACGGCGGACGCGGAGCACACGGTGGTGGCGCCTTCAGCGGCAAAGACCCAAGCAAGGTGGACCGTAGTGCCGCCTACGCCGCCCGCCACATCGCCAAGAACGCGGTGGCTGCCGGCATTGCCAACGAGATGCTCGTGCAGGTGTCTTACGCCATTGGTGTGGCTGAACCTATCAGCCTCTATGTAAACACTTACGGCACCAGCCATGTGGCGATTAGCGATGCCGAGATTGCCGAGAAACTGAATGGCATCTTCAAGATGACGCCTTACGAGATTGAGAAGCGCCTCAAGCTGCGCAACCCCATCTATCAAGAGACGGCAGCCTACGGACACATGGGTCGCGAGCCACAAGTCATCACCAAGCACTTCAAGTCGCTCTACGAAGGCGACCGCACCATCGAGGTGGAACTCTTCACCTGGGAAAAGCTCGACTATGTAGATGAGCTGAAAGCGCTCTTTGGGCTATAATCGCCCATAGTTTTATCTCAAGAAAAATCAATCACTCAGCCACAGGAAATCTCAATGGCTGAGTGATTTAGTTTTAATTGGTTCAATTAGTGTGCTTTAAAACTGTTGATGAGTGTGGTTTGTCACAGCTCTAGGTCGATGTTGAAGAGCTCGTGCCAGGGCAGGCCCTGCTCGTTGAGCACCTCAAGGAATGGGTCGGGGTCAAACTCCTCCACGTTGTGCACGCCAGGCTTGCACCACAGTCCCTTGAGGAACATCATGGCGCCTGTCATGGCTGGCACACCGGTGGTGTAGCTCACGGCTTGCATACCGGTCTCCTGGAACGCGGCATGGTGGTCGCAGTTGTTGTAGATGTAATAGGTGAGAGGTTGTCCGTCTTTACCTATTCCGCTGATGCGACATCCGATAGAAGTCTTGCCGGTGTAGTTCTCGCCAAGCTCCTTTGGATTTGGTAGCACCGCTTTGAGGAACTGTAGCGGCACAATCTCCATACCCTGGTAGTTGATGGGTTCGATACTCGCCATGCCAATGTCCTGTATAACGCGCAGGTGGGTGAGGTATTCCTGTCCGAAAGTCATCCAGAATCTAGCGCGCTTGATGGTGGGATAGTTTAGCACGAGCGACTCCAGCTCCTCGTGATACATGAGGTAGCTTTCTCGCGGTCCGATCTCGGGGTAGTTGAGCGGTTTATGCACCTCGAGGGCACCGGTTTGCACCCATTGTCCGTCCTGCCAGTAACGTCCCTTTTGAGTGATTTCGCGAATGTTGATTTCAGGGTTGAAGTTGGTGGCGAAGGCCTTGCCGTGGTTGCCGGCGTTGCAGTCGACGATGTCGAGGTAGTGCATCTCCTTGAAGTGGTGCTTAGCGGCTCGCGCGGTATAGACTCCAGTCACGCCCGGGTCGAAACCGCACCCGAGAATTGCGGTGAGGCCGGCTTTTTCGAAGCGTTCGCGGTAGGCCCATTGCCAGCTGTACTCGAAGTGTGCCTCGTCGCGCGGCTCATAGTTGGCGGTGTCGAGGTAGTTGACTCCGCATACGAGGCAAGCGTCCATGATGGTGAGGTCCTGGTAGGGCAGCGCCACGTTGATGACCAGTTTTGGCTGGTGGCGGTGGAAAAGCGCCACGAGCTGGTTGACGTCGTCGGCGTCGACTTGGTCGGTAGAGATGTTAGGAGCGCCGATAGCTTTGGCGACGGCGTCGCACTTCTCGCGGTGTCGCGAGGCGATTACTATTTCGTGAAACACGTCGGGGTTTTGGGCGCATTTGTGGGCCACTACGGTGCCGACGCCACCGCATCCGATGATTATAACTTTATTTTTTTCCATAATTGTATAGATACTCGTTTAAGCGGGTGTTATAAAACAACAACTTGAAAACAACTAATAAACAAGATAAACAACTTTTAATTTTTTTGTCAACGAATTTGCAATTTTATTTTGTTTTTGTGGGACAGAGGGCAGGAGGTAGAAATGGGGGTCGCCCGTCGGGCGACTGTGGGTTTGGTTTGTTTGGCCCCACCCTGCGTCGCTGACGCTCCTTAGGGTGGGGTTATTAAAAGGGTCCGCCGTTCCGGCGGCATTGGCGGGGTGGGACAGTGGTTTGTCGATGTGACACGCGCCATGGTGCGTCCCGTCCCCGGAAAACTGCGTTTTAGAGGTTAAGCATAGTATAAACTGCTTCGCAGTTTTTTGAGGGTGGGACAGTGGTTGCATATATTCCGGGTTTTTATTGATTATGATTGTAATCTGTTGCGTGTCAGATGGTTCGGTGGGTGTCGTGACCCTCGACGTAGATGGCGGTGAAGGGTCGTGCCGGGCAGACACTCTCGCAGGCACCGCAGCCAATGCATCGCTCGTCGTTGACGAAGGGGATGAGCACCGGCTCGTCGGCGTCGGGGTTGACCGGTTTCATGCGAATGGCGCCTGTGGGACAGTGCCTGGCGCAGTTGCCGCAGGCGAGCGGTTTGCCTTCGTCGTCCTTGCGGGTGAGCGGTACGCAGTGTTCCATCACCCAAACGGCGTGCCCGATTTGCGTCGCGCTTTTTTGTTCGAGCGTGATGGGTCGGATGGCTCCTGTGGGACACACGTTGCCACATCGCGTGCACTCCGGTCGGCAGAAGTTGCCACGCTCGTAGCTGAGCACCGGTTGCATGAGCGTGAGTAGGCCTTCGCTCGGCCGTAGCACCTGGTTGGGACACTCGGCCACGCAAAGCTGGCAAGCGGTGCAGTGCCGTGCCATGTTGCGCGCGCTGAGAGCTCCCGGCGGCAGGATGGGTGTGGCGCGCTTAGGCACCTTTTTATCCTCGATTTCGGCGAGCGCTCCGTCGAGCCGTTTCTCCGTTTGGGCGAGCGCCGCTCCGCTGAGGGCGATAGCGCTACCGAGCAGGAAAGCGCGCTTACCGCTGTCGACGTTGATGGGGCGTTGCGGCTCGGGGTCGGTGTTGTCGCCGTCTGTTGTCGGCTTCGCGAAAGCGAGCCTCAGCTTGATGGCCGATGTGGAGCAGTTGTCGACGCAGTCGCCGCAGGCTACGCATCGCGAGTAGTCGATGGTGTGATGTTTAAAATCGATGCACGAAGCCTTGCAACGCCGGGCGCATGAGCCGCAGTTGATGCAGCTTGCGGTGTCGATAGTGAAGCGGAAGAGCGAGAAGCGGGACAGTAGTCCGAGGAACGAGCCTACGGGACAGATGGTGTTGCAGTAAGTTCTGCCTCCGCGCCAGGCGAGCGTGGTGACCAGGGCGAGCATAGCGATGGCGATGAGGAGCGTCGGGAGCGAGCGCACCCACACCTCGACGGGATAGAAGGCGTAGCTATCGAAACGCGTGGCTACGGCATCGAGCGCGTTGTTGGCCCATTGCCATAGCGGTTGCATCAGCGTGGCGGCAAAGCGCCCATAGTTGCCGTAGGGGTCGAGTAGCGCCACCAAGCTGCCTATGCCTGCGATGATAGCGGCGACGAAGACGGTGAGGAAGCCGTATCGCAGCCAATGCAATGGCTTGGAAAAGGCGAATCGGTTTCGTGCTCGCTTGTTGAGCCGCTTACGTAGCCAGTTGACGAAGTCCTGATAGACGCCGAGAGGGCATATCACGCTACAGTAGACGCGTCCGAGCAACAGGGTGAGCACGATCAGTGCCACAATCACCACCACGTTGACGGCGAGCACCGCCGGCACGAGTTGGATTTTCGCCATCCATCCGAGCCATGCGTGCAGCGAGCCGGTGAAATCGAGGAAGAGCAAAGTCACCCCGATTACCATTACAAAAGCGAGAATACGTCGTATTTTGCTAAACATTTTTCTGCGTTTCAGTTAAAAAGTTATGCGTTTTGCCGTGCAAAGATACGAAAAAATGGCGGGAACTGCAAATTAATAACTACAAATTTCACGAATTAGACTAATTTGACAAATTATTGTTTGGGCGGGACGGTGAGGGTGGGGCGCCCGTCGGGCGACGGTGGTGGACGTTGGCTGTGGCCCTACCCTAAGGAGCTTCCGCGACGCAGGGTGGGGTTATTAAAAGGGTCCGGCCTCCGGCCGGCAGGGTTGGCACACTTATACTCGCACACCTTCGGCGTGCTATGGTGTGGGCGTGTTGTGGCTGACACCGGGGTTGCGCGCATTGCGCTCACCACCGGCCTACTTCACCGGGGTTGCGCGCTTCGCGCTTACCACCGGCCTATGTACTGTTTGGTGTTGGTTTTCAATGGGTTGCGGCACCAGGGCGACGCATGCGTCGCCCCTACAATCGGCGGGTGGGACACTGGTTGGCACATCTTACATTTTACATCTTACATCGAAGTGGGGCAGAGGTTGGCGGGGGATTACTTGGTGTGGGCGAGGATGTAGCGCGCTACGCTGTCGTCGGTGTTGGGACCGATGACGGTGGAGGCGATGTCGCGCACGGCCGGGATGGCGTTTTGTACTGCGACTGCCACTGAGGCCGCTTGCATCATCTCGATGTCGTTGATATTGTCGCCGAAAACTACGATGCGTTCGGCGTCGAGCTCGTTCGCGAGTCGTCTGATGGCTTGCGCCTTTGTTGCCCCTGTGGCATATATTTCGAGCAGTCCTATCGTCGGGTCGAAGAGGTCGCGTGATAGCAGAGCGCGACATTCGACGTTGGCGTTGACGTCGGCGTGCACAGTTTCGAGTCGTTGGTATTCGTTCATGGCGAGGCAGACGATGGCGTCGCCCGGTGCTGTGGCGTAGTCGGGCGCGGAGAGGTGGAAGAGTTTGGATGTGTGCAGACGTTGGTTGATGAATTGCTGTTCGGCGGGGTGCATTGCGCCGTAGTGGTAGACGTGCAGTTGGCTGCCGGTGTGACGGTAGATAAAGGGTCGTAGTCCGTGCCGTCGCATAATGTCGTCGATAGCTCTGATGGTGTCGGGCGCGAGAGCCATTACGTTGGAGAACAAGGCTTGCCGCGGGTCCCAGCAAGCGGCGCCCGAGAGGACTATCAGCGGCAGCATGAGTGGCAGGCCGGCGAGCAGCGGCACGGCTGTGGCGGGAGTGCGGGCCGTGGCGACGGTGAAGAGCGCTCCGCCTCGTATGGCCTCGCTGAGCAGTGAGGTGGTGGTGGGGGAGAGCTGCGAGTCGGCGCCGAGCAGCGTCCCGTCCATATCGCTAACGTATAAAGTTTTCATTCGTTTCTCGTTACTCGCGTTGTGAGCCTGTGTAGGGGTTAGAATTGGAAATAGATGAAGGGCTGGATGTCGCTGCTCTTGACTTGAATGATGACGTAGATGATTGCAAGCAGCGCGATGGCGTAGCACCAGATGGGTAGCTTGACAAAGGTGCGTTTAGCCCTCCACTCGAGACGGTCGGGCAAGAAGTGCAGCACGTAGCCCAGAGCGATGAGCATCATCACATAGGGGTATCCGGCGAGGAGCTGCGGAAGCAGTTCGGGGTGGAAGTTGGTTGCCACCTGGTTGAGCATTGCCATAGCGTCGGCAAACTCGTGGTTGCGGAATAGCACCCAAGTGAGCGCCACGATGTGGAAAGTGAGCAGCAGCGAGAACAGGCACCATGCCCTTGAGCGCACCCATCGCGCGCCGGCGGTCCATCCCATCCACATCTTGTGAATGACGAGACCGATGCCGTGCATAGCTCCCCAGGCGACAAAGTTGAGCGACGCCCCGTGCCAGAGTCCGCCGAGCAGCATGGTGATAAAGAGGTTGAGATACTGCCGTAGCTTGCCCTTCCGGTTGCCACCGAGCGAGATGTAAAGATAGTCGCGCAGCCATGTCGAGAGGGAGATGTGCCATCGGTGCCAGAAGTCGGAGATGCTTTGCGCCTTGTAGGGGCTGTTGAAGTTGATGTTGAACTTGAACCCCATGAGCAGCGCGAGTCCAATCGCCATGTCGCTGTATCCTGAGAAGTCGCAGTAGATTTGCATTCCGTAGCCGTAGATTGCGACAAGATTCTCGATACCGCTGTATAGAGTGGGAGCGTCGAACACACGGTCGATGAAGTTGAGGCTGATATAGTCGCTGATGACGGCCTTCTTGAAAAGGCCTATGATGATGAACCAGAAGCCCATACCCAGCATCTCGCGTGTGACGAGAAGCGGTCGGCGTATTTGCGGTATGAAGTCGGCAGCGCGGACGATAGGTCCGGCGACGAGTTGCGGGAAGAACGAGACGTAGAACGCGTAGTCGAGCAGATTGGAGAGCGGTTTGATTTTGCCGCGGTAGACGTCGATGATGTAGCTCAGCGACTGGAAAGTGAAGAACGAGATGCCCACGGGCAGGAAGATATCCATCTCGTGGAAGCTGATGAGGTTGACCGATGCCAAAAGTTGGCCGAGGAAGTTGGTGTACTTGAAATAACCGAGCAGTCCGAGGTCGATGAGCAGGCTGAGAGCGACGAGCCACTTGCGCGCGGCCCGCGAAGCCGTTCGCCCGATGAGCGCCGCGATGGCGAAGTCGCTGACTGTGACCACGGCTAGCAGGAAGAAGTAGAAGCCGCTACACTTATAGTAGAAATAATAGCTGAAGGCCAACACGAAGAGCAGTCGTGCCGTGGAAGCCTTACGCAGCAGCGCGTAGACAATGATAAAAGCGGCGAAAAGCCAGAAGAAGAGACCGCTTGAGAAGATGAGCGGTTGCTCGGGGTTGTAGCGCAGCACCTCGAGCAGTGATTGAAATATGTTGTTAAGATCGGTCATGAGTTGTGGTGATTACATTTTGCGAGAGCCCCATTCGAGCGCGTCGTAGAGGAAAGCGCTGAGGTGTTTTCCCCCCTGCTTGTTGATGTGGGTATAATCGAGGTTGGCCTGATGGTTCTTCACCATCTCGACGATGCTGCCTTGTCCGCCCATGGCGGTGTATAGGTTCCAGAATGCGATTTTGTTGTCGTAGGCAATCTGCTGCTGCGCGTTGATTAGGCTTACCACGCCCGGCAGAGTGCGGAATCCGCCGTTGTATCGTTCCTCGCGGTCGCTTGTGCCTACGAGCAGGAAGCCGGTGTCGGGCATAGCCCGCTTCATGGTGGTGATAACCTCGCCGAGCATCTTTTGGTAAGCCTCGTATTTGCTCTCTTCACGTCCGGCCACGTTGAGACCGTACATGATGATGATGAGGTCGTAGTGTCGCGCCTGATCAAAGTCGGTGAACATCTTCGGCGCCACCATCTTAAGCTGGTTGCCACCGGATGAGCGGAGCGAGAAGTTGTCGACCACGATACCTTGGTCGGGGTCGAGCGACGCGCCGAGGAAAACGAGTCCGCTGTTGCGCGTGATGCGCCATCGCACCGCACCGATGCGTCCTTTTACCGTCACTTTGACAACTCCGCCGTTGCCATTGAGTGTGAAAGCCTGTTCGTCGCCATTGTTGACGCAAGCCATGGCCTCGGCCGAGCCTGTTCCCGCGAAGTAGAGTGACGACTCCTGGCATGTGTCGAGCCGTGCGATGTCCTTTGCCACGCCCCCGAGAGCGAGCCATGCTCCGGCGCTACCGTTGAAGTAGTGTCCGGAGATGTTGGCGTAGGTGGAGTTGTAGCCCGAAGATTGCTCGTTGGCGTGATGCTCGGTCCATCCTCCGTAGCGGTGAGTGACGGTGGTGCGGAAACCGGCGATGGCATCGGTGATAGGCACAAACCCCACGCCGCACCCGCCCCAGTGCCGCTGCAGGCGCTCGCGCAGGTGGGCGGTGAAGATGTCACCCTCGATATAGCTGTCGCCGAGCACTGCGATGCGTACTGGCCTTCCGAGCGATTTGATGCTGTCGATAGCGTCGTAGAAAGGATCCATGCCTTGCCCTTCGCCCCCGCTCATATCGTTGATACATTCGAGTCCCTCGCGACAGGTGTCGACGCGCGCGTGCTGGACGAGAGCGTCGTCGGGGTTGGCTGCCGCGCTGTCGAGCACGTCGCTAAGCATATCGACATTGCGTGAGCGCCATGAGCCCACCTGCATCGAAGGCACAAAGTGTAACAAAAGCAGTCCCAGCAAAGTGGTAAGGACCACAATCACAACTGCGTGTATATAACCTCTTTCCATTTGTTCCTATTGAAATTTTTACGCAAAAGCGGCTGCAAAGTTAGGAATAATAAATGAGAAATTTAAAAAATATAATGAGAAATTGTAAAGCGGGCGGTGCTGACGTTATAAAACAACAACTTGAAAACAACTAATTAACAACTTAAACAAGTATTTAATTTTTAAACTACAAATTTTACGAATTATTTTTTTGGTGGGAGAGTGGGTGGCACACATGGGGGTCGCCCGTCGGGCGACGATTTCTATTGCTGTTGCTACCCCACCCTGCGTCGCTGT
>ERZ842401.3687-NODE-3687-length-18730-cov-11.313949_pt1 | contig 18730 bp, 15 predicted proteins | sample MGYA00521270_ERZ842401 | MGnify/ENA primary metagenome ERZ842401 (study PRJEB31892, sample SAMEA3878208) | bioreactor metagenome | biome: Moose rumen | place: Sweden | collected 2011-10 | study: EMG produced TPA metagenomics assembly of the PRJEB12797 data set... | reverse complement strand
CGTTTCGGGCCAAGGGATTTTAAGTCCCTCGTGTCTACCATTCCACCACCAAGGCAGATGAATGGGTAGGGACTGCAAATATACGCATTAATTTTGGAATTTGTGCAGGGTTACAGCTGCGCGGCGAAGCGGGCGAGCCAAGGGCTCCCCAGCACGCGCATGAGGGAGTCCCACCAGCGGGTGGGAAGTACGGAGTGCCAGAACACGATGTTGGAAGCGCCGGCCCCGGTAATGAGAATATCCATAGTATCAGTGAATGTAAAAACCGAACCCGGGAGCATGCCATTCCAGCTGGTCAGGAGCTGCCGGCGCACCCTTGGTAGAAGGGCTTGCGGACAGGCCGGTAGACAGTTCCAGCACCTTTGAAAGCATCTGTTCGGCGGGATCGCCCAGCTGGATGCCGTCCAGCGGGTAGTCCGAGGCCTCGTAATCGGCCGGAATTCCCGAAGGCATGCTCAGGGTGACCCCGTTCTTGTCGGCATAGCGGGAAGAGATTACATAGATGCCCCATCCGTCCAGCAGCCGGCCGCCTTCTTCGGCATCCACCGTGTTCTCCTTCTGCTTGCCCAGCGACTCGAAAAAGTCCTTGGCCTGAATCAGATAGCCGCCGCAGAATTTCCCGTAGGAGCATTCGCCTACGGTGCTCAGGTCCATGTAGGGAGAAAGGCCACAGATCAGCGCCTCGGAGGCCGATGCGGTGCTTCCCGTAGTAATGACCCACAGCTTCCTGATGCCTGGATTCACCTGGCCGGGCCGGACGGTGTATTTGGCCCCGCCGTCGGAGGGGGAGAGCTGGAATTCCTCGGCAAAACGGGTTTCCAGGCTGTCCTTGTACAACTCGGAAAGGATGCTGTTGTATATGTCGCGGGTGAAGACGCCGCCCATCTCCTCCGCAGGGACGATCATCGAGGCCAGGACGTTGCTTGTGAGCGTATACCCGCCCCCGTTGTAGCGCAGGTCCAGCACCAGTTCGTCGATGCCCTCGTCCCTGAAAGTGCGGAAGGCCGTTTCCAGGTCGCGGCAGGCATCCATCGTAAAGGAGGTGAAATGCAGATAGCCGAATCTCTTGCCGCCCCATTCCAGCGTCTTTACGGTCTGGACAGGGTTTTCGTACATCTGGACGGCGGTAAGGGGGATGCTGGAACCGTCTTCCATGCCCAGCGTTACACTTCCGCCGCTGTAAAGAGTCTCTTTCAGCAGGGTGGAGTAATTGTCCGGGGTGATGGCCTTTCCGTCCAGGGTGAGGATGATGTCACCCCTCCGGAGCCCGGCCTTGGAGGCGGGGGAATCGGCATAGGTGAACGTGACGACGGCGCGCACCCGGGTGCGGGTCTGGTCGGCATAGTAGAGGACGAAATCGAACCCGAAACTCCGGGTGTTTCCCGTTACGTTGCCCAGGAAACCGCTGCAGTCTTCCATCAGCTGCGTCCACTTGTCCACTTCGCCCTGGGAGTCCTTGTAACGCAGGGCTTTGACCTTTTCCACGGGGTCATCGGCATATTTCCATGTGGAAAGGTCGCTTTTTATCTCGTCCAGCCACAAGTAGTAGGTAGACATGATGTTGAAGCCGAACATGTTGGCGTAATACTTGGTTTCCGCCGAAGAGTTTTTCTCTTCCAGCTGGTCTGCCAGGTCGGACAGTTTGTCGCAGCCGGCAGAAGCCACGAGCGCAAGTGCCAGGCCGATAGGTAACAGTAGTTTCATCAGAAATACTTTTTTTCGTCCCTGTACAATGCCAGGAAAATAAACAGCAGCACCGTGAAGGCCCACAGGGAAGACCCTCCGTAGCTGAGGAAAGGAAGCGGAATGCCGATCACCGGCATCAGCCCCACCGTCATGCCCACGTTGATGAACAGGTGCATGAAGATGCAGGCGGCCACGCAGTATCCGTACACGCGGATGAATTTGCCCCGGCAGCGCTCGGCGTCCAGGATCAGCCGCACGATCATGAAAACATAGAGCAGGATTACCACAGCACAGCCCAGGAAGCCCCATTCTTCGCCTACGGTGCAGAAGATGAAGTCGGTCGACTGCTCCGGGACAAAGCCGAAGGTGGTCTGGGTCCCGTGCAGGAAACCCTTGCCCAGCAGGCCTCCGGAGCCGATGGCAATCTTGGACTGGTTCACATTATAGCCTACCCCGGCCAGGTCTTCCTTCAGCCCGAGCAGCACTTCGATGCGCCCCCGCTGATGCGGCTGCAGGACTTCCTGGAAAATGTAATCGGCCGAGAAAATGAGCAGGATGCCGCCGATGAACACCAGGAGGGTGATTCCCAGGAAGGAATCCTTTTTCCGGTAGGCCTGCAAGGCCAGCGGAGGGATTGCCAGGACGCTCAGTGCCAGCAGGATATACACCGGCTTGACCTGGAGCAGGAAACTCCAGAAATACTCCTGCGACTCTCCGGCGGCCGGCACCCAGGTGACATCGGCCATCCAGTCCATGCGGGCCTGCACCAGCGCATAGAGGTGGTCCATGCCCCAGGGCAGCAGCGCTATCAGCACCACGAAAACGCCACCGATTCCCAGCCGCTTCCAGAAATCCGCCGAAAGGGCGTTGATGAGCACCAGTACCCCCAGGAGCAGGACGATAGACCAGTAAGTTCCCAGCGTCAGCGTCGAGATGAACAGGCCGATGACGAGGCCGATCAACCCCAGCCACCAGCCCGACAGACCTTCCCGATAAAGCACGAAGATGAATCCGGCATACACCAGGGCCGATCCGGTCTCGCTCTCCGCCACAATGATGAGCATGGGCACGGCGATGACGGCCACCGCCAGCAGGAAGTCCTTGAAGCGGGACATCTTGAAATGCTGCTGGCTCAGGACAAACGCCAGCAGCAGCGAAGTGGTGATCTTTGAAATCTCCGCCGGCTGGAATTTCACGGGCCCCAGCTCAAACCAGGAGTGCGACCCTTTTACGTCTTTCGAAACAAAGATGACCAGCACCAGAAGCCCCAGCACGGCCAGATACATAGGAATCGGCAGGGCTTCCCAGATTTTGGGCGGAATCACGTACAGGATGAGTCCGGCCAGACCGAAACCGGTGAGCATCCAGATGAACTGCTTGCCGCAGCGGGCGCTCCAGTCGAAAATGGAGGCGGGATTGGAAGAGTGGATGGAGGCGTAGATATTCACCCAGCCGATGAATACCAGCAGGAGATACGTCCCCACCAGCGGCCAGTCGATGGACTGCCGCAGCCTTCTCTCCGGTATGGCGCCTTCCTTGATCATCTAGTTGGTTTTTACACGGGCCATGAGGTCGGCCGATTTCATCCTTTCTTCCAGGGCGGTGCGTTTCACCGAACCCTTGAGGTATTTTTCCACCATCAGCGAAGCCATGGGGGCGGCGTAGGTGGCTCCGAAGCCGCCGTTTTCCACATAGGCGGCGATGGCAATCCTGGGGTTGTCCATCGGGGCGAAGCAGATGAACACGGAGTTGTCGGCCCCGCGGGGATTCTGCGCCGTGCCCGTTTTTCCGCAGATGTCCAGCGAATCCACATGGGCCACCCATGCCGTCCCGCCCATGCCGGCGCCCGAATTCACGGCCCGCCACATACCCCGGATCAGCTTGGTGAAATGCACCGTGTCCACCTTGGTATACTGCCGCTGGGTAAAGCGCGGGTCGATTTCCACACCCTCGGAGGCCTTCACGATGTGCGGGATGAAGTAATGCCCCCGGTTGGCGATGGTGGCGCAGAGGTTGGCCAGATGCATCGGCGTGGCCAGGATCTCTCCCTGGCCGATGGAGAGCGAAATCACCGTGGTCGAGTTCCATCTTCCACGCCCGTAGGCCCTGTTGTAGGTGCGCGAAGTGGGGATGCCACCCGCGAGTTCGGCCGGAAAATCACTCCCCAACTTGCGTCCGAAACCGAAGCTTTCCACATATTCGTGCCAGGCATCCATCGCCTCCGCCACGTTTGCATACTTCTTGTTGTCCAGGATATTCTTGAGCACGTAGCAGTAATAGGCGTTGCAGCTCATCATGATGGACTCTTCCATGTTGATGGGCGAGCGGTGTGCATGGCATCCCAGTTTGTGCCCGGCCCCGAAGTGGTAACCCATGGAGCAGGGGTAGGTGTAACTGGGCTGCAGCACCCCTTCCTGCAGGCCGATGAGCCCATTCACCAGCTTGAACACCGACCCCGGCGGGTAGGAAGCCTGCACGGCGCGGTTGTACATCGGCTTGTAAGGATTCTGGGCAATTTCATTGTAGTGCTTGCCGATGTCGGCCAGCTGTTCCACGTCGATGCCCGGCGAGGACACCAGGGCCAGGATTTCACCGGTGGACGGTTCGATGGCGACGATGGAGCCCACCTTGTTCTGCATCAATTCCTGTCCGTACTGCTGGAGCGAGGCGTCGATGGTGGTCACGATGTCGTGGCCCGGAACCGCCTCCTTGTCTTCCGCGCCGTCCTTGTAGGGCTGCTCAATCTGGTTGCGGGAGTTGCGCAGGTAGATGTGGTAGCCTTTCTCGCCGCGGAGATCGGCCTCCCGGGCGGCCTCGATGCCGGTCATGCCGGCATAGTCGCCGCTGCGGTATTCGCCCGGATGGCTGTTGATATAGTCCTGGTTCACTTCCGACACATAGCCCAGCAGGTTGCCGCCGGCGTTCACCGGGTAGTCCCTGATGCCGCGCACCTGCCCCTTGAAGCCGGGAAAACGGTATTTCACCTCGTCGAAGCGCATGTACGTCTCGGCCGGGACCATCCTCATCATCGTCACGGACTGGAAGCCGATGGAGGAGCGCCGCCGGTTGTATTCCTGCAGCCTGGCCCGGATGAAGGAGGGTTCGACGCCCAGCACGGTCGCCAGCGCCACTGTGTCGAAGGCCTGCACCTCCCGGGGGCTCACCAGAATGTCGTATGCCACCTTGTTGCCCACCAGGATCTGCCCGTTGCGGTCGTAAATGACCCCGCGGGTAGGGTAGATGGTTTCGTAGATGGTAGAGTTGCGGTCGGCGTCTTCCTTGTACCGGCCGTCCATGATCTGGATAGAAAAAATCTTGCCCAACAGCAGCAGGACAACGATTCCCAGGCCGATGAAAAGCCGGATATGACGCCCGTCACTGCTCATTTGCGGACGTCCGGAGCCAGCAGGTCGACGACCAGGAAGGATACGCCGGTGCTCACCGCGAGCGAAGCGCCCAGGCGGATGGCGTTGAACAGGAGCGGACGGGTGCCTGCGCCGTCGGCCCAGATATAGACGGCGAGGAACAGCAGCGTGGCCAGGAAAACGGCCACGGCCACCTTCGCAAAGCCGCTGCGGTGCACCGAGAAATCTTCTTCGCGGGCGAAAAGCTCTCCGCCGAAAATGAGCCGGATGATGCTGTTGCGGGCGAAGGCCACAGGCACCAGCGCCAGGGCGTTAAGGCCCAGGAGCCCTTCTGAAAGCAAGTCGATGGAGAGCCCTGAGGCGAAGGCGATGAGCATGGCCAGGGTCGTGCCCACGCGGATGGGGATGCACAGCACCATCACCGGCAGCAGCGTCACCATCACGTAGGGGGTGAAGTTGGCGTAGGTGCTAAGGAGCAGCTGGGCTATCAGCAGCAGGATATAGATGAGCCAGAATCCGGATTTTTTCATGGCAGGAACTCCTCTATTTCGTCAAACGAGGTATTGTGTACCACGGAAACATACCGGATGGCGCTGAAATCCTGGAACAGTTTCACGGAGATTTCGTTGGTGGCGCCGTTGATGATGCGCGATTCCCCGGCCACCCCCAGGGGGATGTCCGGCGGGAAGAGAAGGGAATGGCCGCTGGTGAACACGGTGTCGCCGGGGCTGTATTTGTACTGGAGCGGGATTTCCTTGAGGATGGCTCCGTCGGAACTGACTCCGTCCCAGACCAGGAGACCGGTGCCTCCCTCCAGCCCCAGGCGGGCGCTGATGGAGATATCGGCATTCTGGAAAGAGAAAGCGAAGGCATGGTGGGCGCTCACCGCGTCGATCATGCCCACCACCCCGTTCCGGGTGATTACGCCGGATTTTTCCTGGATGCCGTCTTCGTAGCCGCGGTTCAGGATCAGGTAGTTGTGCTGGGTGTTCCGGCTCAGTTTCACCACCTCTGCGGGGATGATCACGAAACCGGAATCCCGCAGGCTGCCGGCCGTCATGGTGTCGATGCCGGCCTGGTGGAGCGCTTCGCGGGCTGCGGCCAGTTCCCGGAGAAGCTCGGCGTTTTCCTGGGAGAGTTCCTTGTTGATGCCGGCGAGCCGGAAGAAGTTCTGCACGCGCTGGGTGCTGCCCCAGACCGTACCCATGAATCCGTGTACGCTCCGGGAAATCCAGATGCGCTGCAGGTCGGCGTTGCGGGAAAGCAGCTGCAACGACACAACCTCCAGGCCGATGAAGACCAGGAGGCTGACAAGTCTCGGGAGCAACTTCCGCTGACGCATGGCTTTAACGCATCAGGAAAGAGTAGTTGTCCGTATTCTTAAGGGCGATGCAAGTTCCGCGGGCCACGGCGCGGAGCGGATCCTCCGCCACGTGGAACGGGATGTTCACCTTTTCTGAGAGTCGTTTGTCCAGACCGCGGAGCAGGGCGCCGCCGCCGCTGAGGAAGATGCCGTTCTCCACGATGTCGGAGTAGAGCTCCGGAGGAGTCTGCTCCAGCACCTGCTGGATGGAGGCCTCCAGGCGGGCGATGGACTTGTCCAGGCAGTGGGCGATTTCCTGGTAGGGGATGAGGGCCTCTACCGGGTGGCCGGTCATCAGGTTGGGACCGCGGACCAGGAACGGCTCCGGTTCCACGTCCAGCTGGGGGATGACGGCGCCCACGGCAATCTTGATCTTCTCCGCCGTGGTCTCGCCCACCTTGATCACATGCTGCTGGCGCAGGTAGTTCTGGATATCGGCCGTGAAGACGTCACCCGCCACCCGGATGGAATCCTGCTGGACGATGCCGCCCAGGGAGATGACGGCGATTTCCGTGGTGCCGCCTCCGATGTCCACCACCATGTTGCCTTTCGGGGCTTCCACGTCCAGGCCGATACCGAGGGCTGCGGCCATGGGTTCGTAGATCAGGTAGACGTCGCGGCCGCCGGCGTGTTCCGACGAGTCGCGCACAGCCCTGATTTCCACTTCCGTCGAGCCGGAAGGAATGCCCACCACCAGCTTGAGGTTGGGGGCGAACAGGCTGCGGTGACGGGAGTTCACCTGCTTGATGAAGCCGCGGATCATCATTTCCGCCGCGTTGAAGTCGGCGATAACGCCGTCACGGAGCGGACGCACTGTCTTGATGCCGGGATTCGTTTTTTCGTGCATCAGTTTAGCCTTCTGGCCCAGGGCGATGCACTTCCCTGTCTGGTTGTCGATGGCAACGATCGACGGCTCGTCCAAGGCAATCTGGTCATTCTGGAAAATGACGGTATTGGCAGTGCCCAGGTCGATAGCCAACTCTTGATTCAGGAATCGAAGCGCCATATTGTATCTGTCTTATAATCAAAAATCGAATAATCGTTCAAAATTAAGAAAAAAATCTTACATTCGCGTAAATTATTTGGCTTATGGGCAGAAAAAGGTATTTGATCGTTACGGCCGGCGGGTCCGGGACACGCATGGGCGGCCCCGTACCCAAGCAGTTCATCCAGCTGGAAGGCAAGCCGGTACTGCGCCTTACCCTGGAGCGATTTCTGGAGGCCGATCCGGACATCCAGTTTATCACCACCCTCCCTGAAGCCCATATCGTACCGTGGCGCCAGTATTGCCTGCAGGAGAATTTCCGTTGCCGCCAGCGGCTGGTCAAAGGCGGTTTCACCCGCTTCCATTCCGTGAAAAACGCCCTTCAATATGTACCGGACGGTGCCCTGGTGGCCATTCACGACGGTGTGCGGCCCCTCCTGTCGGCCGGCATGATCCGTCGTCTCTGGACGGAGGCGGAACTTGTCCCTGCCCTCATCCCCGTCCTGCCCCTGGTAGAAACCCTCAAGGTGCTGGAAAAAGACGCCGCGGGCGTCCTCCGGACCACGGGTGAATTCGTAGACCGCAGCCGCATCTTCGGCGCCCAGACCCCGCAGCTTTTCCACAGCGAACGCATCAAGGCCGCCTATACCCAGGGCTTCGACACCTCCTTCACCGACGATGCCTCCGTGGCCGAAAAATACGGAATACCGCTCGCCTTCACATCCGGCGAACGGTACAATCTCAAGCTCACCACCCCCGAAGACCTGGCTCTCGCCAAGGCCCTTCTTGAGGGAAGGGATTTAGGGAAGGGGTAACGTAGGGTGGACAAAGACGTTCCGTCAGGAACGTCCTGAATACGAAGTATTCTGGAAATCCTTTACCCAGACCTGACGCTCGATGGGCTCGTCCAGGGAAATCATGGTGTCCGTCGACTGGATGTACGGGATTTTCTGGATGGTGTTCAGGAGCACTTCCATCAGGTGGTCGTTGTCCAGGCAGTAGAGTTTGGCCAGGATGGCATACTTCCCGGTGATGAAATGGCATTCGACGATTTCCGGAATGCGTTTCAGGTTGGCGATCACCTCCGGGTACTTGGTGGATTCCGAGAGGGAGATGCTTACGAAAGCACAGACATTGAGGCCGAGGGCCTGGGGCTTGACCAGCAGGCGGGAGCCGGTGATGACACCGTTGGCTTCCAGGCGCTTCACTCTCTGGTGGATGGCGGCACCGGAAACACCGCATTCACGGGCGATTTCCAGGAAAGGCATACGGGCGTTCTTCACCAGGAAGGAGAGGATTTTCTGGTCTATTTGATCGATGTGGTAACTGGCCATTGATTACGATTTTTAACTAACCACTGCAAAATTACAAAAGTTTTTTTAATTTTTACGCCTTTTTTTGAATTTTGAAGTGGGCTCGGAATTTTCAATAATCGCCTGACAATCAGCCTCTGTAAGCGTTGCGGCATCCGTTCCTTTTGGAATCTTGTAATTGGAATCGCCCTGCTTAATATATGGACCATACCGTCCGTTGATCACTTTGATATCTCCGAATTCTGCTATGTATGCGGCCGCAGGTTTCTCTGTTTCAGCTTTTTCTATCAGTTTGACACAGGCTTCCAGGGTTATGGTGAGCGGGTCGGCGTTCCTGGGCAGGCGGATGTTCTTGTCGCCGTATTTCAGGTACGGACCGAACCGGCCCTTGGTGGCGATGATGTCCACCCCTTCCAACTGGCCGATCAGGCGCGGAAGCTCCAGCAGTTTCAGGGCCTCTTCCAGCGTCAGGGTCTCGATCAGCTGGCCTTTGCCCAGCGAGGCGCTCTGGCGGTTCTCTCCTTCACCCTTCTGGACATAGGCTCCGAACTTGCCGAAAGCGGCGGTCACCTTCTGCCCGTCCGGGGCGATGCCGATCTCGCGGGTCACCTTGCTGTAGTTCTTGTCGGCCAGGACGCTCTCTACGTGGGCGTGGAAAGGCTGGTAGAAGGCCGAGATGGCTTCGGTCCAGACTTTTTTCCCTTCGGCCACCTGGTCGAAGTCGGTCTCTACCGTGGCGGTGAAGTCGTAGTCCAGGATGTCCGTGAAATGGTCTACCAGGTAATTGGTGACGATGACTCCGATTTCCTGGGGCAGCAACTTGTTCTTTTCGGCTCCCACCGTCTCTTTCTTCTGCGAAGAGCGGATGCTTCCGTCTTTCAGGGTAAGGTTGGTGACTCTGTATGCCTGGCCTTCCTTGTCGCCCTTCACCACATAGCCGCGGCCCTTGGTGAGGGTTTCCACCGTCGCAGCATAGGTGGAAGGCCGTCCGATGCCCAGTTCCTCCAGTTTCTTCACCAGCGTAGCCTCGGAGAAGCGCACCGGCGGAGCCGTAAATTTGCACTGGGCCGATATTTCCTTTTCCCGCAGCACATCTCCGGTGCTGAGCTGCGGCAGCATCACTTCTTCGTCGGAGCCGCTGTCGGCCTCGTCGTCCTTTCCTTCCAGATAGACCTTCATGAAACCGTCGAAAAGCAGTTCGGCGGCCTGGATACCGTATTTTTCCGTTCGTTTGTCGGAGGCGACCTTCAGGGAGGTGTTCATCACACGGCTTTCGGCCATCTGTGAGGCGAGGGTGCGTTTCCAGATCAGCTCGTACAGGCGTTTCTCCTGCGGCGAGCCTTCAATCTCCACCCGGTCGATGTAGGTGGGACGGATGGCTTCGTGCGCCTCCTGCGCCCCCTTGGAGCGGGTCCTGTACTGGCGGGTATGGAGGTACTGCTCCCCGTAATTGGCCAGGATGAAATTCTTGGCCGTGCCGATGGCCAGGGAAGAGAGGTTGGTGGAGTCGGTACGCATGTAGGTGATCAGACCCCGCTCGTAGAGTTCCTGGGCGATGCGCATGGTGGTGGCCACCGGGAAGCGGAGCTTGCGGGCTGCCTCCTGCTGCAGCGTGGAGGTGGTGAAAGGGGCGGCAGGGAAACGCGTCCCCTCTTTTTTCTCCACGGAGTCGATGCGGTAGGTGGCTCCGATGCTGTCTTCCAGGAACTTCCGTGCCTCCTCTTCCGAAGCGAAACGGGTGTCCAGCAGGGCTTTCACCGGGGTATCGGCCTTGTCTGTGCTGAAGGTGGCCTCCACCCTGTAATAAGGTTCGCTGTTAAAGCCGATGATTTCTTTCTCGCGGTCTACGATCAGGCGCAGGGCGACGCTCTGCACACGGCCGGCGGAGAGCTTGGGCTGGATCTTGCGCCACAGGATGGGCGACAGTTCGAACCCGACCAGGCGGTCCAGCACGCGGCGGGCCTGCTGGGCATCCACCAGGTTCATGTCAATTTCCCGGGGATGCTGGATGGCTTCCAGGATGGCGTTCTTGGTGATTTCGTGGAAGACGATGCGGCGGGTCTTTTCTTTGGGAAGGGCCAGCGTCTCGCTCAGGTGCCAGGAGATGGCTTCTCCCTCGCGGTCTTCATCGGAGGCCAGCCACACGGTCTCGGCCTGTTCGGAGAGTTTTTTCAGTTCGGCCACCACTTTCTTCTTGCCGGAAGGAATCACGTATTCCGGGGTGAACCCGTGCTCCACGTCAACGCTGAGCTTGTGCTCTTCCAGGTCGCGGATATGGCCGATGGATGCTTTGACCAGATATTCTTTCCCCAAATACTGCTGGATGGTCTTCACTTTACCGGGAGACTCCACGATCACTAAGTTTTTTCCCTGCATATTCTTTTCTTTTTGAGGGCTTCCGCCCGAATTCTTTTGCAAAGTAAAGCAGAATCCGGGCAATTTTCCAAATTTTCTGATTATTTTTGTAAACTCATTTCCGTGGCAAGACCTTAGGTCTTGTGCGGGTATAAAAAAATTGAGATGACCGATACCACCAAGAAGAAAATAGTCCGCTGGTTCTGGATTATCATCATCGCCCCCATCGTGGCGCTGCTCTCAGCCCTGTGCCTGGTGTGGGCTTTTGCCGATATCCCGTCCCTGGAAGAACTGGAAAACCCGGATTCCAAACTAGCCACCCAGGTAATCGCGGAAGAAGGGGAGATCCTTACCACTTATCATATAGAGAACCGCACTTTCGTGGGCTACGAAGAACTGGCCCCCTCGCTGGTGCAGGCCGCCGTGGCTACGGAAGACAAACGCTTCTACAAGCACTCCGGCGTAGACTTCGAATCCCTGGCCCGCGTGCTGTTCAAGACCCTCCTTTCCCGGGATTCGTCCCAGGGCGGCGGTTCCACCATCACCCAGCAGCTGGCCAAGACGCTCTACCCCCGCGGTGAGCATGTGGGCAAGCTGGGCATGGTCTGGATCAAGCTCAAGGAATGGATCACGGCCATCAAGCTGGAGCGCAACTACACCAAGGAAGAGATCGTGGACATGTACCTGAACGCCATCTTCTTCGGCTCCAACTCCTACGGAATCTCCTCCGCGGCCAACCAGTTCTTCGGCAAGCATCCGTCGGAACTCACCACGGAAGAGAGCGCCGTGCTGGTGGGCATGGTGAACAAGCCCACCCGCTACAATCCCGCCCTCAATCCGGAAAACGCCCTCAAGCGCCGCAACCTGGTGCTCAGCCGCATGGAAGACATGCACTATATCACCAGGGCGGAATGCGACTCGCTCCAGCAGATCCCCATCGTCCTGCATTCCCGCTCGGGAGACCGCACCACCGGAGTGGGCCCGTATTTCCGCGACATGCTCCGCCGCACCATGAACGCCGAAAAGCCCGTCCGTTCCTCCTACGCCACGCAGGAAGATTACCGGGTCGATTCCCTGCTCTGGGCCGATGACCCCCTGTACGGCTGGCTCAACAAGAACACCCGCTCCGACGGCACCAAGTACGACCTGGACCGCGACGGCCTCCGCATCTACACCACCATCAACTACAAGATGCAGCGCTACGCGGAGGAGGCCATCGCCGAACATCTGGGCAAAGACCTCCAGAAAGCCTTCTTCCGCGAGCTGAAAAACCGCAAGAACGCCCCCTTCACGGCCGACGTGGACAAGAAAATTGTGGAAACGACCCTCAAGCAGGCCCGCCGCTGGAGCGACCGCACCCGGATGATGAAAGCCTCCGGCCACACCGATGCGGAAATTGAAAAGAGTTTCAGGGAACCCGTCAAGATGCGCGTGTTCACCTGGGAGGCCCCCGGCTACCGGGACACCACCATGACCCCGGACGATTCCATCCGCTACTACAAGTCCTTCTTCCGCGCCGCTTTCATGGCCATCGAACCCAAAACCGGCCATGTAAAGGCCTATGTGGGCGGCCCGGACTACCGCTATTTCAAATACGACAATGTACGGCAGGGCCGCCGCCAGGTGGGCTCCACGGTAAAGCCGTTCATCTATACGCTGGCCATGGAGTCGGGCATGACTCCGTGCGACCCGGTGCTCAATTCCCCTGTGGTGATCGTGGTGAACGGTGACCAGACCTGGACCCCCACCGACACCCACGCCGACGGCACTATGGTAGACCTGACCTGGGGCCTTGCGCACAGTTCCAATTCCGTGGCGGCCTACCTGATGAAGCAGCTGGGGCCGGAGTCCATGGTGGACATGATGCGGAAGATGGGAATCGGCGGCTTCATAGACCCGGTGGTGTCCCTCTGCGTGGGGGCCGCTGACCTCTCCGTTTTCGATATGGTAACTGCCTATAACACATATCCTTCCGGCGGTGTCTATACCAATCCGCTGTTCGTCACCAGAATTGAAGACAGCGACGGCAACATCCTGGGATCCTTCTCGGACCGCCGGCACGAGGTGCTCTCTCAGCGGGCGACCGGCGAAATGATTTCCATGATGCGCGCCGTAGTGGACGGCGGTACGGGCGGACGGCTCCGTTTCCGCTACGGGCTCACCGGAGAGATTGCAGGCAAGACCGGCACCACCAACGACAATTCCGACGGCTGGTTCATCGGCTATACGCCCTCCATCACCGCCGGCGTCTGGGTGGGTGCGGAAGACCGTTACGTGCACTTCTCCAACAACAGCCTTGGCCAGGGAGCCAACATGGCGCTTCCCATCTGGGGCCTCTGGATGCAGAAGGTGCTGAAGGACGGAACGCTGGGCATATCGGCCTCGGATGTGTTCCCGGAGTGGTCCAAGGAATCGTTCTGCAATCCTGTGTCGGAGGATTCCACGCCGGAAATGTCAGATTTGGAAAACTATTACTTCGAATAAAAATGTCCAAGTATCAGTCTGTTGCAGTCATCTATGGCAGCGACTCCTCCGAGTGGGAGGTTTCCTGCCGCAGCGGAGAGTTCACCGCTTCGCGCATAGACGAATTCAAGTACGATGTCTACGAGATTTTCGCCCGTTTCGGCGAGTGGAAGCTGGTGGCCATGCGAAAGGCCAATTCCATGCGGATTCCCTTCCCGGAAGGGGCTCAGCCGGAGGTGGACAAGTCGGATTTCTCCGTGATGGTCCTGGGCGAAAAGGTCAAGTTCGACTTCGCCTACATCATGCAGCACGGCGCACCCGGAGAGACGGGCCTGCTGCAAGGCTACCTGGAGATGCTGGGCGTGCCGCATTCCAGCTGCAGCGCCTTTGTCACCACCGTCGCCTTCGACAAGTACTCCTGCAAGAGTTACCTCCGCACGGCCGATTTTGTCAAACTGGCGCCGGATGCTTTCATCCGTCTGGGAGAGGATGTGGAGGCTTTCAGCGAAAAGGCCGTGGAGCGTCTGGGCCTTCCGCTTTTTGTCAAGCCCACCAACGGAGGTTCCAGCTTTGGCATAACCAAGGTTGAGAAGGCGGAAGACTTGCCGGAAGCCATCCGGTATGCCTTCTCGGAGGGCTCCACCGTCCTGGTGGAAGCGGCCATCACCTGTGAGCACGAACTCACCTGCGCCGTTTATTTCGACGGAAAGCAGCTGAAGGCCCTGCCTGTCATAGAGATTGTTCCGCACAGCGGGGGCTGGTTCGACTACGAGGCCAAGTACAACGGCCTCAGCAGCGAAATCTGCCCGGCCCCGATTCCGGACAATCTGGCCGCCCAGGTTCAGGATATCTCCTGCCGCATCTACAGGCATCTTGGTTGCAAAGGACTTATCCGCATAGACTATATCGCCGCCCCGGACGGTATCTATTTCCTGGAAGTGAACATCATCCCGGGCATGACCAACGCTTCGCTGGTGCCCAAGATGGTGCGTGCTGCCGGGATGGATTTCACCGCCTTCCTCACCCAGATCATAGAAAATGCCTAGTCGATGCTGCTGGTAGATTTTATCAAGCAGGGCGTAGCCGCCCTGGAGAGCCTGTATCCCACTTCGGAGGCCCGGAATATCGTCCTCATGCTTTGCGAAGAGCTCATCGGCACCAAGAGCTATACGCATATCGTGGAGCCGCAGTACGAGATTGACAAGAAGTCCGTGCAGCCCCTGGCGGAGGCTTTGGTCCGTCTGCAGGCGGGAGAACCCATCCAGTATGTGATCGGCCAGACGGAATTCTGCGGTTATACTTTCAAGGTGAACAAGGATGTCCTGATTCCCCGCCCGGAGACAGAGCTGCTTGTGCGGGAGGCCATCAAGATTGCCGGCCGGATAAAGCGGATGCGCATCCCCTACGGAAAATCGGCCGAACCGGTGCGTGTGCTGGACCTTTGCACAGGCTCCGGCAACATCGCCTGGTCGCTGGCTTTGGCGGTACCCGGTGCCCGTGTGGTGGGCGTGGACATCTCCGAAGCCGCCCTCTCGGTGGCACGGAACCAGAATTTCTCCGTCCTGCTCAAGTCGGAAGGCGCCTTGGCCCCTACTTTCGTGGCGGCCGATGTGCTGGATACCGAGCAGGAATTCAACTACGGGGAATTCGACCTGGTGCTTTCCAATCCGCCGTACATCATGGAAAAGGAGAAGCCGCTCCTGCGCCGAAACGTGTTGGATTATGAGCCGGCCAATGCTCTCTTCGTCCCGGACGAAGACCCGCTTCTGTTCTACCGCGCCGTGGCACGCTGGTCGGAGCGGTTCCTTTCTCCGGAAGGCAAAGGCCTTACGGAAATCAACGAGGTGCTTGGAAAGGAAACGGCGGCCCTTTTCAGGGAAGCCGGCTACTCCCAGACAGAACTGGTAAAGGATTTCTACGACAAAAACCGCTTCGTTTTTTACATGAGATAGGTCCCGTGAAAGTTTTTTCGCACAAAAAACTTTCAAAATCGGACCCTTTGCCTGCCTTCCAGTGCGCTGGAAGGCCTTTTTTGTCGATTATCCGTGTTATTTTTGCTAACACGGATAAGTTTCCGCTACTTTGCAGCATGGAGCCGGCACTAAGGCCGGGTTAGAAAGCATGAAGTACGGAAAGATGATTGCGGGCGCCCTTTTCTGCGCCCTGGCGGCGGGCCTGCCGGCCTGCGAAGAATTGGATGATGACATCCTGGAGCATGTAGAAAACCAGGAGGAAGAGACGGCCTTCGTCTCATTGGAAGAAGTGGCCGCCCTGCTTGCCTCGGTCCCTATCGGCCCTCCCCAGATGGAGGAGGTGCTGGATGCGGCATCGGCATCGGCCGGGAACGGCTACGACGAGGAATACCGGATGCTGGACTTGTTCCGCGCACCGGGCACCGGGGTCGGGGAAATGCCTGGAACCAAGGCGGACGGGGGCTACGAAACCCCCTTGCGCGACTTGCTTTCCAAGGCGGTACAGGAGCGGTTCGCCACCAAGGCGGGAGGGGAAGAGGACGCATCGGCCTACCTGGATTCCCTCTCCTCCTCCGATGTGCAGATTTACTGGCCGTATTCCGAGGACTGGGACGGAAAGGCGCTTCCGGTAATCACCTTTGACCCGGGCGGTTACGCCGAAATGAATGAAGGCTATGCCTTCAAGGCCGACGGTTCCGTAGAAAAGGTGATGGTAGACGAGCAGATGGCTGCAGAGCGCCCCGTTTGGGTGGTCAACCGCAATGCCGATGCGGAGCATAAGACACTGGAGATGCTCCGTCGGGAAGACCCTTCCTGGGGGCAGGGCGGGGGAGACATCGTGGTGCGCCCGTCAACCAGAGGTTCTTCGGAAGAAGGAATCAAGACGCTGGTCCTTCGCTCCTTCAAGGCAAGGCGCCAGTTCGACAGCTGGTTTGCCGGCGGGGCGGAATTCTGGTGCAAGATCGGCTCGGTAGAGAATTTCACTGCCGCTACGGAAGCGGAACTGCGCCTTTTCGAGCCCACCATCACGGATTTCATGGTGGTGGTCCGCCGCAAGCAGGTAAACCAGCTCCTCACCCTGAATACGGTCCTGGTCTCTGAGTGGACCGGCCAGCTGTCCTCCTGTGCGCTGATGCTCGTGGAGGACGATGGCGGCACCCGCACCACCTGGAAAAGTTCGGCCATCGTCAAGTATAACTCAAAAAGTTACGGCATAGAGGTGGAATTGCCGCTCAATGCCAGGGATGACATCGTCTGGCGCGGTTCCCTCACCCGCTCCTTCGTAGAGAAATACAGTGGCAAAACCGCCAGTTTCGGCGATGTGGAAATGGTCCTGGAACTGATCTGACCTGGAGAGCCGTTTCTGCCTATTGTTTCATGTCAAGCATGCTTAGGAACAGCTCGGCATCCGGAGCATCCGCTGCTTTTATTGCCTTCCGGAATCTGGATCGGGTAGTTCGTAGGCTGTCGATGGAGTTCTTGTTTAAAACCAGCTGAACCGTGTCATAAGGGAGATTCGCGAAGAAAAGCATAATGATCTTCTTGTTTTCTCCCTTTATGGAAGGCACTTGTTGCTTTAGTTTTTCCATGATTCCGTCGCAATAGAGGTTCAGATCCCTCTCCAGTGAAGCAAACAGGTCTTCGTCTTTCCTCATGGCGGCAATTTCTGCCTTGAATTCTTTGAAGGCCTGATATTTATCTTTGTCGTTTTCGGCCTTCAAGTAAGAATCAGAGATAAAGTCCAGGTGGTTTAACTTTTCCCGGAAAAGGGAACCCAGAAGGGCGGCATTGTCTTTCTTTGTCTTTTCTAATTGTTGCTGCTGGTGTGAGAATTCCAGCATTTGTTCTTTCTGCGTCCGGTCGGCCTCGTTTCGTTTCATAACAAGGTAAAGACCGCCGATGATCATCAAAAGGGTGCTTATGAGAATGCTGAACAGGAGCCTGTCGTGTGTCCTGTCTGCTTTTTCTTTCTGCAGAAGCGATTCTGTTTTGTAAAAGTCTCTTTGGGTGGCCGTAACGGACTCTTTCAGAAGGGCACGAATAACAGAATCCTGGACATGCGAGGCATGCCGGGTCAACCGATATGCTGCCTCATAATTACCACGAAGTTCTTCTATTCTGCCATGAGTGTATTCTACTTCTCCCTTTTTTGCAACATTAGAACTACGATGATATGCTTCGGCCAGCCAAAGGTCGGCCTCTGCACTTCTATTACAACTTTCAAGAGCTAAAGCGTACAGCGAACAGTCGTGTAGGTTCATCAAACGGGGAGATACACCCTGAAATAAGTGAATAGCTCTTTCTAAGTCTTCATTTAAAATGGTAAGAATTCCCGCTTCTATCTTTTGGCATTGTTCTTTTATTTCAGGGGTATTATCTATATCTTTTAGGCTCTGCAGAGCTTCTGTATAATTTTGATTATTATAGTAATAATAAACAAGAGCGAGTTTCGCATAATCAGAGTAATTTTTTTTCTTCGCTTTATCAAAAGAAGCAATTGACTTTTGAATATTCTCTATGGCGGAAGGGATATTATCAGTATTATTAAAAACTTCAGCAATATTTCTATATATTAAACCAAGATAGTAATAATCTTTGTTTAAAACGGCATCGGAAAGTGCTTTCTCAAAAGAAATGATTGCATAATTATAATTCTTGGCATTTTTATCTACAAGTCCTTGATAATAATACGCTAACATTCTGTGGTGGACATCGTTTTTTGGAGAATAGTAATTTACGGCGTTGTTTATTAAGCTGTCAGAGGTTACATCTATATAGTTCTTGTCCAAGGCGGCACTGGTCAGCAGTGCCCAAAGTGCCCTCCCCTTTTTTGATCGAATAGTGCTTTGATCCATGGCCTGTAACAAAGTTAAGGCGCTGTCCGGTTTTTCTTGTAATATCGTCTCAACCTCTTCGAGGTGCCGTATTTCTTGTTTTTCAGCACAGCTTCCCAAAAGGAATAAAACAATCAAAAACAGAGGCTTGTACTTCATCTTTTTTTTTTGTTTCAAAAATAGCAAAAAAAGGCGGTTTAGCTCCATGTCGTGAGTTAATTGTTATGAGCGTTGGATGTAAGTAGTTAATAATAAGCCGGTTGAATAATAAAAATGTTATTCGAATTTCTTCTTTTAAAAAAAATAAAAGCTCAACTTCATTAGTGTCCACTAAAAAATTATATATAGGTCTTTGAAAATATTGATAGTTAGATAGTTAGGAGGTGTTTGAGG
>ERZ842401.3686-NODE-3686-length-18731-cov-4.209038_pt1 | contig 18731 bp, 20 predicted proteins | sample MGYA00521270_ERZ842401 | MGnify/ENA primary metagenome ERZ842401 (study PRJEB31892, sample SAMEA3878208) | bioreactor metagenome | biome: Moose rumen | place: Sweden | collected 2011-10 | study: EMG produced TPA metagenomics assembly of the PRJEB12797 data set... | reverse complement strand
ATTTTTACCTTGATATGACAACAGGTAAATCCCAAACCGTAAAAACTTTACGCGTAGAACTTCCAAAATTTACGCTTATAGGGGCAACTACTAAAGCGGGTGAACTTTCGGGGCCATTGAGAGACAGATTTGGTATTGTGCACAGACTTGAATTTTATACGGAAGATGAGCTTGCAAATGTTGTAACAAGAACTGCAAAAATTCTGGATATTAAAATTGATAATGATGGTGCGCTTGAAATCGCACGCCGTTCGCGAGGTACACCGCGTATTGCAAACAGACTTATAAAGCGTGTGAGCGATTACGCTATTGTTAAATATGACGGTAAAATAACAAAAGATGTTGCAAAAACTTCGCTTGATATTTTAAATATTGATGAATACGGGCTTGATTCAACAGACAGAGCACTTTTAAAACTTATAATAGAAAAATATGAAGGCGGTCCTGTCGGGATAGAAACAATAGCTGCAGCAATCGGCGAAGATGTAAGAACAATAGAAGATGTTTGTGAGCCTTTTTTGCTTCAGGCAGGGCTTCTTCAGCGCACACCACGAGGAAGAAAAGTTTCTCCGGAAGCGTACAGGCATCTCGGATATAAAGTACCTATGGGACTTCAACAAAATCTATTTTAAATCAACGTTCTTCGTTAAAAATGCGCTTAAGTCAAAGACTTTACCTTGGCTGTCAGCTAATTTTGCAACAGTTTCTAATGAGTTAAAATTATTTTCCATTTGCTTTGCGCCGGCAGGACCGTAAAGTATCTGTCCCAGTTCTATTTCAAAGTCATTTTTTAATGTATCTGCAAATTTTACCAATTTCTTAACTACGCCAATTCTGTCAGGAGTTGTATTTGGGTTTACAAATGAAAAGATTAGCTCCATAAAATTCTTTTGTTTGCTATAGTCCCCAAGGTATCCGCCATCCAGTGCTTGTTTTGCAAAATCTCCGACAAGGTTTTTAGTTTCCTTAAATAAAGGAGCAGTCTCAGGTATTTTAAATGCTTCGACAAGACTTGCAAGCGCATACTTTGAGGTGGTTGTGTCTGTATGATTTATTATTTCTTGTGCAAATTCAATTGCATCAGGATTATCTTTTGATGCTTTTGTTAAACCTTCCATGATATATTTAAGTGTAGATTTTCCCGTTTTGGGATTTATTTTATTTAAATCAACAGGTGTCATTGTCATTTCGTTTTTGCTTGCAAGTTCAAGTGTGTCTGCAACTAGATTTTTGTGTTCAGGCTTCATTTCTTTAACTGCTTGGCGAAATTCTTCCATTTCAGGATTTCTTTTTATAAAGTATTCTATCGTTGCTGCAATTTGTTCGGAAGTTCGGGTATCTTTTGGCCTTACTTGTGCTCCCATAAGTTTCCATCCGTTGTTTTCAACAAAACGGAATACAGGTTCAGTCGTTTTTGACACACTACTAAATAATGACATAATCTATCTCCTTTGTTTATGTTAAAATCCCTGAAAATTATTATTTACTCTATATTTATAAAAATTTACAAAAGTTCATAATGCAATATTAATATCACTAATTATTTGAGATTTTAATTCATCAATTGATTTGAATTTTTTTTCGGGGCGAATAAATCTTCCGAAGAATATTTCTATTTCTTGCCCGTAAATATCTTTATCAAAATTTAAAATATGGGTTTCTAAAAGGGGCGCGGATTTTTTTTCAACCGTAGGCTTTACTCCGACATTAGTTATACTTTTATAAATGTTATCCCCAATTTTTACATTAGTTTTGTAACAGCCGTAAGGCATTTTTATTAAATTATCGGGGTATTCAACATTAGCTGTCGGAAATCCGATTGTACGCCCAAGTTCATTACCTTTAATAACCTTACCGGATATTGAATATTCTTTTCCAAGCATTTCATTTGCTTTTTCGATTTTGCTGTCTTGTAGATATTTTCTAATTATGCTGCTGCTTATGACTTCATCATTCATTTTTACCGGTGAAATTTTTTCATATTTATATCCGAAAATTTTTGTATACTTGTCCAACAAATCGGTATTACCCGATTTGTTCGCCCCAAAATTATGATTAAATCCTGTTACTATGTATTTTGGTTGAAAATTTTTGTACAAAATGTTTTCAATGTATTCTTTACCATCCAAATTTTTAATTTTATTAAAATCAAGCAAGTATAAAAAATCTATTCCGAGTTTTTCGATATATTCAATCCTTTTTTCTTTTTGTAAAATATACTCAGGTTTTACTCCCCAAAGGTAACAGCAAGGATGCTCTTTAAAAGTTATGACTGCGGACTTTTGATTTATCTTTTTTGCAAAATTAACGGCGCTTTCAATAACTTTTTTATGTCCTAAATGCACTCCGTCAAAGTAACCAAGCGCCATGCATAAATCTTTTTGCGGAATTATATCTTGAAAAATTTCCATAAAATTATTTTACCACGAAATTTTATGAATAATCAGCTATTTCCAATTACCTAAAGTATCTATGCAACCTAAGTCTATAAATCTTACTTCATCAATCCCGTTTATATTAAAATATGCAAATTGATCGTGTTTTATGTCAACAAGCGGATGACCTGCTTTTTCGCATCTGCGTAAAAAATCATCGATATCCCTTTGTAAGACATTTAATTCACCCTTTTCTTGGATTACGTAATAAAAAGTATCAGTTGTACGAGATGGATGTACCAAGTCAATAATCGGATATTTTTTTGACAGAGTGATAACTCCGCGCCTTTTTTCCGGTGCGTGAAACTTAGGTAAATAAGGATTGTATTCGCTGATTGACATCTTTAACATTGTACCGTCTTCTAAGCTGAATACGGCAGATTCTCCTCCAAGTGTCAAAAAATTCTTAATATCAAAATTAGCTGCAGCATTTGCGTAACCTTTAGGCGAATGATGTCCCACAGGCCTTAATCCGTAAAGACAGTTTGTCATTGCTATTGTTATATCCTTTTCTAATTTTTCGATTAGGGGTTTATTTGTTAAATTGTTTATTCCGCTAAAACTAATCGTATCTTTATTTAATGTCGGACTGAAATTTGACCTTAAATTTTTGTCGATTGATCTGTTTACCTTGCCTAAATATATGTTCTTTTTGCGTCCCTCAACTCCTATTGGATTTATTCTCATTTATTCATACCCTTTTAAACTGTCTCTATACTTATTATATTTAAACTTCCTAAAAGTTTTTTTTGCTAAATATATATATTAAAATTTACCAAAGTTTACATTATATCGTTATATGTTTAACAAAAAGAAAGGATACCACTATTGTGTTATCCTGATTATTTGGTGAAAATTTATTTATAAAAACTTTTATGTATCAAGGGTTTGCCCTGATTTTAGAATATTATGAAACATTCCGCTAAGCATTCCTATTATCCCGCCGCCAACCAAAAACGGTACTGTCGGACGAATTTTCTTTAGATAACTATTAATGTACATTTCTGTATATACTGCAGATTTATTTTTAGCAAATCTGTTTACTCTTGAAATTAAATCTAAAAATTCACTTCCTGCTTCACTTTTTGCACCGCCCAATTCATTTAAGGCTTTATTAAAGTTTGCGTAATTTACGCCTTTTTTGTTATCAAAAAGTTTTACAAATGTGTCTTGTGCTAAAGTTCTTGTTTTAGATTGTTTCATATCATTAATGATATCAGTTTTGAATTTTTTTATTTGTTGAGCTTCAAGGTATTTTGCAGTTTCTTTAATTCCTGATTCTTCAAACTCTTGGCGGGTTGCGGGAACAAGATATTTTGCGCCGTAACCAAGGATTGTTCCTACGGCAGTATATCCAACAACTGTTTTAAAGCTGCTGTTTGATTCACTATTCGATTGTATAGGTTGAACTGTCATAGTTGTATCCTTAAACTAATCTTATCTTTTCAGATGCACATTTGCTATACAATTCTACTCAGGTAACATCACCTGATTCAAAAAACTGTACCATGGGATTTACACTTAAATATTCTATACTTCGCGTATAAAACTGAGTAATTAATATCCGAATGTTAGATTAACATCAAATTATTTTTTTGTCAAGCCTTTTATTAAATTTAAAATTAACATAACGACTACGATTACCAAAATTGCCATAAAATAGGTTCTTATGGTATCGCCTCCGGCCAATAATGACGCCAACGCGCCTGCTACGATTGCAACGGTTGACAATATAAATACGGTTTTCTTTTGAGAAAAACCTGCATGCAAAAGTTTATGGTGAATATGTTCGGCATCTGCGACAAATGGAGAAGTTCCGTTTGCTATTCGTCTCAAACTTGAATAAGTAATATCCATAATCGGAACGGCCAAAACAACAAACGGTAAAAGTATTGCAAGTGTTGCGGTTTTCATAACACCTGTAATTGATATTGTTGCAAGTAAAAATCCTGAAAATAAGGCACCGCCATCTCCCATAAATATTTTGGCAGGATTGAAATTATAAGTTAAAAATGCAAGCATTGAACCCGCTAATATAAAGCCGATTAACGCACTTATAGGATTTGGCGGAGTCATTGTAATTGCAATTATTGCGATTGTTATAGCATTAATAGTAATCACAGAACCCGCAAGACCGTCAACTCCGTCTATAAAATTTATTGCATTACTTATTCCGACAATCCACAGTAGCGTAATTGGATATGCCCAAATACCCAAGTCTATTCCGCCGAAAAACGGTATTGTATCTATTCTGACGCCCAATAAAATTACCAAAGTCGCAATTGCTATTTGAATGAATAACTTAAATTTCGCAGGTAAATTATATAAATCGTCAATAAATCCGAGCAGAAACATTAAAGAACTGCCAAGTAAGATGCCTGATAGTAAACTTCCGTACGGATAATAACTCATTACAACAAGACACAAAAATGTCAGCATAGTGCTCATCCAAATAGCAACACCGCCTATGCGTGAAATTGGTTTTGTATGAATTTTTCTTTCATTTGGTTTATCAACCCAGCCTTCTTTTTTGGAAAAGGCTATAACAAAAGGCACAAGGCATACTCCTATCAAGTACGCGATTATTGCTCCTATTATGTGTGCATGTTGTAATGATATTGTTTCAGTAAAAATATTGATTACCTCTCATATTTATTATCTTACAATCGGATGTTTTTTGCAAAGCTTCATAGAGCGTTCTTTTAAGTTTTGCAGTCCTAATTCATTATCTGATGAATAAATTGCAGATGCAATAATTTTTGCAACTTCAACCATATCATCTTCTTTAAAGCCCCTTGTTGTAACGGCAGGAGTACCCAATCTTATGCCTGATGTGATAAACGGGCTTTGTGGATCGTTTGGAACGGTATTTTTATTTGCGGTAATTCCAACTCGCTCAAGAACATTTGCCATATCTTTTCCCGTTTTTCCTGTTTTTCTTAAATCTAATGTCATAAGGTGATTTTCTGTCATTCCTCCAACAATATCCATACCCTCATCCATCAAACCTTGCGCTAAAGCTTTTGCATTTTTTATGATTTGAGATGCATATTCCTTAAATTCAGGTTCAGATGCCTCCAAAAGTGCCACTGCTTTCCCCGCAATAATGTGTTCCAAAGGTCCTCCTTGCATTCCCGGAAAAACCGCTTTATCTATATCTTTTGCCCATTCTTCTTTACACATTATAATTCCGCCTCTCGGACCTCTTAAAGATTTGTGGGTAGTTGTTGTCACAAAATCACAATAAGGCGCAGGTGACGGGTGCAACCCCGCGGCAACAAGTCCTGCAATATGTGCTATATCAGCCAACAAAAGCGCTCCAACCTCATCCGCAATTTCTCTAAACTTCTTGAAATCAATAATTTTAGAATAGTTGCTTGCACCGCAGATAATCAATCTCGGTTTATGTTCAAGTGCCATTTGACGTACGTTTTCGTAATCAATTTCACCGTATTCATTTATTCCGTAGCTTTTAACATCAAAGTATAAGCCTGAAAAATTAACGGGTGAACCGTGAGAAAGGTGACCGCCATTTGATAAATCCATTCCTAAAACTCTGTCTCCCGGCTTCATACACGCCATAAAAACTGCCATATTGGCCTGTGCTCCGCTATGCGGTTGAACATTTGCATGTTCCATCTTAAATAACTCACATGCCCTTTTTTGCGCCAATTCTTCTATTATATCTATAAACTCGCACCCGTTATAAAACCTTTTATGCGGTTTACCTTCGGCATATTTATTGGTTAACACGCTTCCGCAAGCTTCCATAACCGCATTTGATGTTATATTTTCGCTGGCTATAAGTTCGATTGTATTTTGCTGCCTTTCGTATTCCTTTTCAATTGCTTCGGCAACTTCTTTATCAACTAACTTTACGTTTTCTATATTCATAAATTCCCCTTTCTCGTCCTCATACATATGAAATTATATTAAAATTCCATATTTCGTGCAATTTCTTATCAATTTTTTACTAAAAGCCAATTTTTTATTAAAAACCATATATCGTTAAAGGTTACCAAAATCATTAGTAAAACAAGCAATAAGAAAAATACTGTTGAAATTTTTTCGATAGTTTCATCCTTTAGAGGACGACCTATAATTTTTTCTATAATAAGGAATAAAATCTGTCCGCCATCAAGGGCAGGTATAGGTAAAAGATTAAATATTACCAAATTAAGAGAAATAACAGCGGTTAAAAGTAAACCTGAAAATAATCCCTCATTTGAAATCATATCTCCGCCGAGTTTTGTAACAAGTACAACTCCGTGAAGATTTTTCGCAGGAATTTTCCCCGTCACAAGCTGTTTTAGTATCAACAAAATATCTTTTGTCTGGTCATATGTGTATTTAAAACTTTGACTTATGATTGAAATCGGATTTTTTGTTGCAATCATATCTTCTTTGATATTTGGCATAATACCTATTAACCCTTCTTTATCGGGATAAATAGGTTTTAAATCAATCAATTTTCCATCACGTTCAACGGTTATTGCTAAAGGCTTTTTGCCGTCAGAAATCGCATAGGCAAGGTCGTTTAGTGATATTTGTCCGTCAGATATTATGTATGATTTATCAATAATTTTATCTCTCAGTGAAATTTGTACATCGCTTAAATTTTCGTCATTATCTTTGTAGGCTTCAATACCTTTCAGCATATTTTCGTTGACTTTAATTTGCGGTTCATCAAGCTTTTTAGGAAGTTTAATAAGCAAACCTTCCTGTATCAACTCATCTTTAGAAAAAGCAGGGTTGATAGCTTTTAATCTCTCATAGTTATCGCTTATAAATTTTGTATCGGCTTTGCCGTCATTGAGTTTACTGTTTCCCGCATAAAGATATACCGTGTATTTTGATTTAACTTTGCTGCCGTTAATTTTTGCGAGTCTGTCACCTTCTTCCATGCCGGAGGACCAAACTGAAGCTTCCTTTGGCGCAACAATTTTATCAACATACGTTTGGTAGCTTCCCGAAGGTAAATGCCCCCAAATTGTTGCAGAAATTATGACAAATGCTATTGCTGCAATTAAATTTGCCGTGACGCCCGCAATAAATACAAAAAATCTTTGATACGCAGGACGATTTATAAACCTGTCCGAAGAATCTTTCGGGAGTTCGCTATCTTTGTCATCATCCGGAAACGATACATATCCGCCAAATAAAAAAGCATGAATTATAATTTTTATATCACCTAATTGCTTTTCATAAAGTGTCGGGCCAATCGGAAGTCCTATACCGAATTTATCAACTTTTATCTTAAAATATCTTGCCGCAAATAAATGCCCCAATTCGTGGACAAGAATCAATACGCTCAAAAGCAAAATCATTATCACAATTGACATTTACAAATATCCCTCTTACTAAACTTTTATAGTTAATTTATATCATAAAAATTGCAATTATGCTATAATCCTTGTATGTTTATTTCAATAATTATAGCGAGTTATAATTACGAAAAATACATTTCGCAGGCTATTCAGTCTGTTATAAATCAAACATATAAAAATTGGGAATTAATTATTGTTGATGACGGTTCAAGTGATAATTCAATATCCGTAATTGAAGAATTTGTTAATAAAGATAAAAGAATTAAATTTTACCAACATTCGGATAAGAAAAATCACGGACTTGTTGAGACGTTAAAGCTTGCATTAATCAAAAGTTCAGGTGAGTGGATTGCTTTTTTGGAAAGTGATGACGTGTGGATGGAAGATTGTCTTGAAAAAAGGGTGGAGGTTTTAAAAAACTATCAGAATGTCGGGTTAATATTTAATAATGTTGATTTAATCGGTGATGATAAAAAAATAATTGAGATGTCAAATGTTGTTAAATCTACTCAAGATAAATTAATTCAAAAAAAATATCCGAGTAATATGTTCAGAGATTTTGCGCTAAATAATCCGATTTTAACCTTTTCATCAGTTATGATTAAACACTCTGTTATTAATGAAAAATATTTTAATCCGACAATCGACAAATTATTTGACTGGTGGTTATATATTCATCTTGCAAAAGATAATGAATTTTTATATTTAAATTTGCCATTAACAAAATGGAGAATGCATTTTGACAGCTACATAAATAAAAATTTTAGCACCCCCAGATTTGTGCAATTAGATGCTTATTATGATGTGTTCCTGAACGAAAAATCAATAAAAATGTTTTTTATGTGCGTAAGTTCATGGCTAAAATTTATTTTTTCAAAAAAGTTTTTTACAAAAATAAAGAATAAAGTGATGAGAAATTTAAATTTATGATATAATACCGGTGTCGGTAAAAATCGGAGAAAAAATTATGCCAATGGATGGATTTGAAAGCAGCAGCAAAATGACTTTGGGTAAGCTTGCAGATAAATTGAATTTGCAAGGTGAAGCAAGAGAAAAGTTTTTTAAAGATAATTTATTTGACGAATTATGTCCTGATCCTGAAAATGCGCAATTGCCTTTAAATTATGATAAATCTGGGAATTCTGTCCGCTCGGCAAAAATCTCGGTAAAATCACTTGCTGAAGCTACCGGAAAAACGGAAGAAGAAATTATAAAACTGTTCACTCAAGGATAATTTTTATATATACTGAGATGAAATTTACAAAAGGTCCGGGCGTTTCTCATTCGTCCTTTTTAGGCTCTCGTTTTCTCGGAATGCCTCTATTTCTTTATGATTGCCGTTTAAAAGCACCTCGGGAACCTTGTATCCTCTAAATTCTCTGGGTTTTGTATATTGCGGAAATTCCAGCCTTCCGTTTGCAAAACTGTCTGTATCTGCAGATTCCATTTTGCCCAGTGTTCCTTCAATTTTTCTGCTGACGGCATCTATCAGGCATAATGCCGGTAATTCTCCGCCCGTTAATACAAAATCTCCAATTGAAATTTCAATTGGTTTTATTATATCCCGTATTCTTTCATCAAAACCTTCATAGTGTCCGCATAATAAGGTTATTTCATCATACTGCGCTAATTTTTTTACCAAATTTTCTTCAAGTTTTTGCCCTTGCGGTGAAAGCATAACGGTTATTGAATTTTTACCCATCTTTATACTTTCATATGCTTCAACATAAGGTTCAACCTTTAATACCATCCCAGCACCGCCCCCGTAAGGCGTGTCATCAACTTTTTTATGCTTGTCATGGGTGAAATCTCTCGGATTAATTGTATTTATTTTTAAAACGCCCGAATTTACCGCTCTTTTTAAAATACTAAAGCCGCAGTACGTTTCTATCATTTCAGGAAAAAGTGTTAAAATATTAAATTTCATTGTGATATAAGACCGTCAATTGGGTTAATAACTATATAATTATCATCTAAATTTACTTCAGGAACAAGTTCATTTACAAATGGCACAAGTGAAGATTTACCATTTGAAGTTTCTATAGAAATGATATCTTGTGCGCCGTTAAATGTTACGTTATCTATAACACCTAATCGCTTTCCTTCAGTGTCATATACCGTCAGTCCCAGTAAATCAGAAATCAGATACTCATCTTTTTTTAACGTTTTCCTAACGGCATCTTCTTTGGCATAAAGGATACCATGCTTTAATTCGGATGCTTCATTTGCATTTGTTATTTCTTTAAATTTAACTCGTATAAACTTACCCGAAACGGAAATTCGTTCAACGTTAAGAGCTTTTAAGCTCCCGTCATCAGTTTCAATAAAAATTTTATTGAATTGAGAAAAAGCTTCACTACGACCTTCCTCAACGGCAACTTTTACATCGCCATCAAGCCCCCAAAAGCCCATAACCTTTCCGACAGAAAAATAGCCTTTTTTAGTCATTCTCCTCCGCCTCGTCAGATTTTTTCTTTCTGCCTCTCTTTGGCTTTGTTTCTTCAGCTGATTGTTCTTCATCAGTATTTGCTGAAGCCTCATCTTTTGCAGAAGCTTTCTTTTCTGATTTTGGCACATTTGGCTTTCTCTGTTCTATAGGAACATCTTCTCTTTCCGTATTCCAGCGTTCTAAGCCCATCTGTGAGCGGATTAAACCGATACCAACGTGAACTCTCCATTCATCCATCTTCAATTGTGCCGCAATAATCTTGTGACACCCAATCGGAGGTAACGGTAATAACGGTTCATATAAATTCTTTATCGCAAATAATTGATCCGGCGAAATTGCCAATTTGCGTTTTGGGTATGGCAATTTTGGAAGCATCAATTTTTGTCTAACTAAATTTATCCCAAAGAATACTTTTCTTGGTTCTAATCCGATTTTTTCACCGATAACCTCGTGCGCATCAGGATTAGGCAAAGGAAGCATTAACTTGTACAGCAATTCAATTTGAGCCAATTGATCTTTATTTATTAAAAGCTGTTTTTGCTCTTTAGGGCGACGGTTTTGCGGACGCCTGTTGTTAAATCTGTTATTTTGCGGACGTCTGTTGTTGAAGTTATTATTTCTGTTATACCCGCCCTGTTGAGGTCGTTGATAGCCTCCTTGTTGTCTTTGATAATTTCCTTGCTGAGGTCTTTGGTAATTGCCTTGAGGTTTTGAATAGTTATTATTGCGGTTGTTATATCCGCCTTGTGGCCTTGAATAATTGTTGTTTTGTCTTTGATTATGCTGCCTTTGAGGTTGCGAATAACCCTCTTTTTCCTCTTGCCCGCCGGCACTGTAATATCTTGGGGCTTCTTCCTGTTTCTGTTCTGCTTCCGATATTTCTTGCTCAGGTGATGGTGAATTTATCATCATACTCTTATCAGGATACAAGCAATCCGGACAAATAACTCTTTTGGGGTTTTTTGTTTCAAACTCGCGACCACACTTGATACATTTGTTTACATACATAATTATAGCCTCTTAATTTAATATTCCTTAAAATATAATCCTATAAAATAAATTAAAAATAAATGTTTATTGCTCCTCAAGAAAAAATAATCCAAAAATCTTTTATCTTTTACTGTAAACCATAAAACAATACTCGTATTATAACATGCTTTGTAAATATTTGCAATACTTCTTACTTTACAAAGCTTAATATATGTTTTTAATAGTTTCGATAATATTTTGTGTAGCATCGTAATTTGCAAGAGAGAGGGCATTTTTTGTTAATTTATCAAGCATTGTTTCATCTTTTGCAATTGCCATTATTCTGTTAAACAACAGTTCTGAAGTCAGTTCATTATCTTCTATATAAAGTGAAGCACCTTTTTCCTGCATAAATTTTGCATTTTTTCTTTGGTGGTCAGCTGCGGCATATGGATAAGGTATAAGAATTGAGGCTGCCGGTGATGCGCAGATTTCTGACAAGCTTAAAGAGCCGGAACGTGAAACTACTATATCCGACGCTTTTAATATCATTGACATATTATCAAAATACGGTTCTACGATTACGTTTTCATCTTGTTGATATTCAGGGTAAGCTTTAAGTAACATTGTTATGGCTTTATCATAATTTTTCTTTCCTGTTTGTAAAATTACCTGTATGTTATTTTCTGAAAGTTTTTTTAATATGTTGATGGCGGCGCTATTTATGGATTGTGCACCCTGTGAACCTCCCATTATGCATACGGTTAATTTTTTACCCAGAAATAAACTATCTTTGGCGGATTCTTTATTGCAATTTTTGAAATCTTCTCTTATCGGATTTCCAAAAACTGTAACATTAGCATTGTTTATGAAAGTTTTTGCGCATTCAAATGCTAAATTCACGCATTTAGCTTTTAATGCAAGTTTTCTTGTAACGAGTCCGGGTTGAGCGTCACAATCGTGAAGCATATATGGGGTTTTTGTAAAATACATTGAAGCAAAAAGTACAGGTGCACTTACATAACCTCCCGTACCAAATATTGCAGTGGGTTTGTATTTCAGTATATAATATAAAGCTATAAATATTGCAATTATTAACTTTAAACCCCATAAAAATAATTCAATTCCTATTTTTCTTGGCATTCCGCTTATGTTTACCGGTAAAAATTTGAAATTTTTATCCTTTGCAATACTATATTCCATATTGTTAGGATTACCGATATAGTAAATTTCACAATTTCCACTTTGGATAAGCCCATCCGCAACAGCCATTGCGGGATATATGTGACCGCCTGTGCCTCCGCCTGTTATAAAATATACTTTTTTATCTTGTTTCTGTTCTGACACTATAACTTTCCCCTCTTATGGTTTTTATTCGTTTCTTTGAAATATTAAGTAAAATTCCGACCATCGCCATACAAACTATCAATGATGAACCGCCGTAACTTATGAAAGGCAGCGGGACGCCGGTTGTCGGTAAAAATGAACTTGCAACACTCATATTCAAAAATGCCTGAAACGAAATCGTAAATGTTAATCCTAATGCAAGTAATTTCCCGTAATTGTCAGGACATCGTGATGCGATAAGAAATCCTCTGTGCATAAAGGTGAAGAATAAACCTATAATTAAAAGGCAACCTATCCATCCGAATTCTTCGGCAAAAACAGCAAAAATAAAATCGGTATGACATTCGGGAAGATAAGATAATTTTTGAATAGAACCGCCATAACCAACGCCGTTCAAACCGCCTGAAGCAAATGCAATAAGTGATTGGATGATATTGTACCCTGCTCCTTGCGGATCAGCTTCAGGATGAAGCCATGTGTGAATACGCTGTAATTGATAGCCGTGAAGTATCGCTGTTGAAGCTATGGCGCCCAAAAAGACTCCGCCTCCAAGCACGCTTAAAAATAATTTTTTGGAACCGCCTGCTGCCATATACATAACAACTGTGGTTATAAGTAAAATCAATACCATACTTAAATTCGGCTGTATAAAAATTAAGCCTGCCATAACAATTATCGGAATGAATGCCTGTTGCCATTTATAGGTGTCAAACAAATTTGCATCTTTTTTCATTGTGGAGGCAAGCAGGAGAACTACTGCGGGTTTTGCAAATTCTGACGGCTGAAGTTGAAATCCTGAGATATTAATCCATCGTGTTGCACCGTTTACTGTCGCGCCTAACGGGGTAAAATCAACAAGAATCAATAGAATAATTATTATGTAGGAAAAAAGCGGAGTATATCTTTCCAATTTTTTATAATCGAAATTACTTAAAAATCTCAGAATTATGAAGCCGACAATAAAAGCAATCATTTGTTTGATTAAAAACATTGCCGGAAATACACCGTCATCTATACATTTTTGAGCGGTTGCGGAAAATATTGCAAGAAATCCTATTATTATAAGGAAAGCTGATATTATAAGTATGTTCTTATCAGGTGCGGAAATCATTCCTACACGATAAGATTTGCCATCGCTCGAGCGGCTTTTATTGTAATTAGGATTTTGATAAGACATATTCTTTAAATACCTTTCCTCTTTCTTCGTATCCGCTAAACATATCAAAACTTGCACAGGCAGGTGATAATAGAACAACATCAGGTTTTAATTCTAACCCTTTATCAATTGCTCCTTGAAGTGTCGTTGTGCGAATAATATTTAAAAAACCGTTATTCCTTAAGTTTTCTTCAAATCTGTCGGAAGCTTCTCCTATTAAAATCACGGTTTTAATATGTTTATTGACAGCTTCGCAAAATTCTTTTAAATCGGTATTTTTATCACGTCCGCCGGCAATTAAAATGACATTTTCTTTCGGTTTAAAAGACCGTATTGCAACAAGTGATGCTTCAGGGTTGGTCGCTTTGGAATCATTATAAAATACGGTTTTGCCAATTGTTGTAACTTTTTCTAATCTGTGCTCCGGCACTTTGAATTCCTTAATTGCCTTTTTGATGTTTTCATTATCTATATTGCACAATTTTGCGCAGATAACAGCGCATTCAATATTTTGGTAATTGTGCTCGCCAATCATCGGACATTCATTTAATTTGATTATTTTTTCGATTTTATTGTTACATTTGAAAATTATTGAATCATCCTCTTTGTAGCAGCAATTTTCACTATAATTTTCGCCAAACCAGAAGATGTTTCCGCCGCATGTTTGACCAAATCCCCTCAATTTTTCATCTTTTGCATTAAGTACAGAATATTTTGGAGTTTGTTTGCCTGTAAAAATTCGGGCTTTTGCCTTGAAATAATTATCCAATCCCTTATGCCAATCGATATGATCAGGCGTAAAATTAGTCCATACGGATATTTCAGGAGTAAATGTCGGGCTTGTTTCAAGCTGGAATGAACTGCATTCACATATGTAATAATCCAAATTTTTATCAATCAAGTCGCAAGGCGGAACTCCGTAATTTCCGCAAGCTTCGGATTTGTATTTTGTTTTAAAAATAAAATCTGTCAGGGCTGTGGTTGTTGTTTTCCCGTTTGTTCCTGTTATTGCGATGAATGGAGTTTTGCTATCCCTATATGCAACTTCAATTTCGGAAATTATCGTTACATTTTTTTCTCTTAGTCTTTTAAAAATTTCCGAATGCGGAGGGATTCCCGGGCTTGTTACTGCTATATCAACGTCTTTTAAAAATTTCTCGCTGTGTCCTCCTATTTCGCAATGTATTTTTAATTTCTCCAATTCTTTAATTCTTATTTTGTCTTCGGGCTTTGCCTCTCGGCTTTCCGTTATAAAAACATCAGCACCTGCTTTTATCAAATGCATTGCGGCAGAAATTCCGCTTTTTGATAAACCTAAAACCAATACCTTTTTATTTGTAAATTCTGACATTTTTAAATTATCCCTCTGCTAAATAGAAAATAAAGACCGATAGACAAAGTCGCAAGAATAGCTGATACAAGTGCAAATACTGTTACAACTTTTACTTCACTCCATCCCAATAATTCAAAATGGTGGTGAACAGGTGACATTTTAAATACGCGCTTTCCTGTTAATTTGAAGCTTGTAACCTGAATAATTACCGATAAAGTTTCCATTACAAAAACTCCGCCGATAAATATCAGTAGAAATTCGAATTTGCTCATAACGGCAATGGTTCCCAATAAACCGCCCAGAGCAAGAGAACCTGTGTCACCCATAAAAACTTCCGCCTTTGGTTTATTGAATTTCAAAAATCCCACAAGAGCACCTGCGGTTGCAGCAGAAATTATTCCGGCTGCAGGATGTCCCATTGATGTAGCAATAATTGTGCAGGCTAAAAATGCGAATGCGCCTGTTGATGCGGCAAGTCCGTCAAGTCCGTCCGTTAAGTTATAAGCATTTGACGCTCCTGTTATTACAAATATTGCAAATAAAGGGTAGAACCAACCGAGGTTAAATATATGCTGTCCGATTTGCAAATTTGTAGCCCCGCCAAAGTTCATCATCAAAAATATTATAGGTAAAAGAGAAATTGCTATCTGTCTCAGCAATTTCTCGCGAGGGGTTAAGCCGTCATTATCTTTCCCCCTTATCTTTATAAAATCATCTTGAAACCCTGCAATAGTACAAAAAACAAGTGTAAGAATTATTATGAAGGCTTCCGTTGATAATTTTTGAGCTAAAGAAAGAGATATTATTGAGCCGATAATTATGGCAAGAATTATAAACACTCCGCCCGTTGTCGGTGTCCCTTCTTTTTTCGCGTGGGCTTCAGGTGCAACATCTTTTATGTATTGACCGATTGTTTTTCTTCTTAAAAAATCAATGTATGGTACTCCGAAAAGCAGGCATAATATTAATCCAAGTAAAAATGCAACTGCAAGCATTATCATATCGTTTTTTCTCCCTTTAAACTCTCAATTATATTTTCAAACTTCATTGAGCGTGATGCCTTTAAAAGTATCGTTGTATCTTTGTTTATTTCATCTCTTATGTAATTAGCCGTCTCAATTGTATCATTTAATATTCTGGCATTAAAGCCGTTAGACCTTAATTCTTCTTCTATATGTTTTGCTAAATTCCCGATAAATAAGTATTTAGCATTTTTAAAATTCTTTTGAACTATAAATTTACCAACTTCCTTGTGAAGTTCGATTTCGTTTTCACCAAGTTCGCCCATATCTCCAAGGATTACAAGCGGGTTTTTGTAAAGATTTAAAAATGTTTCAACCGACACCTTCATAGAATCAGGGTTTGCATTATAGCTGTCATTTATAATTTTATAACCGCAAACTTCAACTTCCTCCCATCGCTTTTCTATAGGTTTGTAATTTAAAAGCCCGTTTGATATTTCTTTGTATGTAAGCCCAAGTCTCAATCCTGCCTCTATTGCAGAAAGTGAATTCTCAACATTATAGTTCCCGTCGGTATTTAATTCATAAATATTATTTTTATATTCAAATTTTGTATATTTAATTCTCATATCAAGGATTTTTGCATCTTTTATCGAATAAAAAATTTTATCGCCGTTAAATTTTGCAAATTTTCTGAGCCTGTCTTGATTATTAGCAATTAAAAGTCCGTCCGATTTGAGATTTGAAGTTATTTCGCATTTTGCAATCGCGATATTATCAAGGCTTTTGAGTCTTCCTATATGCGCAGAACCCACATTTGTAATTATTGCAATATCAGGATTTAAATATCTTGATACAAGTTCAATTTCTCCAAGTCCTCTCATTCCTGTTTCTACAACAAGAGCTTCGCAATTGTTATCCATTGATAAAACCGTCTGACAAAACCCAATTTCATTGTTGTGGTTTGAAAAAGTTTTTACGGTATTATATCTTTCTTTTAATACGGAATAAACCATTTCTTTAGTTGTGGTTTTTCCGGAACTCCCGGTTATATGTACGACTTTCGGGTTAACCTTATGCCTGATAAATTCTGCAATTTTTAAATATGCAAGTTTTGTATCTTCGACCTTTAAAACGACCTTCATAAACTTCGGATATTCATCTTTTGTGATAAAACAACCGATAGCATGTTCCGCGCTATCGAGAAAACTTTCGCCGTCAAAATTTTCACCCCTTAGCGGAAGGTAAAAATCTCCTTCTCTAATGGTTCTTGTGTCTGTCGAAATCTCTGTTAAAAAATCTCCCTCTGTCTCTTTTTTTATGATTTCGGCGCCGGTTGATTTTATAAGCTCATTTATTGAAATCTTCATAACATATTAAATGATACTTCAAAAAATCACAGGCATGTATAAATTTAATAAATGTTAATACTACTTGACATAAAGCTTTGAGCAGAGATAATAAACAATGTTATTACAGGTAATTCGTTTGTAAAGAATACCCCGAAATAAGCCGAATAAATAGCTTAGGCGGTATCTACGAAAACCTCAAGTTGAAAGGAAAAATTATGTACGCAATTGTAGAAACTGGCGGAAAACAGTATCAAGTAGAAGAAGGACGTTATTTAGACGTTGAATTACTTGGTGGCGAAAAAGACAGCAAAATTGTATTTGACAAAGTTGTTATGATAGTAAACGGTAAAAAATCAAAAGTAGGTATGCCGTACGTTGCAGGTGCATCTGCCGAAGGTGTTATCGTTAAACATGACAAAGCAAAGAAAGTTATCGTGTTCAAACAAAGACCTAAAAAAGGTTACAGAGTAAAAAGAGGACACAGACAACAATTCACCAGAGTTATGATTAACAAAATCAGAACCTCTGCTCAAAAGAAATCAGCTGAAAGCACAGAAAGCGCTGAAGCATAGGTTTCAAAAATCGTAGTACTAATTGAAAATAAATTGAAAGAAGGTATATAATGGCACATAAGAAAGGTATGGGATCCACCCGTAACGGACGTGACTCCGAAGCGAAGCGTTTAGGCGTAAAAAAATTCGGCGGTGAAACAGTAAAAGCCGGTAATATCATTGTTCGCCAAAGGGGTACAAAATTCCACCCCGGTAACAATGTAGGTATCGGTTCTGATGATACTTTATACGCATTGATTGACGGTCAAGTTAAATTTGAACCTCACAGACGTGACAGAAAACAAGTTAGCGTTTACGCGGTGTAGCGAATTTGCTGACGGATAAACGAAGTGTAATTCGTAAAACTAACGGACTAATTTCCTAAGTTATGAGCAAATTCAAGATTTAAACAGTAAAAAACAACCTCAAATGGGGTTGTTTTTTTGTAAAATTTAGTTAACAAATCAAAAAAAATATTAAAGATTTTCTTTAACTTCTCCGATATACAAAATGTAATTAGAAATGGAGAATTATAATATGCTTAAAAAGATTTCATACCCTTCGTGTAATATATGCGACAGTGTGGTATTTATATTAAGAGGAGCGAGAAAACGCCGCAATATGGCGTTAGCGTCAGCGAGATATGTTAATGCTGATGCGGGCATAAAAACAGGATTGCGAGCTGTAAAATAACGCAATCGATATTTTTTAAAAATGTTAAGGCTGATTTAATCAGCCTTTTTTATTGCCAGGGTTTAACCAAATATTTTATTGCTTTTCCATCTATATGTTGATGCATTGCCCATTCTACTTTATCAAGCGTAATAGTATCTGTTATAAGTTTTTCTAC
>ERZ842401.3685-NODE-3685-length-18731-cov-5.250535_pt1 | contig 18731 bp, 18 predicted proteins | sample MGYA00521270_ERZ842401 | MGnify/ENA primary metagenome ERZ842401 (study PRJEB31892, sample SAMEA3878208) | bioreactor metagenome | biome: Moose rumen | place: Sweden | collected 2011-10 | study: EMG produced TPA metagenomics assembly of the PRJEB12797 data set... | reverse complement strand
GGTTAAGGATAATCCCGTTTAGCCAAGTCGTTAAAATCGTTGTCGGACGATTCTAATACGACCCCTTGAGACGTAAAACTGTGCTCTGATGCGCTTTCTCAAAAAGCAGACTTTTTGATAGCCCACGAAATCCGTCTGGAAGGTGTATCAAATCTCCCGATTTTCACTTGTGAGACATATCTCATTCCTTTCAAAAGGCCTCTTTCATCCATTGATACATATAGTGCAAGCGACCCGTCCTTTCGATAGCATTCAAATTCACATAGCGTTCCGTTCATCTTCGATGACGTTTTATCCGAAACCGAAATCAGCTTTATCTTCTCCACAGCGTCTCTTCCGTTGCTTTGTTCTTCTACCTGCCATTCGACATATCCTTTTAGGTTTGAAAAAAGGACCCGTGTGCCATTCATTGTCAAATTCTCTCTAAGTCTCTCGTTCATGTGCTTATTTCTTTCCCTTTCTTTTCTTATTCTTCGTTTTATTCTTCGTTCTCCTGCTCGTTCGGCTATGTTTATTGCTGTTATTGTCACAGTCGTACCAGTATGGCTTTGTGTATACGAGCCCGCCGAGGCGGTGGTTCGGCGTATTATCGCCGTATCTATCGACCGAATAGCCGGATTCCCGGAGCTCACGTTTTGATTTCTTCCTTTTCATGTTTTTCATTGTTTTCTCCTCTTGTTTACAGAAAGTTTGTTTGACAAAAATGCTCTGCCGGTGTATTCTTATTAATAGAACGAATGTTCCACCGAGTGCATCAGCACTCGCAGCCATTACTTATTGGGGGAGAGTTTCTATCTGTATTAAGTATGATTAAAAATTTTTAGCCAAAATTTTCTAATAAGAAAAAACACCGGTTCGCTGTTAACAATGGACCGGTGTTTGCTTATATACAAATTATTCTGCTAAATAAAAAGCTTGATAAATGACAAAGAGCCGCTAATGGTACGACTCTTTGTGCGCTTCAATATATGAATTACGGGTTCTTAACCCGCATAGTCTCCCTGTGGTCTTGTGCAGGGACGTCTACAATGGTTTCTACATGCCAGCTAGAGGAAATTCGTCCTGTGGTTCGTTGAACGATGCATCTTTTATCGCATTATAAGAATATTGTGAAATGATTGCCGAAAATTATATGGGAATTTGTGAAATTGAGTGTTTACAGAGCCGGAATTTTGTGATATTCTGTATCTGCAGCAAGGAGGGTAATGAAATGGAACGGCTTACACGCAAGATGGATTTTCTGCTAACAGAATGGAAGAACCGCGAGGGACATATGCCCTTGATTATCAAAGGCGCCCGGCAAATCGGCAAGACGGAAGCCATTCGCCATTTTGCAGCAAACAACTATGAGTCGGTCGTCGAAATCAACTTCGTCCTGCAGAAGCAGTACAAGGACATTTTTGACGACGGATTTGAGGTCGATACCGTTCTTCGCAACATTTCTTTGAAAAATCCGGCGTTCCGCTTCGAGCCGCACAGGACGCTTATCTTCTTTGACGAACTGCAGGATTGCCCGAACTGCGCCACAAGTCTGAAATCCTTCCGGGAAGACGGTCGATATGACGTCATCTGCTCCGGCTCCATGATGGGCATCAATTATAAGGAAATCGAATCAAACAGCGTTGGGAATAAGGAAGACGTCGAAATGTTTTCGCTCGATTTCGAGGAATACCTCTGGGCAAAGGGGTATACGCCCGAGCAAATCGAAGAATTGTATCAGAAGATGCTGACGCTGACGCCCCTCGGAAAGGTCGAGTACGAAGTTATGCTGGAGAACTTCCGGGAGTACATGGTGCTGGGCGGCATGCCCGCCATTGTCTTCAGCTTCGTCACGCAGAAGAATTACAGCGGCACGCTTCAAATGCAGCAGCAGATTCTTCTTGACTATGAGGAGGACATCACAAAGTACGCCTCCGGTTTCGACAAGGCAAAGGTCTTGAATGTATATCGCAAGATTCCGGTGTTTCTCGGCAAAGACAATAAGAAGTTCCAGATTTCCAAGGTTGCATCTGGCGCACGAAACAGGGATTATGCCGGGTCCGTCGAGTGGTTAGACAACGCGGGCATCGTCAATGTTTGCTATTGTATGGAGCAGCCGGAGCTGCCGCTGAAGGGGAACTATGACCCGAACAGTTACAAGATTTACTATCGTGACACCGGGCTTTTGATTGGCAGTCTGGATGAAGAAGCACAGACTGACTTGCGCAACAATAAGAACTTCAAGACGTATAAAGGCGCAATCTACGAAAATGTCATTGCGGATATGCTGGTAAAGCAGGGATATTCCCTCTTCTTCTATCGCAACGAGAAGGCAACCGTGGAGATGGATTTCTTTGTGCGGGATGCGCAGTCCCTGATACCGGTGGAGGTGAAAGCGAACGACAATCCGACGGCTTCCCTGAACCGGCTCATCAAAAGCGACGCCTACCCGGATATCCGATATGGCATCAAGCTTGCGAATCGAAACATTGGGTTCAACGGCAGTTTCTATACCTTCCCGTACTTCCTTGCGTTTCTGTTGAAGCGCTTTTTGCGGGAGCGACAGGATTGCACATAAAACAGAACAATTTGAACGAGAATGAGCCGCCGATAAAAGCGTCTCATTGTATGTATTATATGATTACGGGTCCGGTACCCAGACCGTTTCCCAGTGACCTTCAGCCGGTGTAATCAAATCAGAGTAGGAGATATGCCCTCCATGTGCTTCACAATACGGATGATTCAAATTTACTGTTGCGGCATTCTGGGGGTCATTCTGGTCGCCCCAAATGATGCCGGGATAATCATCTCCGCACTTCCAAACATATCCACACACGCATACAACACGCACGTCCGGTGTGTTCCAATTTTCAATGTGGCAGACATGCTTTTTCGCTGATTCCTCCATGGTTGGCTCAAGATGCAAGGGCACATAGTTATCGTAATAATTTCCCGGGAACTTCGCACCGCAATGGTTACATTTATAGCCGTACTCATACACAGCCGGTACATCCTCAACCCAGTGTGTCTCCCAATGACCTTCCCCGACAGGATGACTCGGGGTGGGAGTAGCGTCATGACTGCCTTCATTATAGTGACCAGGGTTTATCCATGCATGCTCGTACCAACGTTCATAATCGGCATCGCTTGACCCGAAGCGCATCCCGCAGTATATGCATGTCCAGACGAATGGTGTCGCCGTCGGCTTCAGCGTCGGTGTTGCCGTCGCCTTTGGTGTTGGCTTCTGTGTTTGCTTTGCCGTCGGATTAGGCGTTCGCTGCGGCTCCTGCGTCGGCGTTGTCGTCACTGTCGGAGTTTTTGTTTCCTTCGGCGTCTGCGCTGGTGTATTTAAGGAGGTTGTTTGCTCCGGAGTTTGCATAACATATGTCGGTGTCGCAGTTTCAATGCAACTCTCTTCATTAGATGCTTCGAAGGTCGGCGCAGAAGTGACCTGAATCAATACTGGTGTGTCCGAAGGAACATCTGAAGCTGGGATAATCACAATCGTTTCCGTCGAAGCATCCATAGTGTCTTGCTTTATGCCGCTTTCGGTCGTCGGCAAAGTATTGCAAGCGATAAAAAACATCATAATTATCATAAATGAAATCATTCTTTTCATGTTTTCTTTTCCTTTCTTTTTCTTCATTAAATAAGACAATCTAATACATCGTTTGGTTTTATATATAAGCATTACGGCATTGCTTTTATGTGTTCGCTGCTGCACCACCTCCTTGGTTTTCGACTGCATCAAGCGCGTCTGCTATGGCCTCTTTTGACATCCCCGTTATGAGATGGAGGGATTTGAGATTCACGGTGCCTCCGTCAGCGGATATTTTTGTTATGGCCCAATCCAGTACGCGCGATATATACTGTTCGTTCGTTTCGGTGGCTGCTCGAATAGCTGAAAGGCATCTATGGCACTTAACCAACCGGCCCTTTGTAATGTTCAGCTGTGTTTCGATACGATGAACGCTTACGCGTATCGGTTTACGCTCTTTATCCGAAAGGATTCGTTGTATCTCGGCATTAACTTTAGGAAGAAGTTCCTTATCAATCAAGTCCCAATCCAGCTTGTTCCATGCCTTCCGTTTATCGGAAGGGAGCGATGGACGTCGCATCGAAGTCCTGACCGCAAAACGCACTGATTTCTCAGAGACATGCATTTTTGACGCTATTTGTGTGCAGGCCATGCCTTGGCGATATAGGGACAAGACCTCCTCATCAAATCGCTCGACATATGATTTCTCCGGCATTTTCATAGAGCACAGCTCAGCAGGAGAAATACCGAGGAACAATCCAAGCAGACATACCTCGAACGGCATCAGCCCCACGCTACGGCAGAACAGCGTCTGAAGCTGCTTGATGGTACGAAGCCGAAAGGAGGGGAGTTTCTGATAATATTCGCACAGTTCATTCAAGAGGAGGACATTGTTTCTCCTCATTCCACGGTCTGCTTTCTGATACTTTGTGCCGCGCAGTCGGCTGTCCAAATACAGACCGGCAGAAGTATCGGATATCATATCAACATCTTCATGCAATACAGCCGTAATATAATCCGCAACAGCTATCTCAATCGGATTCCGACATGCGATTGCCTTTACCTCCGCCTGAATAAAAATTTCAGCAGCGACGAATCCGATGTTTCGCTTAGAGTCGCGGCGTGCAGGTGAATCGATAAGATAACACTTATGAACCGGACAAACATCTACGCCATAGAGATGATGAGACCTATGAAGGTAGGCCTCTCCGTAACTCTTTCTGTCCTCTTTGGCACAGACCGGGCAGTATCGTAAATACAACGGTTTATCGCCTTCAAAGGAATAATACCTTGTTTTTGCTCTGACCATTTGACGCGTGACATCCGATTTTCGGATAAAAGCACTATGCAGGACCAGCTTCCGCCGCTGTAGCGGAAGAAACCTGGCGCGATATGGGAACATCGTATGCTGCATGATGAGCTCGCTTGGAGTGCAATTTTGAGTCATCATGCGGTATGTGTCGTCTGAAATCGTGCCCAAGAATTCTGCATCCAGCTTTTGATGGATATCAGGCAGCAATTCCCCCGCGCCGGAATGGCTCGATACATAGGGCGACCAATCACAGTATCTGGCGCAGACGCTGTACAGAAGTTCATCAGGATACGGCGTCGGAAAATAACCAATCATAACGTTATCTCCGTAATGGGCACTTTCTCACGCAGCAAAGAAACAATATCTGCTTGTGACTGTTTTGCTTCCAATGCTGCTTCGGCAAAGATGTGCTCGTCTATTTCTCCCGAAAAGCCAGTCGGATGCACTTCAGCCTTTGGTTTTATCGGCTTTTTGGGAGTCTTCTGTTTCGTGCGCTGCGATTCTATATAGCCATGGAGCATTGTCAACCGCTTTTGATACGCTTCATTCAATGCGCTCATATCTAAGTTGTCCCGACCGCTAATAATCGAAATTTCCTGCGCATCATGAATGAGAGCAACGAGGTTGGAGACCAACCCCATCGAATGGTCATATAGCCAAACCATCAGCCCATCGGTCAGGGGCATGGCACTTCGCGTGTACTGATATTGGAACAGCACCGAACAGAGCTGCTTGAAGTACTCGTCAAACGGGAGAAAGTCATATCTCAATCCTGTCGAGCGCCGCGCCAGTATGAACGATTGTTCGAAAAACGTTGCGCAGTCCGGCGTGCCCACCAAACAGGTTCCGATGGACGCGGAATTGTAAAGCTGTGTCAGCGCACCGACCAATATCCCTCCGTTTCTGCTGTTGGCGACCTGCTGACACTCATCCAAAATCAAAGTTCCAATGTGCAAGAGCGCGGCATTTGCAACTCCTGATATCAGAGAATCTGTTGTCGCGCGTCCGCTCTGAGACAGCTTAGTAAAATAGTTTGTTCCGATGGCATTATCGATACCTTGCAGTACCGCAAGCAGCATCGACTTTACGGATGCGTCAAAAGGCGTCTGAATCTGTAGAATCGGAATGATTTTGCGGTATGGGTTTTGCTCCTCTATGATTTGATTCCCGGTTATAAGCGCGACTGCCTTGGAAACCGCCGTGGTCTTGCCAAAGCCGGAAGGCGCAAGTACCGTAAAAGAAGATGCTGCCGGAGGGCATAAAACGCTGCGCGCAGCTTCGCCTCGAATCGCATTTCTGTTCAATGCTAACTGTCGTACTGCATCAATCGTATCTTTTTGCTGTAATGACCGCAGCGTGGAGAGATAGAGCTTATGATAGATTTCAACGCTCATCGACGACGGCAGATATAGCCGGTATAAGTCCGAAAGCGCCATCAGGCGCGCTTCAGCGGGGGCGGTTTGAATCTCGGACCGATATTCCGGAAGCGAGATAAGCGCTCCCATCAGTTTTTCTCCGAACAGCATCGGCGGCAATGCATTTGTAAGCGTTTCACTCATCATTCAAGTCCTCCAGCATGTTCTTGTGAGCCCGAACTTTGGCTTTTCTTCTGGTTTCTCTGATATCCTTCAGGTTCACAGCAAGACTTTTTGCGGCGCTTTCAACGACAGCTTCGATATGCGCAGCAAGGTCAATCTGCGCCTGAAGATTGTCTTTTTCATAGGATTTAACAAGTTCACTTTTCTGCGAATTGATTTTCTGAACCTCCGAAACCGAAAGCCCATTATATCGGGCTTCAATCAGCCTGAACTCGATGTACTTACCATTTTCAAATAACCATATCCATGTGCAATCGTCCGGGTTGTAGGCTACGATGACTTTGCCTCCCCGCAAGTACCGTTCTGTATAATCGTCGCGCCGATACCGCAGGCGATTCGCATGAAGCCCGTCTCTTTTGAAAGTTCCCGTAGTACGCGGAAGCAGCGTCATTCGTAATTGTCGCGGCACAACAGAAATCAGATTTGCACCCGGTTGGCGTTTTCCCCAATTCCATATCGCATTTGCATGCGGCGCTACGCTGTCATTGAGCATCTGCTGCGTGTACGGAAAGCTTTCTATAATACGCCGTGTATTGTAATAGATGATGGCATACAGCAGAACCCGATGGAACTGGTCCATTGTCAGACGCGCCTGTTTCCGGTAATCCGGCGCGCCTCTCTGCTGATAGTCTGGTTCGATAACGCCCCTTCCTTTTAAATGAGGCTTATAATACGATTGAATCATGTTGAAGAATTCTTCAGCAATGCATTTCAGTTCGGGACGAAAGGCTGGAAGATTCACGATTCGTACACCTAACTCGCATATCTGTTCAAAGGTCTCGCCGGTGTATTCCGAGCCCCTGTCGGTGACGATGACGCCGGGAAGTTCATGACAGCCCCAGTCCAACGGTTCTATAACGATTCCGAATGACATACAATACTGCACCTTGTCGGCAATTACATTGTCCATCAAAAGCGCGAGCGAATATGTACCGCCTTCCCAAGATAGAATATAACCCATAAGGAGTCGGGAATAAGCATCCAAACAGGCTGTCAGCACCGGTCTCCCAACTGCATTCCCGGCCTCATCTATCAGATAGATATCGAGTATCGTGGCATCGCACATGCCCACGCCCACTGCTGGGGCAAACGCTTGCACGCCATCCCCGAGCAGCGGCCTTACGTTCTTCTGATACTCCTTCAGCCCGTCTCTTGAAATGCTCTGCTTCCGAATGTCACGGTATTTTGTGTAATAGAAGTACCGATATTGACTGAAGGTCGGATAGGATTCCTTCAACTGCCCGGTCTCATCACAGAACTTTTCTTTCAGAAGAAGCGTATACGACTGCCGCAGACTGTGTTTCTTGGCAGTGTAATAGAATTTGTTCAAGCCCCAACGTATGACCTTTTCCGTTTGAGTCAGTTCCTTCTCTGTGGCCGTCGGCTTAGGCGCCAGGGCGGAAACAGAATCGAAAACAAGATAACGGCAAAGATATTTGCGAACCGTCATCTCCGTCCTTTCAAATCGCTCGGCCGCTATATGAATAGCTTCAGCCCGTCTGCTTTCATCTGCGAGATAAGGAAGAATCCCCGCGATGACCGTATAACGCTCATACGCCGCTTTGCGGGCCGAAGCATCCAAGGCTTCGATGTCGTAAAGGACAGTGCCCGTCGCTTCGTATAAGTCTTTTTCTGTACTGGGAGCATACCCGTCCAGTTCTGAGAGAGACAACCATTTCGGCATATGAGGATGCATGCAATTCATTATTAAAGCGCATTCCCCGTCCATGGCGAGGATTCTTATGATGGAATCGCCTTTCTTCAGCAAATCATTTTTCTGCATCGACTATCACGCCCCAATCGTAGATTCCGTGTTTGAGCCAATAGGTTCTGGAGGTGTCAAGAAGCCGTGCTGTCAAAGGCTTCGTCAGGTATTTCCTGTAAACACACTCCCTGACCATATAATCGCCGCCTTCGCGTTGACAAAGGAAATCGGAAGTGAAATCCATTCCCTCCAACTGAACATTTGTTTGGATGGATACGATGTCTTTTTCCGCTTCCAGATTCCTTAGATAGGCAATCATTAAATCATCGTATAACCTGCACACCGTCTCCGATTTGGGAGACGCTGCCTTTGTGCAGCGCCCCTTATAATCCTTCTTTCTCACTTGGAACTCCTTTCGTTATCCTCCCAAAAACAAAACGCCTTTTTCCCAAAAACGTATGATTTTCCCCAAAAACAGCCTCATTTCCCAAAAAACAACCCGAAAAACAGCGTTTTTGGGCCCCAAAAACAGGTTTTGGGGAAAACACTATATACCTGTCCGACTCCATTTTTCCTCCAAACCCTAATTTTGTCAGATTTTGATTTTGCTGAAGGTCATCTGCATTCTCCCTCAAATACTCCTTCAGGTCTTCTTTCAGTTCACACAAATCTTCCTCCAAATCCTCGCCCGAGAACTCTCTCTTTCAACATCCAATGACGTCCTTCCTGCTGTTTCTTTTATTGCCATTTCCAAGTCATGTTTTTTCTTTCTTCATTCTTCCCTTATATCTTCCATCCTTAGAAAATGCCCTATTTATCTACATTTTTATGGAATTGGATTAGATGAATCGGAAGCGGTAACAGCTGTGGGAGAGGCGAGGACGGAGGATGGTGGCGGGAGAGCCTGAGAGAAAGTAAGGGCTTCTTTTTTCAGACGATTTGACGGAAAAGAGAAAAGAAAAAAGACCTTGGGGTTTTGCTCGAACAGAGCGGGTTCCCAAGGTCTTGTGTTTTTGCTAAAGGTCCGGTTAAGGATAATCCCGTTTAGCCAAGTCGTTAAAATCGTTGTCGGACGATTCTACGAGCCCCGTGCTAAGCGGTCGTGTTGTGACTTGTAACTTACTCTGCGCAGTAGGGCAGCAGAGCCATGATCCGCGCGCGCTTGATCGCGATCGCGAGATCGCGCTGATGCTCGGCGCACACGCCGGACATGCGGCGGGGCATGATCTTTCCGCTCTCGGAAACGAAGCCCTGCAGCTTTTTGATGTCCTTATAATCGATGGATGTGGCCTTCTCAACGCAGAAACGGCAAACTTTGCGTCTGCTTCTCGGACGACGGGGACGCAGTTTACGATCTTCCATGTGATGCCTCCTAAATTGATGAATTAAAACGGTAAATCGTCGGAATTGATGTCGGTAAATCCGGCAAGATCCTGCGCGTTCGCCTGCGGACGCGGCGCGGAATAACCGCCGCCGTTCTCGTCCGCCGCTTTGGGCGTCAGGAACTCGACTTCGTCTGCCGAAACGTCAAGCGACATACGGGTCGTGCCGTCGGATGCTTCGTAGGTGCGCGCCTGCAGCTCGCCGATGACGGCGACCTTGCGTCCCTTACTAAGGTAACGCGCGCAGGTGTCGCCCAGCTGCCGCCAGGCATTGATGCGGAAAAAGTCCGTTTGTCTTTCACCGCTCTGGTTTGCGAAGCGCCGGTTGACGGCGATGGTGAAGGTGCAGACAGTCACACCGCTGGTGGTGCTGCGCACTTCGGGGTCGCGGGTCAGGTTGCCGATCAAAGTAATCTTATTCATGCTTTCAAATTCCTCCGTTCTTTCGTGCTGTTACTTTGGTTTTTATGCTTCCTTGCGAGTGACCATGTAGCGCATGAGCCGTTCATCGTTGCGCATGTTGCGCTCCAGCTCACGGGGCAGTTCCGGGTTCGCGGAAAACGTTACCAGAACGTAATAGCCCTCGGTTTTGTAGTCGATCGGGTATGCCAGGCGACGTTTGCCCCACACATCGGTCTTTTCGATCTCCCCGCCGTTTGCGGTGATAATGTCGGCAAACTTATCCATGACGACCTTATCCGCTTCTTCATCAAGCTCGGGCGTGATCACGTACAAAACTTCGTACTGATTCATGTATTTCACCTCCTTATGGACTTTAGGCCTTCTCCTGAAGGCAAGAAGGACCGTTAGCCTACGTACTATATCACATCTCTTTTCGGAATGCAAGGCTTTTTTCGGGATTTTCTGCAATTTCCATGACGGCTTTGCCGTCAATTCATGTGCGAAGCACAATTCATTCGGGACGTCGGGGTCTCTCCTCTTCATTACATAGGAAGACCGCGCGACGCCGCTTCGCGCCGTCTGCCGCGTACCATCATCCCCTGCAAAAACCGCCCAAATATGGGTGTTTATCTCGGATACGGCATGCAAGATACTTTACAGCGAATCGTAGGGGGCGTCGACCCTGACGCCCCGTCAAGTGTCGCGCGATGTCCTTTTCGGGTATGATATGCGCTTCGCCGTGCATTGCGCTGCGCCGTGAATCGCCTTCGGCATGAATTGCGTCTGCGGCGCATGAACGGCATTGAAATGCAATGCCGTTTGTGCTACAATACCGGTATGACAGAGCAGGAGCTTTACAAACAAACAAACGCCAAAACGCTTTGCGGCGCGTACCTGTTCGAAGGGACGGAGGAGATGACCAAGCAGCAGGCGATCGACCGGATCACGGCGCTTTTGGATCCCGGCTTTTCGGATCTGAACCTCAAGCGGATAAAGCAGCCGGAGGCGTCCGCCGTACTCGACGCGGTGCATGCGCTTCCGGTATTCGACGCGCTGTGCGTCACGGTCTTCACCGAGTTTGACGACGCGGCGATCTTCGACGCGCTCGAAAAGCGGAACGAGCTTCCTTCGCTGTTTTTGCCGAAGGACGCGATCATCCTGTTCGTGCGGCGCGGCAAGGGCCGCGAGACGGCGCTTACGAAGCTTTTCACGGAAAAGAACCGGTACGTTTCGTTCGATCAACTTTCCGAGGACCGCGCGCAGAACATGGTGACGCTTCTGTGCGCGCGGCGAAACGTCCGGCTCGAACGGCCGGAGGCGATGCGTCTTGTCGGCATGGTGGGAACGGACGCGTACCGTCTCGAAAATGAGGTCAGTAAGCTTTGCGACTACGTCGGCAGCGGCGGCACGATCACAAAGGACGTGCTCGGCTTTATCGTTACGCCGTCGGTCGAATACGAGGTCTTCCCGATGCTGAACGCGCTTTTAGCGGGCAACAAAAAGACCGCCATGCGCATGCTGACCGAAGCGCTGAAGGACGGGCAGGAGAATCCGCTCCGCGTTGCGACGTTTCTCGAGGGGCGTCTGAAACAGATGCTGATCGGCAGGGAAATGCTCGACGAAAAGCGCCCGCGCCCGGAGATCGTCAAGGCGATGGGCGGCAATCCGAAGGCCGCTGAGATCGCGCTGAAAAACGCGCAGAAGTTCCCGCTCGACCGGCTGAAGGCCGCCGTCGCCGCCTTTGCCCGGATCAACGCGGACATGAAGCAGGGGCTAATGAACGAATCCGACGCGCTTCTCATGGCGATCTATAAGAGCTTTTAATGGACGGGCATTGCCCGCCCTTTTTACGCGCCCCAGGCGCAATTCATTCTTTCCGGTCCTGTCATTCTGAGCGAAGCGAAGAATCTCCGAGCTTCGCAAAGATCCTTCGCCGCTTTGATCCACTTCGTTACAGAGGAAGATCGCGCGACGCCGCTGTGCGTCGTCTGCCGCATACCATGCTCAGGGTGACATTCCCGGCGGGGACGGGCAATGCCCGTCCGTTTTTATGCGGGGCGGCGCACGGCAGTTTTTCATCGATTGCAATCCGGCGCGGTTTATGATATGCTATGATATTATAGAAAAGGAAGAGGTTCGGCATGGAACGTGCAGCGCATACAACCGCAAAGCTGACGGGGCTGATCGTGACGGTCGTTGTGATCGCCGTTCTGGTGATCCTGATCGGCTCGGTCTGCACGTGCCTTTGCACCTGCGGATCGTGTCTCGGCTGCGGCGGATGCGTACCCTCGTGCAGAAGGCCGTCGCTGTACGGCGACGCGCAGGCGACGCCCGAACCGGTACCGACCGCAAAGCCGCAGACGGCGGCGGGAACGGGGCAGCTCGGCGATCAGACGCCGACGGAAACGGCCTCGCCCGAAATGCCGGACGGACAGACCCCCGCGCTGCCGCTGCTGCGCGAAAAGCAGGTGAAGCTCAGAAACGACGGCACGGATACCGTGACGGTGCTGGTGCTGATGAACGGCTCGGACCTTGAATCGCAGTACGGTGAGGCGACCGCCGATTTGACCGAAATGATCCGCGCGGACAAGAGCGACCGCGTGAACATCCTCGTGGAGACGGTCGGCACGAAAAACTGGAGCGGGCGCTACGGCATTTCCTCGCGCCGCTCGCAGCGCTACCGCGTGACGAGCAGCGGGCTCACGCTCGTGGATGATTCGCTCGGCCAGCTCGACACGACGGTTCCCGCAACGCTTTCCGATTTTATCCGCTGGGGTGCGAAAAATTACCCTGCGGACCGCTATATTCTGGTCCTCTGGGATCACGGCGGCGGGCCGGTTTACGGCTTCGGGTACGATGAGTTTCAATCCTATTCGTCCACGCTGACCATCGACGAAATGCAGACCTCCTTACAGGACGGCGGCGTATTCTTCGACGTGATCGGCATGGACTGCTGCCTGATGTCCTCCGTTGAGGTCGCAAGCGCGCTGTACGATTACTGCGATTATACACTGCTTTCCGAGGACTTCGAACCCGGCTGCGGCTGGGAGCATTCGAAGTGGCTTTCCGCGCTTGCGAACGATCCGGCAATCCCCACGCCCGACCTTGCGAAGACGCTGATCGACGCGTCCGTGCACTATTGCGAAGAGAGCCGCGGGGTCGACGGCGGTATGACGCTCGCTCTGATCGACGAATCCTACGTGCCGATGCTGTTCAGCGTGTGGACGGAGTTTGCCTACGCCAATGAGGAGACGCTGCTTTCGCAGAATTATAGCCAGCTTCGCGAATCGACCGGCCGCGTGCACCCGCTGCTCAATCGTTCGGTCAGCGACTGGTTCTCCGGCGAGGACGAGTACACGCTCAGCGATTACTATATCACCGACGTTCTGTCCCTTGCCGCAAACATTCCGTCTGACCGCTCCGACGTGCTCTCGTCGATGCTCGACGCCGCGATCGTGTATTACGGTGCGACGTCCGACGAACGGACGCTCGCCGGGCTTTCGGTGACGCTGCCGTACGGCGACCGCGCGTTCTATAACGAGCTCGTGCGCGTGTTCCGCAACGCCGGGTTCGACGAGGCATATATCACGTGGCTCGGCAAATTCGTCGACGTGCAGACGGCGACGGGCGGGTATTACGATTTCGGCGAATGGAGCGGCTGGACCGACTATTTCGCCGACTACGACTGGAGCGGCTGGGGCGACGCGCTCGGCGATCTGGGCGGATACGCATCCGACTGGACGTACGGCTGGGGCGACGTTGCGATCGGCGTGATCGACTGGCTGCTCGGCGGATGAGGAAAGGAACGCTTATGAAACGATGGATGCTTTTGCTGACGGCTTGCCTGCTGCTTTTCTCGCTTGCGTGCGCGAAGACGCAGGAAGCCGAACCCGAACCTGTGCCGGCCGTAACCGCGCCCGGCGAGCGTGAGGTAAAGCTCACGCTGCCGCTCGGAAACCGGAACGACGTCGCGACGTCGCTGTCCGGCTATACCGACGGATTTTCGGCAGCGGGCGGAAAAGCGCTGCGCTTTACGGTGCAGAGCGGCGATGCGGACGTTGCCGAGGGCATTCTCCGGGACGACGGCACGCTTTACGTGATCGCGCACGGCGCGGGCGAAGCGAAGCTGACGGTGACGGCCGAAACCGGTTCCGGCGAAAAGGCCGAGGCGACCGTGTCGGTCAGCGTGCGCGACGCGCGCAGAACGCTCGTGCTGATTGTTGCGGGCGTGCTTGCCGTTGCTTTACTGATCCTGCTCGGCATGCCGGTCAAAAAGGAGCCGGAACAGCCGACGGTGATTGTCGAACCGAATACAGAAACCGAAACCCGAAAGGAGTAATGATATGATTCAGGAGACCGTTGAACGCTATCGCGCATACCTTCAAAAGCTGCGCGCCTACAACCATGCGATGGGGCTGATGAGCTACGACATGAACACCGTAATGCCGAAGGGCGCGGGTCCGGTCGTTGGCGAGACCTTCGGCGTGCTGTCCGAGGTCGAGTACGACATGGTCACGGCGCCGGAGGTCGAAGCGATGCAGAAGGAGATTTTGGAGCATCGCGATGAGGTCGATTCGAACCTTGTCCGCACCGCGGAGCTTGCCATGGAGGAGCGCGCGCGCATCGCCTGCATTCCGAAGGACGAGTACGTGCAGTACACGATCGACCAGACGACCGCCGATCAGGTCTGGCACGAAGCGAAGGTCAACAACGATTTCGCGTCGTTTTTGCCGCACCTCGAAAAGCTGATCGCGGCACAGAAGCGGTTCGCGAAGTATTATAAGCCCGACGCGCCGGTCTACGATACGATGCTCGACGGGTATGAAAAGGGCCTGAACACCGAAACGCTCGACAAATTCTTTGCGACCGTGCGCGAGCGCCTCGTGCCCGTGATCGCGAAAATCAAAGAACAGCCGGACGTATCGTTTCTGCACCGGAACTATCCGACCGCGCAGCAGCGCGTGTTTTCGGATTATCTGATGGACGTGCTGGGGCTCGACCGGAACTATTGCATCATCGGCGAGACAGAGCATCCGTTTACGACGGAGTTCACGAAGTACGACGTACGCATCACCACGCACTATCACGAGGATGCGGTCGAAGCCTCGATGTACAGCGTCATCCATGAGGGCGGCCACGCGACCTACGAGCGCAACGTTGCCGACGAGATCGCAAAGCTGCCGATCGGCCGCGGCGTTTCGATGAGCGTGCATGAAAGCCAGTCGCGCTTTTTCGAGAACATCATCGGCAGAAGCGAACCGTTTATCGAAGCGATCTTCCCGAAGATGCAGGAGATCTTCCTTGAGCAGCTCAAGGACGTCACCGCGCACGAATTCTACGTCGCGGTGAACAAGGCCGAGCCGTCGCTCATCCGCACCGAAGCCGACGAGCTCACGTATTCGCTGCACGTCATGATCCGCTACGAGCTGGAAAAGCGCCTGTTCAACGGCGATCTCGAGGCAAAGGGTCTGCCCAAAGAGTGGAACCGCATGTACAAGGAATATCTCGGCGTCGACGTGCCGGACGATCGGCGCGGCGTGCTGCAGGATTCGCACTGGGCCGGCGGTCTTTTCGGCTACTTCCCGTCCTATGCGGTGGGCTCCGCGTACGGTGCGCAGCTCATCAAGCGCATGGAGCAGGATCTCGACGTATGGTCGTACGTGCGTGCGGGCAACTTAAAGCCCGTTGTGGAATGGCTCACCGAGCACATCTATCGCTTCGGCAGCATCAAGGAGCCGGGCAAGCTGATGGAGGAAGCATTCGGCGCGCCGTTCGATCCGACCTATTACACGGATTATCTCACGAAGAAATACACCGAACTCTATCATCTCGATTGACGGGAGGTGTTTATGGAGAACAATTTTTCTGTCGATCCGAACGACGGGCAGCCGTCCCGACCGCGATGGGGCAGGTGGGTGCTTTACGGCTTTCTGGGCCTCGGCGTGTTCTTTCTCCTCGTCTCGGCTGCGCGCCTCATCTCGTCGATCGGCGTGCGGAAAGCGCTGGTTGAAACGCAGAGCACGATCGTTGGCTTCGACGAAAGAGATTTTCCGATCCTGGAGTTTTCGGTCGACGGGCAGACGTACCGGGTTCATTCCGATTACATGAGCTCCGATATGCAAATGGGACAGCACATCAGGCTGCTGTACGATCCCGCCGATCCTTCCGCCGCGCAAACGGGGAAGGGCGCTTTTGTGGACGCGATCGTGTTCGCCGTGTTCGGCTTCGTATTCGGAGGCATTCCGCTTCTGATCCTGCGTTCGATGAAAAAGGCGGATCAGCGCCGGGAAGACGAAAAAGCGCAAGCGCTGTACGAGGGAAAGCCGGTCGAAACGGAAGCGCCGGATTCGATCTTTTTGATCATTTTCCGCAATGTGTTTTTCTGGATCGGACTCCTTTTGCTCGGGCTTGCCGTGCTCTTCCTGATTCTGAAGATCGCGGATCCCGAGACGCACAGCTTCATTACCGTGCTCGTGCTCGGCTTTATCGGTGCGACGTTCACGGCGATCGGGTCTTTTATCAGAAAGATCTTTCGCTGAAGACCGGGCGGCCGGACATTAAAACGGTTTCGAGGAGGATTCAAAATGCGAATGTATTATAACGTCGACCCGAACGGCAAGGGCGGCAAATGGCTTCTGAACGGCTTTATCATCTTCGGCGTGATCGCGCTGATCGGCGCGGCCCTTACACTCGCCGTGCTTTTGAAGAACCGCGGCGATTATGAAAAGATCGACGGCACAATTTTGGGCTTTGACAACAGCGGGCATCCGGTCGTGGAATACGAGGTTGACGGCGAGACGTATTCGTTCGTGAGCAACACGTCGAGCAGCACCTACCGGAAGGGCGACAGCCTGTCCGTGCTGTACAAGACGGCGGATCCTGCAGACGGAAAGAGTGCCGGCGGCTACTACGTGCTGCCGATCGTGCTCGGCGGGCTCGGCTTAGGGTTTTCCGGCGTTCCGCTTCTGATCAAGGCATTCACGAAAAAGGCGAAGCGACCGGAAGAGGCGTAAGAAAACAAAAAAGATGGGAAATCTCCATCTATGAAGAAAGGACGTCGTTTGACGTCTTTTTTTAGTAGAATAAAGGAGGCAGGGGGATAAAGCCGCACGGTAATAATAAGCAACGAAGGCGCGTTTAAGACGCATGAGCGAACGCATCGGAGGACGGTGGTCTGTATAAATCCGTCAAATTCAGCGACATGTGCGGTGAATTTGACTCCTTGCAGCTTTTGCCGCTCGCATCATCTGAAAGATGATAGGCAAAAGCTGAAAACCAGTCTGTTGAAAAACTCTGTTTTCAACAGACTGAAAGTCAAATCGCGTGGAACAGGCTTAATGCGAAGTACACGACCGGCATGGCGAAGCAGAAGCTGTCGATGCGGTCGATGATGCCGCCGTGCCCCGGCAGCAGATCGGAAAAGTCCTTGATGCCCGCCTGCCGCTTGATCATCGAAGCGCACAGATCGCCGAGCTGTCCCGCGATCGTACAGAAGAACGACACGATCAGGTATACGTACCACGGGATCGGCGCAACGTCCTTCAAAAACACCCAGGCGAGCATGCCGAGCGCGGAGCCGAGCAGGGTCCCGAAGACCGAGCCCTCGATCGTCTTATGCGGCGAGATCGACGGGCAGAGCTTGTGCCGCCCGAACGCGCGGCCGCAGAAATACGCGAACATGTCGCACCCGGCGGCGGCGAACAGCGTAATGAGCAGCACGGGCCAGAACAGCGCGTCGCTCTGAACGGACAGATAGCAGTAGCCGAGCAGAAACAGCGTCGGATAAAAACAGATGATGCAGGAGCCGAGCGCGTCGCGCATCTGAATCTTTTTGAACAGCGCCGCAAGGAGCCCGAACATCACGATGATGCAGGCGGTCGAGATATAGAACGCGGTCTCGTCGCGCAGATAAAACAGCACGCACATCACGAGCGCGAGCGCCCGCGCGATCCACGGCGAGGTCATAAAGCCCATGCGGTTAAGCGCGTCGGACATTTCGCGCGCGGCAAACCAGATCACGGTGTAAAAGAAGCACAGCCGCGTGACCGGTCCGATCCAAACGCATGGAACCAAAAATCCGAGCAGCGCGATGCCCGTAAGCACGCGTACCATTGTTCCGCCTTTTTTCATGCCTCTCCTCCTTGCCGCATTTCCATCAGTATAACACGCTTTCCGCTATTTGTCAGCCTTTTTCTGCGCGGAAGCGGTATTTTTCGCGCAGGCGCTGCACCGTGTCCGCCACCGAGTCGTTGTCGACGTAGGCGGACTCCGTGATCTCCAGCCGCAGCTCCTCGGGGGTCAGCTGAGCCTCCTGGTGCTGAGTGGCGGTAAGGGTAGGCGCGGCCTCCTTGGCGGCCTCAGCCATCTGAGCGGCGGCCATCTGGCCGGCGGGCGTGGAGGAGCCTCCGTCCAGAGTCAAAGTCGGAACATAATCAAAATTATCTGCCATGGCTTAGCTTCCTTTCAAAAACGTAGTGTGGCCGGGAATTGTCATACAGATATATTTTAGTATCATGCCCCAATAAAGTCAAGAAAATTTCACCGCAATCGGGATAAAGTCGCCCTATGATGCTATTTGTCACAGATTCATGGCACTTTCATCCAGCAGAAAGTCCTCGATCCCCACATCTGCATCAAACTCCCGAACGCGCAGCTCGTTGCAGATCAGATTCTCCATGATGCGGTTCTCCTCCTGCTGTCGGAAATTGAGCCGGGCGTTCCGCTTGTTCTCCCCATAGACGGAGTAGAACTCCTGATATCCGGAAACAAAAGCCATCTCCAAAAAATACTGACGAAGCGTGGCCTCGTCAGCGCA
>ERZ842401.3684-NODE-3684-length-18733-cov-3.706339_pt1 | contig 18733 bp, 11 predicted proteins | sample MGYA00521270_ERZ842401 | MGnify/ENA primary metagenome ERZ842401 (study PRJEB31892, sample SAMEA3878208) | bioreactor metagenome | biome: Moose rumen | place: Sweden | collected 2011-10 | study: EMG produced TPA metagenomics assembly of the PRJEB12797 data set... | reverse complement strand
TATAGCCCACCAAGTTATTTCGCGAGTAGTGGGTCCAGGGCGGTCACCGCCCTGGCGCAGAGTTTGAGGCCGCGCAGGCCTCAACGTTCCCCTTGCTGGGCTTTAGCTTGGATTTCGTCGTTGAAAACAATCCTGTTAGCATCCAAAAATCATAACACGATCAATAAGAGAATAGATGAGGCTCGCTCAGCAGCCCAGTAGGCGTCAGGCGATAGGTGCGGGTCCACTGCATGCCTGTGGAGCGCCAGGCCTGGGGGCCGAACCAGGTGACGGAAGCGTCATTCAAATGGAACGTGCCAAAGGAATTGACGCGGCTGGCATAAACGGTAAGATCCAGGATATGATCCCCTTCCGGCAGGAACCCGAGATCGCATTCGGAGGGAGAAAGGGACAGGTTGGCAACGCGTTTTCCATCCAGCTCCGCCGTGACGCAGGGAGCGGAAAACAGGCCCAGGCGCAGGCGCAAGCTTTGGCCTCCCTGAATATGCCAGCGATAGGTGAGCGGGCCGGAATAGAAGGGCAGCCCCTGCTGGGTCCAGTCGCCGAAGGCGAGATTGCAGGGGGCGGGGATGATCGCTTTTTCCGCGCCGGTCACGCGCACGCCGAAATCTCCCAGCAGGAACAGATTTTCCGTGCAGATGGAGGCGGCGATGGGCTTCACGATCTCCACCGTGTTCAGCCCTTCAAGCACCGGCCCTACGGGGATGCAGGCGATGGCTTCATCGGTAAAATACCCGTCCTGGGTTGCAGTCAGCTTTTGGCCGTTGAACCACACCTGGGAAATATCCGCGTCCTCCAAAGCCAGGCGGGCGGTGGGGAGGGCAATTTCCGAACGGAAGGTAACGCGCAGGGAAAGGGTGTGCTCCGGCTTTTCGGGGGGCAGGGCCCAGGGCTGAGCGCCGGAAACCGCAGCGGTGGAAATGCCCAGCTTTTCCTTGGCCGCAACGCCCATGCGCAGCATTTCTTCCTCTTCCTGCCAGGGATCATCGTCCGTGCGCCACTGGGCCGTATCCAGTACCAGCACATTGTCCTCGCCCAGGATGATTTCATCCGGCGGCGGCAGCATTTTCTCCGAGGAGGGCTCCCGCTGCAGGCTGAATTCTTCCGCCATCCGGATGCCGTAGCTGCCGTTCAGCGACGCGCTGCTGGCAAGGGCCTGACGCCGTTCTCCGTCCGCGGGGGCAAGGCGCAGAAGCAGGCTGTCCTGTCCCCAGCAATGCCAGGAAAGCACCGTGGTATCCGGGCCGTATTCCGCGGGAAGCGGCGTGATCTCCCCCGTCAGCGTGTCGCAGAGCGATACGTTCCACAGGCCGCGGATCTCCAGGCGGTAATCCTCCGGGGTATCAGGCTTGCCGTGAACGGCGGGAGCAGCGTGGGCAATGAACAGATTGCGGCAGCCGTTATCCTCCCGCATGCCGTAAAGCAGCTTATCCGTGGATCGGCCGCGTTTATCCTGGATACGGATTTCCCGCACGGGCTGCAGGATTTCGTTCAGCTGACACCGATCCCAGGGCAAAAGCACGCATTCCCGGCAAAAATCTTCCGCGTCCCGGGAGGGATAAGCGTCCACATACCGCGGCGCGGCCCCCAGGAAAATCACCTGGCCCCCCTGGGCCCGGAAGGCGCGCAGCGCGTCCAGCGTGGTGCGGCGAATGGTATCCATCATGGGCACAATCACCGTGTCGTAGGCCATTTCGCCCACGATGAATTCCTTGCCCGGGCGGTAAAGGGCGGGCAGGGTGGATTCGCAGATGTAATCAAAATCCAGCGTATCCGCAAGCAGCCAATGGTTCAGCTCCTCAAAGCGGCGATCCATTTCGGCGCGCTTTTGCCCCGTCTGGTCGTCGGGGCCAAAAGCGATCCAATAGGATTCAATGGGATGCACAACGCCGATGCGAATGACCGGCTTCCCCCGGGTCATAAGGGTATTCACCCGGGCAAAGTGATCCTCGATGTAAGGATATTCCTTCCACCAGGCGCTTTGATGGCCGATGGAGGCCGGGTAATCCCGCTTGGATTCCCCATGCATGGAGCACCAGTACAAATGCGGCACCCGCACGGTGACCCCCAGGGCGGCCTGCCAGTCCCCCTGGAGCTTGTGGCCCTTAAAATCAAAATCCCAATTCGTCACGCCGTACAGCTCGCTGGTCACGCCGGGGCAGCCCTGCTGATGCGCCGCGGAGGCCGCCTGCTTGACGGTGGTGAATTCCCGTCCATCGCACAGCATATCCACCCCCGGCAGGGTAAAACCGCGATAGGAGCGCATGGCTTCCCCAACGGCGCGGGTCTGGCTCCCCAGGGTGGGCTCTTCCATCATATGGCCGGTCATCAGGATGCCGTGCTCCCGGCACCAGGCCCCAATTTGATCGCAGAAGGCGGATACGAACCGCTCGGTGGTATGATCGAAGAAATGATAACGAACGGGGGAAACGCCGTTTTTCTGTTCCCACACGATTTCGGGCACCCGGTCCAGCAGGCTTTCGCCATAGGCCGCGGCGTAGGTTTCTTCCAAATCCCCGGTCCAGGGCAAAAGCACATCCTGTAAATCCGCAGCGTGGGAAAGGCTCGTTTTTCGGGGCATCTGGGGCTCGTCCGTAAAAATGGCCGGGCAAATTTTGCCTATATCCTCGCCCAGGGCCTCCTGATAGCGGTCATGAGTAATATGGATGAAATCCCGGATAGCGGCGGGGTTCATGGTGTCCACATAGCCATTGAAGTGGAACCAGGGGCCGGGCTCCGTGCATTTTTCCACGGCGTACCAAAGGGTTCCTTTGGCTTCCTCCCCGTCCTTCAACCGCCGGTAAGCGCTTAAGTATCTGTCGGCGTCCAGGGTGACTTCGTACCGGGCCAGCAGCTTCCCCTCCCCGGCTTTGGGCTCACTGGGCGTCAGCACCAAAAACCGCTGGCGGTTTTCCTCCTTTTCCGTCACAAAGCCGCCCGCGAAGCCCGAGGGCCACTTGTCCTCGTCGTACAGCCAGGCCAGCATGCCCTGTTTGCGGGCTTCCTCCACGCACAGGCGTATTTTGTCCATAAACTCGTCGGACAGATAGGGCACGGACATGCCGCAGCGGGTGTGCATGTGGAAGCCGCCCATGCCCATTTCCTTCATGCAGCCGATTTCGCGGCGGAGCAGATCATCCGGCAAATCGCAGTTCCAGGCCCAAAAAGGCGTGCAGCGGTATTCGGCGCCGGGGTTTTGAAACAGTTTTGCGTCCAGGTTTTTTTCAGTGTTTCGGGGATACAGCATAGCCATGCTCCTTTCTATAGAAAACACTTTGGGGAAGGACGAACCGTTGTGATTTTACCGGGTTGGGGATCGGGTCCCTCTGTTTGTACATACAGGCCGCCCAAGAAGGCATCCCTCTTCTTCGTGCGGATTCGCAGGCAGGTATGATTTCAAAGGCTCATTTTATATACGCTTTATTCTTCTGGATAAAAGCAATGCGCTGCTTCACGCAGTCCACGCTGCGGCCCGGATCGGCGGGAGTGTTGAACACGTAGTCCTTGAGCCTTTCTATATCGGTGGTGGCGACGTGGAGGCGGGTATCGCTGGAGGCGTAATAGATGTACACCCTGCCGTCCGGCGCGGCGATGGCCCCGTTGGTGAAGGCCACGTTGCTCACATCGCCCACGCGCTCATCCCCCAGGGGGCCGATCAGGAACCCGCCGGGCTCCGCGATCACCCGGGAGGGGTCGTCCAGAGCGGTGGCGAAGCAGTAGATCACATACCGCAGGCCTGCCGCTGTGTTGCGCACGCCATGGGCAATGTGGATCCAGCCCCTGTTCGTTTTGATGGGCACCGCGCCCGCGCCGTTTTTCGCTTCGGTGATAGTGTGGTACTTGCGGACGGAGGTCATTTTTTCCTCATCGATCACGGCGTGGGTAATGTCGTCGCACAGGCCGAAGCCGATGCCGCCGCCGGAGCCGGTTTCGATAAAGTCGTCCATGGGACGGGTGTAGAAGGCATATTTTCCGTTCACGAATTCCGGATGCAGCACTACGTTCCGCTGCTGGGGAGAACGCAAGGTGACCAGGTTCGGCAGACGTTCCCAGGTTTTCAGGTCCTTGGTGCGCACGATGCCCGCCGCGGCCACGGCAGCGGAGAGGTCGCTGACCGATGTATCCTTGCTTTCCGAGCAGAATACCCCGTAGATCCAGCCGTCCTCATGCCGGGTCAGGCGCATATCGTACACGTTGGTTTCCTCCGGGCAGGTATCGGGCAGAAGAACGGGCTCATCCCAGAAGCGGAAGCCATCCACACCGTTATCCGATTGGGCCACGGCGAAAAAGCTCTTGCGGTCGTTTCCCTCCACCCGGGCCACCAAAGTGAATTTTCCGTCCAGCAAAATCGCGCCGCTGTTGAACACCGCATTCACGCCCAGGCGCTGCATCATAAAGGGATTCGTTTCCGGGTTCGGGTCGTACATCCAGAAGGGCGGGATATGATCCCGGGTCAGAACGGGGTTCGTCCAGCGCTCATAAATGCCGTTGTACCGATCCTGGTTCACGGTGTTTTTTGTATGGATCAGCTTTTCGTACCGCGCTTCCAATTCCTGATAAGTCATGATTGCCGCCTCCTTACAGCGCCGGATCCCGGCGTAAATATTCCATGCACATGCGTCCATTGTGATAGGGGCATTTCCAGGGCTCCACGATGGGCTGATCGCCGCCGGGAGCGCCGTCCTCGTGCAGATACCAGAACCATTCGCTGCCGGGGCGCTTGTCGATGAGGTGATCCCGGATGTAGGCCCATTGGGTCAGCACGGCGTTTTTATAGCGCTCCTCGCCGGTCTTTTCGTATGCGTTCAGAAAGCCCAGCAGCGCTTCCGCCTGTACCCACCAGATGCGCTTCTGGTTCACCACGCCCCGTTCGCACTCGTTGGCAAAGCCGTGGTCGGTGAAGGCGGCATGATAAGTATGATCCGCCATTTCCAGCAGCAGGGGCCGGATGCGGGCGGTCAACGCCGGGTCGGCCAGCACATCCAGGGTCTTTTCCGTCAGCCAGCTGGTTTCAATATCGTGGCCGAAGGAATGCAGGTCGATCAGCGTATGATATTCATGATCGAAGAAAACCTCCTGCCGCCGCTTTTCTTTGTTGTAAATCCTGTTTTCAAAAATGTCCAGAATCTCATAGAGCCGAGCCTTCACACTGTCATCCGGCCAGGCCTGATACAAACCCGTGTAGCCCTCCATGACATGGAGCAGAGTGTTCATGGTACGGGTAGCCATCACGCCGTTTTCACTGAGCTTTTCGTTGCTTTCCGGACGCCAGTCGGCGGTGAAGGCTTCCAGATACCCGCCCGCGTCCCGGCATTTGGTTTCGATGATTTCAAACAGGGCTTTGGCGCGTTCCAGCGCTTCCGGATCGTTCGCCGCCCGGTAATATGCCGACAGGGCATAAATGGCAAACGCCTGGTTATAGGTGTGCTTGGTGCCATCAGCCACTGTGCCATCGGCGTGCAACGCCCAGTATACGCCGCCGTTTCTTTCATCCGTCATACATTTCAGCATGGCATAGGCGTGGCGGGCGTCGCTTAGCAGCGCTTCATCTTTCAGCAGCATGTAAGCTTCCGAAAAGAACCACAGGATGCGGCTGTTGAGAATGCAGCCCTTGTCCGCTTCCGGATGCCGGGTCAGATCAAAATCCACCCGGCCGATATACCCGCCGTGCTGTTCATCCCTCAGGCCTTTCCAAAACGGAAGGAAATGCTGAAGCAGCTCCGCTTCGATTTCCGTTCGTATATTCACCATGACCGCGCCTCCATCTTTATTGAATTCACCGTTCCGCGTCCGTACCGCTTCCCTGCTGCGATTTTACGCAAACACAAATCCCGGATAGATATCCGCCGCGCCGAGCAGCAGGCGCTGCGCTTGGCTCCCTGTTCCTTACCCCACTCCATCCGGATGAGCGGAAAACCTGTATAATAATATTTTACTTTGCCAAGTTCATTCATGTCAAGTACCACAGTGCTAATAGCAAACATAAATCCATCGCAGGCGCGGACACGCTATGATCGATTTGCTATTTAGGTCTGATACTAAGAAAAGTTTCGTATGAGACTGCGCTCGTCCAAAAAGTATTAGCAAAAAAATACAAGAACAGCCATGCGGAAAGCAACCGGCATGGCTGTTCCTGCTATACAGCAGTTTTCAATCCCGCTCCAGCAGCATGGGCATATACATGCCGCCCTGGACGCTGCGGCCCATAAAGGCCACAAAGCGGGAGGTTTTGGTATCGTACCAATCGGAGAAGGGAACCCGGGTGACGGTGGCGCGAAGATAGTGGGCCAGCGGGGCGATGAGCTGCCTAAACACGCTATCATCCTGGGCCATGGAAGCGCTCCATACCAGCCAGTCCGATTTGGTATAATCCGCCCGGGAGTCCAGGGGCAGGCCGAATTCATTCATCCGGGGCAGATAGCTGCGGGTTTCCTTGTCATAGAATTCCTTGGGCAGCAGGCCCAGACCCAGTACCTGATCCCATGCTAGGTTGTATTTCATGCTCCAGCCCGTACCGTCAAAGGTCAGCGCGGATCCGTCTTCCTTATTGGCCCGGTCCAGCCAGCTTGCCGCCATTTCATGGGCCCGGGTTTCCCATTTTCCGGCTTCATCGCCGCGGTTTAATCTGCGAAGGATGCGGGCATAGCAGGCGACGCCCACGATGGCCTTGGCGGACAGATTCACGTTCCGTGCCAGATGCCCGGCAAAATCATCGGTGCAAAGCTGCTCTCCGGGGTCCTCGCCGTAGGTATCCAGATATTTCACCCATTTTTCCAGGATCGGCGCGTATTGGGCGATCAAATCCTCCCTGGCCCCGAAGGCCGCGGCAGCCTCCAGCATGATCAGCATATTGCCGCATTCCTCCACCGGCATCTGATAGCGCGGATCGTACACGTCCGTCCCGGCGGGGTACAGATAGAAGGGCAGGGGCGTTTGGCCGTTAGGCAGGGGTCGCTTGGCGGCATACACCTGGCCGGTGGCATAGGGATACCGGCCCACATCGTGAGGCGCGAAATCCTCCTGCCATACGGGCAGGGAAGCGAAATAAAGCACCGGGCGGCACAGGGCGTTCACCAATTCGGGACAGAATTTCAGGAACAGCGGGATGGAAGGATAGCTCACATCCACCGTGCCGATACAGCCGTTGGAATCGTTTTCCTTGGAAAGGAAGGCCATTTCCCCTTCCGGCGTGGCGATCAGCTTATGGGCGGCAAAGGTGTGCCGCCAGGCCGCCGCGGCGATGAGGGCGTAATCCTCTCCCCCGATCTTTTCAGCCTCCGAAAGCACCCGGTCATCCAGGGCCCGGCAGGCGGCCAGCAATTCATCATGGCGGGCGTCAAATTCCGCCAGGGCCTGGGGCATGGTTTTGCCGTCCCGAAGGCCCCAGGCTTTACAGCAGGAGCCGAAATAGTTGATGGAAGCAATGTCGTCATAGCCCAGCAGCAGGAAAGCGCTCTGCGCCGCTGCTCCGGCTTCCGTTTCCCAGGCCCAGCGCAGGGCGCGGGTACCATCCCGCTTTACGCCGTTTTTCGCGGCCAAGTACAGATAGCCCCAATCCATGGTGATATGATCCCCGGAATGACCCAGCGGGCGCTGCTGGGCCTGGCCGATAAAGGCCATCCGCAGCCCGTTCAGCTTCAGATCGTCCCCCGCCATATCGGGGGCCACCTGGCCCTCATAGCACAGGGAGCCGCCGGCGCAGAAATTTACTTTAATCCCATGTTTTTGTCCATCCAAAGCCCGCGCGGAAAATTCCACAAAGGTGATGGGGACCGACAGGGCGTCCAAATCCTCCGGCAGCACGGGCGACCAGAAAACCACAGTCAGCTCCACGCCCGCCGCTTCCATCACGCTGATGGTACGGGTGGGAGTCACCCGCAGGGACACCGTTTTCATTTCCGGACGGGAGCTTTTGCCGAAATAACAGTATTCCTTCCCATCGATCAGGATATGGCCGTCCAAATGCTTGGGCGCGCCAGACCAATGGATGGGGCTCGCCGAGGTGAGGGTATCCCCCGGCATCCAAATAGAAAAATAAGGATCGTTGGCGATCAGCGGCAGGGCGGGCAGCCGGTCCATGGTATTCTTCATTTTTATCTATCCTCCCCATACAGGTTTATCCGCGTTCAATTCTCCTATATATTACCACAGCGAAGCGGCGAATGCAATAAAGGCGGATTGATCCCCGCCCGCTTACCTTGTGCTGATATTGTCCTGATCAAAGATTTTAGTATGAGCGCATATACAGCGCATCAAAGCCACGGACTGTATACATTCTTCGTATATGACGATTGCTCCGCCAATTCAGCCATGAATAAGCGGAGCAATCGCATGATCTTATGGTGCAGGGCGCAGCATGGCCTGCAATCAATCCTTCCAGGTTTCCCGGCGAACGATTTCGCCCATGCCGCCGCACAGGCTGCGGTCGGCGGAACAGTAAGCAAGCACGGCGCCTTCCTTCACGAACATGGGCATGGTTTTAAGCTCCACCTGCTTTTCGATCCATTGGCCCTGAGACACATATTTTTCTTTGGTGAAGTAATCGTACCAGGTGCCTTTGGGCAGATACACGGCGCGGGTTTTGCATTGCTTCATGGGCTTTAGGATAGGCGCGATGAGCAGTTGGCTTCCGAACAGATATTCATCGTCAAGGCGCCACACGTTCCTGTCCTCCGGATATTCCAGGAGCAGGGCGCGCATCATGGGAAGGCCGGTTTCGGTGCATTCCTTGGCCTGCTCGTAAATGTAGGGCATCAGGGAATAGCGCAGCTTATCGTAGAAGCGGAAAATGTCGCAGGCCTCCTGGGAGAAATACCAGGGCTCCCGGTGGGTGGTATCGCCCGCCCCGTGGCAGCGGGAATGGGAGGAAAACAGGCCCAGCTGCGCCCAGCGGATGTAGAGCTCATCGTCCGGCAGGCCGATAAAGCCGCCAATATCGTGAGAGAAGAAGGGAATGCCGCTGACGCCGATGCACAGGGCGGCGCGCAGGGTAGCGGCCAGGGCGTCGAAGGTGCATTGACTGTCCCCGCCCCAATGGAGGGGATAGCGCTGGCTCCCGGCGGTACCGCTGCGGGCCCACACCAGATTTTCTCCCGTGACGGATTTGCACGCTTCAAACACGGTGGCGTTGTAGAGCAGGGAATAGGTGTTGTGGAAATACTTGCCCTCGATCCGGTCATAATGGGCGTCCTCCGGGATGCCCTCGCCAAAGTCCGTTTTGATGGCTCCCGCGCCCAGCTTCATCAAGGCGCTGATTTTTTCGCCGTACCATTTCCGGGCCTCGGGGTTGGAAAAATCCACGATCACATCGTCCACCCAGCTGCCCTTGCATGCCTCCGGCAGATGATAGGGGTGCCCCTTTTCATCCTTTGCCAGGTATCCATGCTCCACGGCCTCCCGATAATGCGAATTATTATCCTTGGGCGGAATGAAATTATACTGCCACAGGGACACATGGAAGCCGTCTTTTTGATACGCGGTCAGGTGCTTTTCCGGGTCGGGGAACCTTTCCTGGGAGAATTTCAGATCGCAGTTCCAGTCCTCCTGGAACCAGGCGGTGTCCAAGTGCAGCACGTCGCAGGGAATATCGTGCTCCCGTACTTGACGGGCAATCTCGTCCGTCACCGCCCAGGAGGTGTAGCTGTTCCGGCTCATCCACAGCCCAAAGCTCCATAGAGGCGGCAGCTTGGAAAAGCCTGTGAGGAAGCAGTAGCCCTTCAAAATTTCCTTGGGCGTTTTGCTGCCGATGACGAAATAATCCATCTGGGGCTCCCAAACGGAAAATTGCAGGGCTCCTGCATCCAGGGTGCCGATTTCCCATTCCGTTTGCGCGCCTGAGTTGAGGAAAAGGCCGTAGCCCTTGGAGGATAGGAAGAAGGGAATGTTCACATAGGTGCGGCGGCTGGTGGTGCCCACCGCGTCCTTGTTGCGGAAATCCACCGTGCGTCCATTGCGCGCGATACCGTCAAACCGTTCCCCCAAGCCCCAGATCACTTCGTCGTTTTCCAGCTCCAGGGCTTCAAAACAAGCGGCGTCGTCACGCAAAACGCTGACCCCGCAGTCAAAAATATCCGCCGCCTTGAATTCGGATTTTTTCTGGGCGAAGAAGGGCGTTCCATCCGCATATTCCGCCCAGATCCTGCCCGTTTCCTTCTCCGCATGCACGGTGACGCGGGATGTGGAAAGCAGCCATTCTTTTTCGGTTTCTTCCCGCCGGACGGAAACCTGTTCCGGCTTGCCGATGAGCATTTTCCCCATATCCGGAATCCCGGCAAAGGGATCGGCATAGGGCTTGGGGCCGGTCAGGGTCACCCGGAAAATGTCCTCCCGCCAGAAGCATACCGATAATTGAACGGAAGAAAGGGCGGGCTCCGCCGGGCTGTACAGATGCAGGGAGGTTTCATGGGTATAGGACAGCCTGCTTTCCCGGGCCAGCGCCGCAAAGCTGAAGGCACAGCCGCCCGTGATTTCAACGCAGGAAAGCAGCTTTCCCGGACGATGATGCACGGCGGGATGATGGCGGAAAGCGGAAAGACCAAAGGAAGCGTTCTGCGAAGGTTTATTGTTTGCAATGGATTCCTGAAACTGCGGATAAGCCTTCTGATCGGGGAGCGGTGATTCCTGCATGATCGTTTACCTTCTTTCAAACTGTGTGGGCAGTGATTCTTTCTGAAACATATTACAGCAGAATGTTTCTGAAACATATTACAGCAGAAACAGTTGATATTTCAAGAAAAAAATGATACGATGATAAAAAATATACGCTTGCGGATCGAATTGCAAAAAGAATACGCCCCTTTGCGCGGCGTGCGCTTGTCCGCTTTGGATTCTGGCGATTCCAATTCCCTGAATCCGGGAAGGCGCGCAGCGGACGGAACAGGAGGAAAACACATGATTCCGGGAATTCAGCTTTCTACCTTTCGGCCCCTTCTTACCAATTCAGATCAGGTGGCGGATGTGCTGCGCAAAATTGCTGCTTTGGGCTGCCATACGGTTCAATTGCAGGGCATCGATCCCGCCGTGCCGATTCCCGATATCGCGGAAGCTTTGCGAAAAACGGGCGTCCGCGCCGTATCGGTACAGGAAATCTACGCGGTGTTTCAGCGGAACCGGGATTATTATCTTCGCCTGAATCAGGCTGTGGGCGGCGTTTGGCTCACGGTCAGCAGGATTCCCGAAAAAGCGGATGTGGGCCGCTTTGCGCAGGACCTGAAAGCGCTGGCGGCGGAGTTATCCGCCCATCAGCAAAAGCTGGCTTTTCATCCGGTGTATGAAGATTATCCCTTTCTGGATGATCTGCTGAGCAAAGTGCCGGAAATGGATATCTGCCTGGATTTTTACCATCTGTGGCGAACCGGCCAAAAGATGCCGGATTGGATCGATCGGTACCGTTCCCGGGTCCGTATGGTGCATTTTAAGGACGCCGTCAACGGGCGCATGGTGCCCGCGGGCCAGGGCCAGGTGGATTGGACGGGCGTATTGGACGCCTGCGCCCGGGTGGATTACGGCTTTGTGGAGCAGGAGGTCTGGGATACGGACCCCTTTGCCTGCGTTCAATCGGCGCTGGCGTGGCTAAAGCAGGGTAAATGAAACGATTCGCGTTCTAACGGTATTAAAAGGAATATCGCAAAATCACCAAACTGAAGGGCGGCAATTCGATTGCCGTTTTTTCATCCGCGCATTCGCAGACGATTTCCGTGGGCACAATTTTATCCGGCCGGGCGAAGGAATTCACATGATTCTTTTCCCCCGTCAGCATTTGGCCGCGCACCGTTTGATTCTCCGCGCCGGAAACGATCACCGTCAGGGGGACCGGCTGATCGCTGAGATTCACCGCCTTCACCTGCACCTCCGTTTCCGTGCGGGTGACGGCCTGGAACAGATCGCCGTCCGTTTCGCTGGCGATCAATTCCGTGCCGCAAGCCTGGGTGAACATTTGCTGCACGTAATAGCTGGGCGTTTTATACACTGTGCTGTCGTTGAACCAGATCAGGTCCGGGGTCCAGTCCACTTCCCCTTCCCGGCTCAGCAGCGGGGCGTAGCAGCTCATCACCACCACGTCGCTGTTCCGTTCGATGCCGGTCAGATACGCCGCTTCGCACAGGGCGGCGTACAGATTGTTGGGCCGTCGGTTTCCCTGCACCGGCTCATGAGCGGCGTACTCGCCCAAAAACACCTTGGTGGTGCGGGGATATTTGTCGTAGCGGTTCACATGCGCGGGGAACCAGCCAGAATCCATGTAATAGTGCTCATCCACCAGATCATTGGGGAAGCGACGGCGGATATTGTTCCAGCTGTCCTGGATCAATCCGCCCTCCGCCACCGGCCCGGCGGACACGATGCAGGTGATATCGGGAAATTTTTCCTTGACCGCCTTTGCCAGCACCTCATAGCGGCTGAAATAGGCCGCGCCCCAATTTTCATTGCCGATCGCGATATACCTGAGGTCGAAGGGCTCCGGATGCCCCATCCAGGCGCGCAAAAGGCCCCATTCCGTATTTTCGCCGCCCGTGGCGAACTCGATCAAATCCAGGATGTCCTGAGCATATTCCTGCATTTCCGCCATGGTCAGCGGCGGGTCCTTCACATCCCGGGCCTGGCACAGCAGCCCCGCGTGCACCACCGGCACCGGCAGGGCCCCGATTTCCTCGCACAGGCAGAAATATTCATAAAAACCTACGCCCATGGTGAGCATGCCGCCCCAGGTGTTGGGGATTTCCCGGCGATCGGCCGCGTCGCCGATGGAAACGGAATCCTTCCAATTGTAAGCGTCGGAGCGCACATAAGTGCCCTCCACCACGCAGCCTCCGGGAAAGCGCAGAAATTTGGGATGCAGTTCCCGCAGCGCCTCCACCAGATCCTTCCGCATGCCGCCCCCGGGCCATTCCTTGCCGATCCGGTCCCCCGGCATCAGGGACACCATATCCACATCGATTGCTCCCTGCCCCGCGATCTGCAGCTTCAGCAGCGCCCCGGCGTTTTCTGTGGCGGTCAGCACAGCCTGGTACCGCCACCAGCTTTTATCCGGATTCATCCAAGTCTCCAGAGGGTTTTCACCCCACTGGAAAACCGCCTCATTGCTCAGGGCGTTTCCCGCCGCGTCGCTGAGGCATACGGTAACGGCGGAATCGTTCCGCGCCGCTTCCTCGCTGAATCGGATATACAGGGTCAAATCATACGTTTCCCCCGCTTGAATGGGAACGCCGCCCCGCAGCAGGTTTCCCCCAAAGCCCTGATTGCTGACGGTGGCCCAGCCCCCCTCCTCCAGCGCGATATGCAGGTAGGTGGGATTTTTTTCGTTCAAAGGCTCCGCGTTTTCCAGCGTCAGCTTGGCCTGGTTCCATTTGCTCACCCGCCAGGCCTCCCAATGATCCGCATGCTGGGGATTCCACAGATTTTCATTTTCAAAGGAGCGGTTTTTGATCAGCTCCGCGTACAGGCCCCCGTCCACCGCGCAGTTGATATCCTCTAAAAATATGCCGTACAGGGTGGGGCTCACTTCATGCAGCGCCTGATCCGGATGCACGGTCAGGGTATCCGCCTGAGCGGAGGAAAAACCGGCGGTGAGCATTGCGGCAAGCAGCAGGCTGAGCAGCTTTTTCATTGTGTATCTCCTTTTCCCGCATAGTGCATGCGCATGCGAATATCCTGGGGGTAATTGCCGAAGCCCTTTCCAAAAAGCGTTGCCCCGCCCACGTGCCTGGCCGTTTCCGGCACTTCGATGCGGAAGGAAATGGCCCTTCCCGGCCGAATGCGGATATCGCTGATGTTGGCGTCGCTGATGCGCAGGCCATCCATGAAGGTGCCCTGGCCGTTAATGGATAAAAGCTTGTACAGCCCGTGCTGGTTCCAGTTGCGGAACCACCAGGGGGGATTATAAATGCCCTGGATGCGGCCAAAGTCCCCGGGGCTGGTCCAGAAGCCCAGCTCCACCCCGTTCATCTGAAAGTGAATATCGCTGGGCCAATGCTCCTGCACGCCAGGCGCTTCCGAGGAAATTTCCATGGAAATCTGGAGCTCCAGGGGCTGCTGGCCCTCTTTTAAGAAGCAGGGCAGCATGTATTCCACATATCCGCTGGAAAACCAAAGGATATGGGCGTCCGTGCGCTCCAGATCGGAAAAAAAGGCGGGCACATCCACCTTGCCGATGATGTGATCCGGCGTGCAGATGCCGCAGGTGGGCCGCACCTCGTAATTGGTGTACTGCCCGATGCCGATTTCCGTTTCGTACATGTTTTCCGTCATGGAAAGCTCCGGTGTGGATATGAGGATGCTGCTTTCGGCCGCGGTGCAGATTTTCAGGGTGCCATGCCTGCCTTCCGTCATGGATACGTTAATCAGCCCGCATTCCTGCAAGGTGCGGATATGGAGCGTGAGCGTTCCGGCGGTGAGGCCCAGCTTTTCCGCGATGGCGGTCATGCTCAGGGCCCCTTCCTCCTGCAGCAGCTCCAGGATGGATAGCCGCGTATCCGAGGACAGGGCTTTGAAAATGGGCATTCCGGCCCGGAAGGAAGGGATTTTCAGCATGGCAGGCACCTCGTTATGTTCATAATGGTTCAAGTACTGATTGAAATGACAACAGGGGGGAGAACAGAGTACAGAGTGCAGAGTACAGATTGAATAGTCGTATAATACTATCCGCTAAATAATCTGAACTCTGTACTCTTTCGCGCAGTAATTCTATGGTTCTCTTTTTGCCGAATCAAACTGCGCTTCTAAAACCGCCGGGCGAAGCGCCCGAAGGCACTCCGCCCGGCGTTGGTTCGTCAGGTGTTACCCTGTATTATTGGGGTGCGGAAACGGGATTATTCGCCGTACACGCTGTAGAACACCTTCATGGCGTCCTGATAGTAGGTGCGGCCCGCTTCGCCCAGCGCGTCGGTGTAGTCGTAGGGATCGATGGCGCCGGCATTGATGGCGGCTTCGATGCCCACGTATCCGTTGTAGTCAGAGCCATGATAGTAGTCGGCAATGAAGGTGTTGAAGCCGGGGATGGTGCGGCCGCCGAAGGTAACGGGGTTCTGGATGTTGGCCAGATAATCGGACCAATCGTTCCAGTAGCCCAGATCGGGGAACAGGGGGCTCAGAGCGGCAACCACTTCGTCATCTTCGATCATGGGCAGGGAGCCGGGCAGACGGTAGAGCTTATCGCCGGCTTCATTGGTGAGCACGCCGTACTGGTTGGCGCGTTCCAGCCAGCCTTCCTTGCCCCAGGTGAGGAACTTGGCTACTTCGTAGGCTTCGCGGGGATGCTCGGTGGTGGCGGAAATAGATACCATGTCGATCCAGCCGAACTGGCCGCCTTCTTCCACGCCTTCACCGATGGGGCTGTTGTAGGGCACCATCTGCAAACCGCGCTCCAGAGCGGCGGGCTGGGTGTAGATGTTGTTCATGGTCCAGTAGGCGTCCATCTGGATAGCCACGTGGCCGGATTCGCCGGGCCACATATCATCGGGCACCACGGCCAGGTAAGCGTCGCTGCCGCCGATGGCCTGATAGCCCAGACGGGCGTATTCGCTCTGCTTTTCAACCATTTCCACCCAGCCAGTGTCGAAGTGGTAGTTTTCGCCGTCCCAGCCGAATTCGCCAATGACGTTATCCGTCAGCGCGATGGGGCCCAGGGTGACGGGGCCCATGAAGAAGTTGTAGGCCCAGATGCCCTGCGCGGGGTCGGTCATGGTTTCGATCAGGTCCAGCAGATCTTCCCAGGTCCAGTCCTGAGGGGGCAGTTCCTTGTTCAGCTTATCGAACACGGCCTTGTCCAGATAGATGACGGCGGGCAGGAATTCGCCGGGCATGAAGTAGCTGCGCCGACCATCCACATAGCCCACGCGGCGGAGGGAGAGATACAGCTTGGTCTGGGCTTCTTCATCGGCCTCCAGGTAGGGGGCGATATCCAGGCACATGGGGTTGGCCATGAGGGGATCCAGATCCAGCCAGAAGAACACGTCGGGCAGGTTGTTGTCCGCGGCCAGGTTGGTCAGGGTGGCGGTGCAGTCGGCCGTGGTGGTCTGGATGATTTCCACGGTGATGTTGGGATGCAGCTCATGGAACTTGTCGGCCAGCGCCTGGGTGAGCTCAAAGTCGTCCCAGGTCAGGAAGGAGATGGTGATTTCGTCGGTGGTGTTCAGTTCGGGCACGGTGCTTTCCGTGGCGGAAAACCCACGCCTCCGCGCGCAATTGCAATCTTCTCATAGTTTTCCCGCCCTGTCAATACTCGTAAAAAGAAAACGAAAGAAAAACACAATCCGCATTCTGCCGATCGATAAACGCTGGAAAACGCAGCTTTTCTATGCTATCATAGAAAATGATTCAGGAAGCTTTGCCGGCAGAATACATTTTTTCCCTTTTTTCTGCCGCATTCACAAAAATGGTTATTGACAAACCGGGGCAGCATGATTATAATGTCATTAACCTATTTGAAAGGTAGGTAATTAGAGCGATGGTTAAAACCCTTTATCCCCTGCGTCCCGGCCACAGCTGGTACTGTTGACGCTATCACCCGCAAACGCTTTGAACGCAAAACGATTTTTCGCATTTTTAAGGAGGATATTGAAATGAGCCGTATTTATACTTCTGCCGATCAGCTGATCGGAGGGACCCCCCTGCTGGAGCTGAGCAATATTGAAAAGGAAGAAAAGCTGGAAGCCAAAGTGCTGGCCAAGCTGGAATACTTCAATCCCGCCGGGTCCGTGAAGGACAGGATCGGCAAGGCCATGATCGACGACGCGGAGGAAAAGGGCCTGCTGAAGCCCGGCGCTGTGATCATTGAGCCCACTTCGGGCAACACCGGTATTGGCCTGGCCGCCGTAGCCGCCGCCCGGGGCTACCGCATCATCATCGTGATGCCCGAAACCATGAGCGTGGAGCGTCGCCAGATCATGAAGGCCTACGGCGCGGAGCTGGTGCTGACGGAAGGGGCCAAGGGCATGAAGGGGGCCATCGAAAAAGCGGATGAGCTGGCCAAGGAAATCCCGAACGCATTCATTCCCGGCCAGTTCGTGAACCCCGCCAATCCCGCCATCCATTATGCCACCACCGGCCCCGAAATCTGGCAGGATACCGACGGCAAGGTAGACTTTTTCGTGGCCGGCGTGGGCACCGGCGGCACCATCACCGGCACGGGAAAATATTTGAAGGAAAAGAATCCCCAGGTGAAAATCGTCGCCGTGGAGCCCGCCTCCTCCCCCGTGCTGAGCAAGGGCACCGCGGGGGCCCACAAAATCCAGGGCATCGGCGCGGGCTTCGTTCCCGCCGTGCTGGACACCAAGGTGTACGATGAAATCATCACCGTGACCAATGAGGACGCCTTTGCCACGGGCAAACGCATCGGCCAGAAGGAGGGGGTGCTGGTGGGCATCTCCGCCGGAGCCGCCGTCTGGGCCGCCGTTCAATTGGCCAAGCGGCCGGAAAATCGGGGCAAAAACATCGTGGTGCTCTTGCCCGATACCGGCGATCGCTACCTGTCCACCCCCATGTTTGCGGATTGACAGAAAATAGCAAACAGAATATAATTTTCCCGGCGCGTATCCCTCGTGATGCGCGCCGGTTCCATATGAAATCAGGAGGTGCTGATCATGATCCCGACCCCCGAGGAAGCGTTTGAAATCTTAAAGCAATACAACGAAGGTGATTTTCATTTGAAGCACGGCCGCATCGTGGGCGACTGCATGCGCTGGTTCGCCCAGGAGCTGGGCTATGGCGAGGAAGCGGATTTCTGGCAATCCGTGGGGATCCTGCATGATCTGGATTTTGAGCGGTACCCGGATCAGCACTGCCTGAAAAGCCAGGAAATCATGCGGGAAATAGGCCTGGATGAACGCATCATCCGGGCCACCGCCAGCCACGGCTACGGCATCACCGTGGATATTCAGCCCCAGCACGATATGGAGAAGGTGCTTTTCGCGGTGGACGAGCTCACCGGTCTCATCGGCGCCGTGGCCGTGATGCGGCCCTCCAAATCCGTGGAGGATCTGGAAGTAAAATCCGTCAAGAAGAAATTCAAGGATAAGCGCTTCGCCGCCGGCTGTGACCGGGACGTGATCCAGCGCGGCGCGGAAATGCTGGGCTGGGACCTGGATTTCCTCATCGACAAAACCATTCAGGCCATGCGCTCCAGCGACGCGGTGGATTGACAAAGGAAGCATGACAAAAAGAGCCGCGCTGGCTCATTCGCGCTCCAGCAAACGTTTTAAAATCTGCGCCTGATTGTTGATAAACATTTTCGTGATCCGGTAGCTGTCCGTATCCTCATAGGCGCAGGGGTGAATGCGCCCCTGGTCAAAGCTCCAGATTTCGGCGTCGGGCATGCCCAGCAGGATCGGGGAATGAGTGACGATGATAAACTGGGCTTCCTCCCGGGCGCAGCCGTATATTTCATACAGCAGCGTCAATTGCCGCTGAGGCGACAGGGCGGCTTCCGGTTCATCCAGCAGATACACGCCATTTTGCCGGAAGTTATCCTGGGCCATGGCCAAAAAGCTTTCCCCATGGGACTTTTCATGAAAATGATGGGGCACGCCGCCCGGCTCCCTGCCATATTCATCGTCGGCGGTCGCCACGTTATAAAAGCTTTCGGCCCGCAGAAAATAGCCCCAGCCGGGCCGATAGATCCCCTTGGTCAGGGTCAGGGCGTCGCACAGCTCGGAATGGGAGTCGTAGGTGGAAAAGCGGTAGTTCCGGGTGCCGCCCTCGGGGTTAAAGCCCCAGGCCACAGCGATGGCTTCCAGCAGAG
>ERZ842401.3683-NODE-3683-length-18735-cov-4.287473_pt1 | contig 18735 bp, 18 predicted proteins | sample MGYA00521270_ERZ842401 | MGnify/ENA primary metagenome ERZ842401 (study PRJEB31892, sample SAMEA3878208) | bioreactor metagenome | biome: Moose rumen | place: Sweden | collected 2011-10 | study: EMG produced TPA metagenomics assembly of the PRJEB12797 data set... | reverse complement strand
AAACCAGTGTGCCGAGTTCGCGGCGCAGGCCGCCGCGCGGAACCCGCCTCCCACGCCTGCCGGGGAATCCAGCAGCACGTGGTCGTAATACCGGGCCAGGAAGGGCACCAATGCCCGCATGACCCCCGGGCGCACGGAATTCTCTCCCGAGGAGGGCGCCGGCAGCAGGAACAGGCCCTCCTGCCCGCCGCAGGCCTGGATGGCCTGGGCCGGGGAGCATCGGCCGTACACCACGTCGGCGATATCAAACACCAGCTCTTGCTCCACCCCGGTCATCCGGTCCAGAGACCGCAGTCCGGCGTCGCAGTCCACCAGCAGCACCCGGCGGCCCCGGCGGGCCAGCGCCCGTCCCAGGCCTACGGTCACCGTGGATTTTCCCACGCCGCCTTTTCCCGATGTGATCACCGTCGAAACGCCCATAACGACCCTTTCTTCAACGTGCGGAGACAGCTCCACAGTTCCTCAGGGTATACTCTAACACATTTTTGCGAATTTGTCAAAAAGAAACTGCGCTTTTTGAAAATTTTATTTGTCTTTCACAAAAGCCCGCTTTACCCGCTCTCTTCCGGCAGGTAATAGGGGGAATCCGGCGGCTTGGTGGGGCCGTCCTCCGGGGGCAGAGAGGCGTCCGGCGCGGGGCTGGGGCTCTCCCCGGTGTAGGGGGTGGTGGGGATCTCGTCCCCGCTGCTCTCGGCAGGCTCCTCGGGAGCCGGGGTGGGCTCCTCCGTGGGGCTGGGAGAGGCCGTCTCGCCCCCCAGCTGCTCCTCGTACTGCTGCTGCTCCAGGGCCTCCCGCTGGGCTTTCTCCTCGTCCAGCTCCTCCTTGCTGCGGAGGATCTCTCCCTTGTCGTCCACCATGTTGCCGGCCTGGTCGTAGCGGTTGCCGTCGGCGTCCCAGGTGTAGTAGCCGAAGTACTGGTCCAGGATGTCCTTGGCCACATACTTGGCCCAGGAGCCCTTGTTGCCCTCCTCCAGCATCACCGCCACGGCGATCTGCGGATCGTAGGCCGGGGCCATGCAGATGAAGGTCAGGTTGGGCTCCTTGGTATCGGTGTCGGCGGTCTCGGCAGTACCGGTCTTGCAGGCGATGGTCACCGGGTAGTCCCCGAAGACGTCGCTGGCGGTGCCGTAGCTGGCCGAGCCGATCATCCCCTGCTTGACGATGTTCACCACGTCCGCGGAGAGCTCCGCGTCGAACAGGGTGACGGGCTGGTACTTCTCCACCACCTCGTCCCCGCTGTAGTCGGTGATCTCCTTGAGGAAGTGGGTCTCCAGCCGCCGGCCGTTGTTGGCCAGGGTGGCGCAGTAGGTGGCCATCTGCAGGGGGGTGAACATATTGTCCGCCTGGCCGATGGCCGCCTGGGCGGTGACGCCCTCGGGCATGTCCACCCCGTGGTTCTCCCGGTACTCCGTGCGGCCGGTCATCAGGCCGGAGCTCTCGGTGAGCTCCACCCCGGTCAGCTCGCCCAGGCCGAAGTACTCGGCGTAGGCGTCCATGCGCTTGATGCCCAGGTCCAGCCCCACGTTGCAGAAGTACACGTTGCAGGAGTTGGCGATGCCGGAGTACACGTCCCGGTTGCCCCCGGGGCAGATACACCGCAGCTGCATGGCGCCGTCGCCCTCGCCGTACTCAAAGAGCTTGTTGCAGAAGTAGGTGGTCCCGGCGCTGATGACCCCCTCCTGGAGAGAGGCCAGGGCCACCAAAGGCTTGAAGATGGAGCCGGGAACGTAGCTGCCCTGGAGGGCTTTATTGAACAGGGGGGCCCGGCTGTCCTCGGAAAGCCGCTGGTACTCCTCCTCGTAGGTCTCCAGGTCGTAGCCGGGGTAGTTGGCGCAGGCCAGGATGCCGAAGTCGTGCACGTCGATGACCACGGCGGCGCCCACCCGGCAGTTTTTGGCGTCGGTGTTGGCCAGGATGTTCCGCTCCAGGGAGAGGTTGGCGGCCCGCTGCAGGTCGCCGTCCAGGGTGGTGACCACGGTCTTCCCCTCCACCGGGGAGGTGGTCACGTCCATGCGCAGCACGTCGCCCTCGTCGTCGGTGTAGATGGTCTCCTCGCCCCGCTGGCCCCGAAGAGTGCTCTCAAAGGCGCTCTCCAGGCCCCACTCGCCCATGACGTCCACGTATTTGTAGCCGGAGATATTGGTATAGTTCTCGTAGTCATAGGCCGTCCCCGCCTCGATGGCGGCGTCCAGCTGCTCGGCGGTGATATTGCGCACCTTCCCCACGATGTGCGGGGCCAGGTCGCTTTCCTCCCCGTAGGTCCGGGCCACGCTGACCCGGCCCTCCACCCCGGGCCACTTGTCCGCCCGCTGGCTGATGATGCCCACCGTCTCCGGGGAGACGTCCTGGGCGAAGACGTAGGGGCTGGTCCGGGAGTAGCCGGTCTGGACCATGCCGTAGCGCACGGAGGCCACGGTCCGGGTGTCCTCGGTGGAGAAGCCCTGGAAGCCGAACATGTCCGCCAGCTCCGCGATGCACTGGTCGGCGGTGGCGTAGTCCGCCAGGTTCAGCAGCTCCTTCAGGTCCCGGATCTCCGCCTCCTTGTCGTCCAGGTAGCGGTAGGTGGGGGCGCTGTCGTCCTCCTCGTCCTCCAGGCGGGGATTCACCTCGATGGGCAGCATGTCCAGCCACTTCTCCCCCTGCTCCTCCAGCAGGTCGATGACCTCCAGGATGGTGGCGTTGCGCCGGGAGTAGTCCATTTTCAGGGCGTCGTAGACCACGTCGTAGGTGGTGCGGTTTCCCGCCAGCACCTTGCCGTTGCGGTCCAGGATCTGTCCCCGGGCGGGGTCCAGCTCGATGACGTCCGTCCGGTCGGACCGGGCCAGCTCCGCGAAATGCTCCCCCTCCAGCACCTGCCACTGGAAAAGGCGCAGCTCGTACACCAGGAAGAAGGCCGCCACCAGCAGGATGCAGGCGGCGTACCGGCCGTATCGTCCGATCTTCTCTTTCATCCCGGCACGCCTCCTCTCGTCAGATAGGGCCGTTCTCCGCCCGCATGGAGCGGAACAGCCCCCGGTTGAGCAGATACAGCAGGGGCACGAACAGCATGGTGTAGAAGAACTTGGGCAGGTAGTGGTGGGTCAGGGCGTAGGCGGACAGGCTGTAGGTGAAATGGTACAGGAAAAGCCACTGGGCGAAAATGGTCAGCCCAATGGACCAAAGCCCGGTGATCAGGGCGGTCACCAGGTTGTTCTGCAGGGTCAGCCGCACCAGCAGGCTGATGAAGAAGCACAGCACCCCCAGGATCAGGGCGTGGAAGCCCATGGGCCCGCTGAGGCCAAAGTCACAGAAGAGGCCGCCCACCACCCCGAAGGCCAGGGCGGGGAGCTCCTCCTCGAACATGGCGATGGTGATCACCGCCGGGAACAGCAGCACGGGCCGCGCCCCGAAGATAGCGGGGGTCAGCCCCGGCACCTCCTGGAGCATGAACAGCACCAGCAGCTCCAGGGAATAGGCCAGGTACCGGACCACCCGGTTGAAGTCTCTCATTCCGTGTCCTCCCCGTCTTCCCCGCCGCTGACCTCCACGCCGGGAATGGACGTATCGCCCTTCCCGGGGAAGCTGGTGATGACGAACACGTCCGTCACGTCGGTCAGGTCCTCCATGGGCTGGACCACCGCGTACCGGGACACGTCGCTCTCGGATTTCTCCACGCTTTTCACGGTGCCCACCCCCAGGTACTTGGGGTAGTCGCCCCCGGCGCCGGAGGTGGTGATGATGTCCCCCTCCTCCAGCTGGGTGTCGGCGGAGAGGAAGTTCAGCCGCAGCAGGCCGCTGTTGGCGGTCATGACGTCACTGGAGATCACGCCGGTCTCCCGCTTTTTCACGCAGGCGGCGGAGACCTTCACGTCCTCGCTGAGCAAGGTAGACACCTTGCAGGTGGTGGCGTTGGCCTGGGAGACCACCCCCACCAGCCCCCGGACGGTGATCACCGGGTCGCCCACGCTGATGCCCTCGAGGGTCCCCTTGTCGATGGTGAAGCCGTAGAACACGTCGTTGGGGTCCCGGCCGATGACCGTGGCCGCCACGGACTTGTTCTCCGGCTGCACCTGGGTGATCTCCAGCTGGACCTTCAGCTGCTCGTTCTCCTGCTTGGTGCGCTCGTAATCCACCAGCTGGCTCTGGAGCCGGGCCTTCTCGTCCTGGAGGTCGGAGACCAGGCTCTTGAGCTCGCTCTTGCTCAGGCCGTCCAGGTCCACGAACTCGGTGACGTTCTCCGTGACCTGGGTGGCCACCCCCTGCATGGGAGCGGACACAAACCCCAGCAGGCTGGCCAGGAAGGACCCGCCTGCGGAGGCCGTATAGATGATCAGGCCCAGCAGCACCACCACGGTGATGACCAGGACCTTGAAGGAACTGCTTTTCAGAAAGTCTCCCACTGCCGGACCCCCTTTCCTGTTTTCTGACAAAGAGGGACCGCCGATGATCAGCGGTCCTCCCCATTTCCTCGGTCTGTTATTTTACCACAGTTCTCCCGGCTTGTCAAAGCCCGGGAGCTCACCGCCTCCGGCTGCGGTAGCGGGACTTGGGCAGCTCCACCTCCAGGCTCTTGCCGGTGCCCTCCACCACGCAGTCCAGGGGCCGCTCCGCCACGTGGACGGGGATGCCCGTCTCCTGGCTGACCAGCTTGTCCAGGCCCCGGAGCAGGGCGCCGCCGCCAGTGAGCATGATGCCCCGGTCGATGATATCCGCCGCCAGCTCGGGGGGCGTCTTTTCCAGGGTGTCCTTGATGGCGTCCACCACGATCATCACGCTGTCGCTGAGGGCTTCCCGCACCTCGTCGGCGTGGATGGTCACGTTCTTGGGCAGGCCGTCGATCAGGTTGCGGCCCTTGATCTCCACGAAGGCGTTCATGGTGTCGTCCGTGGGGAAAGCCGAGCCGATCTTCATCTTGATCTCCTCGGCGGTACGCTCGCCGATGAGCAGGTTATATTTCTTCTTCACGTAGGTGACGATGGCCTCGTCGAACTTATCCCCGGCCATGCGCACGGAAACCGCAGTGACGATGTCTCCCAGGGAGATGACGGCCACCTCGCTGGTGCCGCCGCCGATATCCACCACCATGCTGCCGGTGGCTTCTCCCACGGGCAGCCCGGCGCCGATGGCCGCGGCCATGGGCTCCTCGATCAGGTCCACGTTGTTGGAGCCGGCCTGACGGGCGGCGTCCTCCACGGCCCGGCGCTCCACCTCGGTGACGCCGGAGGGGATGCAGATGACGATCCGGGGACGGCTCAAGGCCCCGGTCTTCAGGGCCTTCTTGATGAAATATTTCAGCATGGCGGCGGTCACGTCGAAGTCCGCGATGACGCCGTCCTTCAGGGGCCGCACCGCCACGATGGAGCCGGGGGTGCGCCCCAGCATCTCCTTGGCCTGCTTGCCCACGGCCAGCACTTCATCGGTGCGGGCATCCACCGCCACCACGGAGGGCTCCCGCATAACGATGCCCTTGCCCCGCATGAACACCAGGCTGTTGGCGGTGCCCAGGTCGATGCCGATGTCCTTGGAGAACATGCTGAACATAGAAAAAAGCGAGAAAAATGCCATGAAATCTACTCAACCTTTCCGCGCAAACTCGGTCCTTCTTACTCTTGCCCGTTCCGGGCGAAAAACCCGGAGGGCCGACTGTAATTATAGCAAGTTTTTCGCCGTTTCTCAACCAAAAAGTTTACATAAACTTGAGAAATCGCAAAATCCCCCGGATATGGACCCGGGGGACCGTGCAGACCCAAGATTTAGAGGGTGCCTGTGGAGCCAAAGCCCCCTTCGCCCCGCTGGGTGGCGGAGAGCTCCTCCACCTCTTCCACCGGGGGCAGGCACACCGGCATCAAAATCAGCTGGGCCACCCGCTCCCCGGGCTGGAGGGTATAGGGGGCCTTGCCGGCATTGCGCAGGCCCACGTGGATCTCCCCCCGGTAGTCGCTGTCGATGACGCCCACGCCGTTGGTCACCGCCACCCCGTGCTTGATGCCCAGGCCGCTGCGGGTAAAGATGAACCCCGCCGTCCCCCGGGGGATCTCCGCTCCCAGGCCCGTAGGCAGCAGGACCATGTCCCCGGGCTCCAGGGTCAGGGGCCCGGCGATGCAGGCGCACAGGTCATACCCGGCGCTGCCGTCGGTCTTCCGCTCCGGAAGCACCGCCTCCTCCCGCAGCCGCTTGATCTTCAGGACCATTCCGTTCTCCATGCTGTTGCTCCTTCCCACGCAAAAACTGCACACTTTCCACAGGGTTTTCCACGGTCATTCCACGCCCCGGGCAAAAAGCCCCCGAGTGTAGTCGAAGCCTGGGGTTTCCCGTCGGATCAGGGCCTCCAGGATCTCACCGCTTTCCACCGAGGTTTCCACCGTAAAGCGGGCCACGCCGAAATCCATCCCCGGCAGGGGCTTGTCCCCCAGCCACAGGGGCACCGCGTTGAAGACCTCCGCGTACCGGGCGTCTCCCGTGCCGGTGCACAGCACGAGGAACTTCTTCCCCAGCCGGTCGGTGAGGCACCCGGGGCTCTTGCAGTGCAGGCAGCCCTTGGGCCCGTTGGCCAGGGGGCAGTTCCGGGTGAGCATGGCCGGCTGCCGGCCGTAGACCATCACCCCCCGGGGCAGGGACCCGCCCAGGGCCCCCAGCTCCCGGCCGCTGAGCTCGAAGGAGACCTCCGCCGAGGCCAGGCCCCAGCTCTCAAACGCGGCCAGCGCCGCGGTGTTGGTGATATTCAGCCCGAAGGCGCCGTGCATCCGGGCACCCAGGTCCCGCACCAGCGGCAGATGCCCCAGGTTGCCCGCCACATAGTTCTCAAAGCCCAGAGCCAGCCGCCGGCGCATCTGCTCTTGTACCTGCTCCTCCGCCCCGAACAGGGCCCGGGGCAGCTCCAGGAAGATCCGCCGGAACCCCCGGGCTTGCAGGGCTGCCAGCTCTTCCGGGGCCGTCTCCAGGGGCAGCACGATCTCCCGGCAAGAAAGGGCCGCCTCCGGCACCTGCTCCGGGGAGCGGAAATGAGCCCGCAGAGGCAGGGGCCCCGGACGGGCCCCATGGGGCTGGGAGGCAAACTCCGGCAGGGTGAAGGGGATGGGCTCCCTTTGGCCCCGGAGAGTCAGAAGCTGCTCCAAGGCCTCCCGCCGCAGCTGGTTGAGCTGGCTGACGCCGGCCCGCACGCCCTCGGGGGGCACGACCGCCTGCTCCACCCGGAAGGGGGTGCCTCCGGACTTGCGCAGCTGCTGTTCGCAGCGCTCCCGGGGCAGCTGGGGCAGCTGGGAGAAGTCCCCCGTCAGCACGGCTTGGGCGGCCCGCCCCGGGCCGTCCAAAGCCGTCACCAGCAAGGCGGTCTCCTCCTGGGTCAGGGTCAGGGAGACGGGGACGCTCTGGCGCTCTCCCCGGTACAGGGCGCGCAGCTGGGCGAAGACCTTCTCCGTGGCCCCGGTCACGTCCTCCTTGGTCCGGGTGCCGAACATCTCCCGACCCCGGCGGCCGGTAAGGTACCCCTGGGTGAAGCCAGACCGGGAGAACACCGCCTCCAGGTCCCGGAGCAGCTGAGGCGGGACCTCCTCCCCATCCACGGCCCGCCGGCAGGCGGAGACAGCCGCCGCGGCGTACTCCGGGCGCTTCATCCGGCCCTCGATCTTGGCCGAGCACACCCCGGCTTCCGCCAGGCGGTCCACCTCCCGGATAAAGGACAGGTCCTTCAGGGAGAGGTCGTGGCCGGTGCCCCCCGGGGCGGCGAAGGGCAGGCGGCAGGTCTGGGCGCACTGGCCCCGGTTGCCGCTGCGGCCCCCCAGCAACCCGCTGAAGTAGCACTGCCCAGACACGGACATGCACAGGGCCCCGTGGACGAAGGCCTCCAGCTCGATCTCGGTTTTTTCCCGGATCTCCCGGATCTCGTCCAGGCTCAGCTCCCGGGCCAGCACCACCCGGGACGCCCCCAGCTCCTCCAGAAAAGCCGCCCCCGCCGGGGTGTGCAGGCTCATTTGGGTGGAGGCGTGCAGAGGCAGGTCCGGGGCGGCCCGGCGCAGCAGGGCCAACAGCCCCATGTCCTGGACCAGCACGGCGTCCACGGGCAGGCTGCACAGATAGGCCACCCATTCCAAGGCCTTGGGCAGCTCAGTATCCTTCAACAAAGTATTCACGGTGACGTGCACCCGCACCCCCCGCTGATGGCAGAAGGTCACGGCCTCTTCCAGCTCCTGGGGGGTGAAGTTCCTGGCGTGGGCCCGGGCCCCAAAGGCCGGCCCGCCCAGGTACACGGCGTCCGCCCCGGCGAACACCGCGGCCTCCAGCACTTCCCGGTTCCCGGCGGGGGCCAGCACCTCCAGCTTAGTCTTCATCCTCGGTCTCCTGCTCGAAAAAGGTCACCAGCCCCAGCTGATCCAGCTGGTCCTCGTACCGCAGAGGGTTGCCCTGATGTTTCTCCACCGGAGGCTCCTCGGCTGCCGGAGCAGGGGTCTCCCGGGGCTCCTCCCGGGCGGCCTCCAGCCGGCTCTTCTCCCGGACCAGCCGCAGATTCTCCGCCTCCAGCCGGGCGTTCTCGGCCTGCAGGTGAGCGATCTGCCGGGTCAGCTCTCCCACCCGGGGGTCCTCCCCGGGGGCTGATCGCTTGTGCAGGTCGTCGCAGTAGCCCAGGGCCGCCGTCAGGGCGGCGGCCTCCCCCGTCAGGGCCGGCGCCGCGGCGTGGATGCTCTCCACGGCCTGCTCCACCTCCCGGGCCAGGCTCTCCATATACTCGTCCGTCTCCTGGGTCACCAGGCCGATCACCGCGCCATGGATCTCCAGGCGGATCCTTCTCTTCTCCACAGGCTCGCCTCCTTGCCGTTCTCCCCCACAGTATAGCGGAAAAAATGCCGTTGGGGAAGCCCCCGGGGGAAAAAAGACGGCTCGTCCTCCTCCATGTGGCGGATTTCCCCGGTATTTTGGGCATTTTTCCAAATTGTCAATAGCCCTCTTCTATGGTATAGTGGTACCAACAAAGCCCGGGCTGAGGGCGTTTTTCGGGCGTTTGTTTCTCCTTTCGAAATAAAGTCTTCGGCTTTCTTTCGTATTAGGGTTGATTCTTGCCGGTTTTTCGTTTATAATGTACACCGTTGCTTTTCTATGTCCCCATTTTTACCGGGTCAAGTTGAACTTTTGCACAATAAATCGCGGAATTGGAGGATCAAGTGTATGAATTACAAACTCACCGTTCCCCAGATCAAAAAGGAGATCCAGGATAAGCTGTCTCACAATTTCGGCGTCTCCCTGACCAACGCAACCAACGAGGAATACTATAAGGCCGTGGTGCTGATCCTCCGGGAACTGATGACCAAGGGCCGCGCCGAATTCGTCAACAATGCCGAAAAGACCCAGACCAAGCAGATCTACTACCTCTGCATGGAGTTCCTCATGGGCCGCTCCCTGAAGAACAACCTGTTCAACCTGGGGCTGGAGGAGAACTTCCGCAAGGCCCTGGCGGAATTCGATATCAAGCTGGATAACCTTTACGAGCAGGAGCCTGACGCGGGCCTGGGCAACGGCGGCCTGGGCCGCCTGGCCGCCTGCTTCCTGGACGGCCTGGCCACCCAGGGCTACCCGGCCATGGGCTACTCCCTGCGGTATGAGTACGGCATCTTCCGGCAGAAACTGGTGGACGGCTGGCAGACCGAACTGCCGGACTTCTGGCTGCCCGGCGGCCGCCCCTGGCTGCAGAAGGTCCGGGAGGCCGCCCTGGACGTGAACTTCAACGGGCACATCGAGGAGCAGTGGCACGACCAGTACCACTCCGTGAAGCATAAGGACTACACCACCGTGAAGGCGGTGCCCTACGATATGTGCGTCTCCGGCATGGACGGCAAGGGCGTCAGTGTGCTGCGCATCTGGAAGGCCGAGGCCAAGGACTTCGACATGAACCTGTTCAACGGCGGCAACTACATGCGCGCCATGGAGCAGCAGGCCATGGCGGACGTCATCACCAAGGTGCTGTACCCCGAGGACAACCACACCGACGGCAAGCTCCTGCGGCTGAGCCAGCAGTACTTCCTGGTCAGCGCTTCCATCCAGGATATCATCCGGCGGCACCTGTTCGCCCACAGCAGCCTGGACGACCTGCCGGATCTGGCGGCCATCCACCTGAACGACACCCATCCCGTGCTGGCCATCCCCGAGATGATGCGCATCATGCTGGACGAGTGCGGCTACGGCTGGGAGCAGGCCTGGGATATCGTGAAGCGCACCGTGGCCTACACCAACCACACCGTCATGAGCGAGGCCCTGGAGACCTGGAACTGCGACCTGTTCAAGATGCGGCTGCCCCGGATCTACCAGATCGTGGAGGAGATCGACCGGCGCTTCTGGGAGGAGATGCGGGCCAAGGGCGTGCCCGAGGACAAGATCTACCGCATGGCCCCCATCAGCGACGGCTTCGTGAAGATGGCCAACCTGGCAGTGCTGGGCTCTCACAACGTCAACGGCGTGTCCGCCCTGCACAGCGAGATCCTCAAGGACAGCCTGTTCCACGACTTCTACGAGGAGACCCCGGAGAAGTTCACCAACGTGACCAACGGCATCGCCCACCGGCGGTGGCTGAATCAGTCCAACCCCAAACTGGCCGGGCTTATCACCGACCTGATCGGCAAGGAGTACATCTACGACGCCGACAAGCTCTCCGGCCTGCTGAAATACAAGGACGACCCCGCCGTGCTGGAGCAGTGGGGACAGATCAAGCTGGCCAACAAGGAGCGGCTGGCCCACTACCTGAAGAAAACCCAGGGGGAGATCGTGGACCCCAACTCCATCTTCGACGTGCAGGTCAAGCGGCTGCATGAGTACAAGCGCCAGCACATGAACGCTTTGAACATCCTGGCCACCTACCAGTGGCTGCGGGAGAACCCCAACGCGGACTTCACCCCCCACACCTACTTCTTCGGGGCCAAGGCCGCCCCGGGCTACTACTTCGCCAAGCAGATCATCCAGTTCATCGCCGCCTTGGCCAAGCAGATCAACAACGATCCCCGGGTCAACGAGAAGCTGAAGGTGGTGTTCGTGGAGAACTACTGCGTCACCTGGGCGGAGCTGCTCACCCCCGCCGCGGAGATCAGCGAGCAGATCTCCCTGGCCGGCACCGAGGCCAGCGGCACCAGCAACATGAAGTTCATGATCAACGGCGCTGTGACCCTGGGCACCCTGGACGGGGCCAACGTGGAGATCCACGAGGCCGTGGGCGACGACAACATCCTGCTCTTCGGCATGACCGCCGACCAGGTGGAGGACCTGAAGCGCTACGGGTACCATCCGGACCGGCAGTATCAGAACGATCCCATCATCCACCGGGCCATGGACGAGCTGCTCCACGGCTTCAACGGGCAGAACTTCAAGGATATCTACAACGCCCTGCTCAACCAGGACCGCTACATGGCCCTGGCGGACTTCGAGAGCTACCGGGAGGCCCAGCAGCGGGCGGAGCGGCTCTACGCCGACCAGCAGGTGTGGAACCGCATGAGCCTGATCAACACCGCGGGCGCCGGGCGCTTCGCGGCGGACCGGGCCATCCGGGACTACGCCGGGAACATCTGGCACGCCAACCCCGTGCCCCCCATGAAGGAGCCCAAGGAGAGCAAGAGCAAGAAGAAGTAAGAAGTAAAAAGGCAGGGGGACCCCCGACGAGGGTCCCCCTCTTCAACAGTCCACCGGACTGTTGAATTCACCCCTCCTGCGTTGTTTTCTCCGGAGGGAAGGCCGCGAGACTCTGTCTCGCGCTCTGCGGCCTTTGAAAAGGCCGGCGAAACTTTCATGTTTTCGATAGGGGGGAGTTTCCATGTTCAACTCTCGAGACAAAGCCTATAAGGACCCGGTGGGCGCCGTGCCTGCCCAGACCCCGGTGCATTTCCGCATCACCCTGCCCCGCAGCCTTTCCTGCTCCGGGGCGGTGCTGGTGATGGAGCAGGAAGGCGTCGGCACCCAGGTGGGCGACCTCTTCTGGTGCGGCATGAACGGCGACGATCACGAGTGGTGGGAATGTCACTTCACTCCCCCGGCCCCCGGGCTGTACTTCTACCACTTCGAGGCCCGCACCCAGCGGGGGACCGTCCGGCTCTCCCGAGGGCCCCGGAGCACCGCCGTGCTGGGGGGCAACGACCGCTGGCAGATGACCGTCTACCGGCCTACCCTCCCCGCCCCGGAATGGCTGGCCGGCGGCGTGATGTACCAGATCTTCCCCGACCGCTTTGCCTTTTCCGGGGAGCCCAAGGAGAACGTCCCCGCCGGGCGCACCCTGCGCTCCGACTGGGGCGGCCAGCCCGCCTGGCGCCCCAACGAGCAGGGCAAGGTCACCAACTCCGACTTTTTCTGCGGGGACCTGAAGGGCGTGACCCAGAAGCTGACCTACCTGAAATCCCTGGGGGTCACCTGCATCTACTTCAACCCCATGTTCGAGTCCCACTCCAACCACCGGTACGACACGGCGGACTATTCCAAGATCGACCCCCTGCTGGGCACGGAGGAGGACTTCCGCGCCCTGTGCGCCGAGGCCGCCAAGCTGGAGATCCGGATAGTGCTGGACGGGGTGTTCAGCCACACCGGCAGCGACAGCGTCTACTTCAACCGGGAGGGCCGCTACCCGGAGCCGGGAGCCTACAACTCTCCCCGGTCTCCCTATTATCCCTGGTATACTTTCCGCAGCTGGCCCACCCAGTACGACTGCTGGTGGAACTTCGACACCCTGCCCAACGTGACCGAGACCAATCCCAACTATAACGAGTACATCAACGGCCGGGACGGCATCGTCCGGAAATGGCTGCGGGCCGGGGCCTCCGGCTGGCGGCTGGACGTGGCCGACGAGCTGCCGGATCAGTTTATCGACAACCTCTCCGCCGCGGCCAAGGCCGAAAAGCCCGACGCCTTCGTGCTGGGGGAGGTCTGGGAGGACGCCTCCAGCAAGTCCGCCTACGGGGTGCGCCGCCGGTACCTGCTGGGCGGGCAGCTGGATTCCGTGATGAACTACCCCTTCCGGGACGCCATTTTGGGCTTCCTGCTGGGAGAGGACCCCGCCCTCTTCGCCGAGCGGGTGGAGAGCATCGTGGAGAATTACCCGGCCCAGGCTCTAGACCTGCTGATGAATCACATCGGCACCCACGATACGGAGCGGGCCCTGACCATCCTGGGCGGGGAGCCTGCGGGCAACCGGGGCCGGGAATGGCAGAGCGCCCAGAAGCTCAGCCCCGAGCAGCGGGAGCTGGGCCGCAAGCGCCTGAAGCTGGCTGCCCTGATCCAGTTCCTCCTGCCCGGCGTGCCCTGCATCTACTACGGGGACGAGGCCGGCATGGAAGGCTACCGGGACCCCTTCAACCGGGGGTGCTTCCCCTGGGGCGAGGAGGACCGGGACCTGCAGGCCTGGTACCGGACGTTAGGGGCCCTGCGGGCCGCCGAGAAGGCTGTGCTGGCCCACGGCAGCTACCGGACCCTGCTGGCGGAGCAGAACTTGCTGGCCTTCGCCCGCACCGCCCCGGTGCGGAACTGGGAGGAGTCCCTGGTGCTGGTGGTCAACCGCAGCGACCGGCCCCAGTCTCTCCTGGAGCGGGGGCTGGACCTGTCCGGCGGGGCTGTTCTGCTGGGCGGGCCCCTGGACCGGGTGAATATCATCCACCCCTTCGGCTACAGTCTGCTGAAATTCAGCCGTCCCCTGCCCCCAGAGGCGGAGGAAGACCCGGCCCCCGAGAAAACGCCGGAGACTCCCTGATTTTCCCCCTTGCAAATCTCCGGACCGGATGGTATGATGGGTGCGTGACCCCACGGGCCAGGCCGCGAAGGTACGGATCCTTTGCGACAATGCCTTGTCGCGAAGCCAGCCGGCGAAATCAGAAAGCCTTCGCCGCGGTTGACGAGCTGCCTGCCCGACACAAGGTACCCACGCGAAATAAAAATGGGGATGTAAAGGTTTCGACGGGGAAGGAGAGCCCTGGTAAGCGAGCGGCGGTGCGGGACCGCCATAAAATCCGCAACCTTTTAAAATCAAACGACAACAATACTGTTGCTGTTGCTGCTTAACTAAGCAGCCGTTCCCCCCGGGAGTACCGCGGCCCGGGCTGGAGCGTCACTGAGCGGTGAACGTGCGCGGGGAAGCGTCCCGGTCCCCGCCACGCATCAGGGACTACCGTAACCGTCAGCCTGCTTTTGGGCGGCCGGCGAGGGGAATCTCAAAACAAAAGCTACGCTCGTAGAAAGCCCCGGTGATCCTTTTTCGGACGCGGGTTCGATTCCCGCCATCTCCACCAAAATTATCGCTGGTCGAACACCGGGGAGCACGGTTTTCGTGTTCGCCTACGGTCTCGCACTGGCTTATGAATTAGAGACGAGCAGGCCTTAAAGCCTGCCCGTCTTTACTTTTACGGCAAATCAGGAAGGGGCGCCCAATGCGTGACGCTTTCCTGAATCTCATCGTTAATCCATTCCGGGAAATGCACAGGCAGTCTCCAGCCGGTCTCCGTCCAGCGCAGTATCATAATTCTCCGAGTACTCCCGCCCAAGTCTTCTGGCGCAATTCTGCTGACGCAGACAAGATACCTTCCCAGCTCCTCCGGGGAGCGAGTATCTGCGTTTATCCATACCATTTTCAAGCGCTCCTTTCTTTGAACGTCCATAAACAAGCCCAGAAGCTCCATATTGAGCCCGTTTGCTTCCAGAGTATAAATCTAAGGGCCTTAGCCTTAAAACGCGATACGGGTCAAATATGGAGTCCGTGGGCTTGCCCTGTACTCACTTCTTTATCTTCTGGGCTAAATCGGAATTCGCTACGCTCATTTTTAACCGTTCCTTGTCATACACGCGAATGAAAAGCCCGTTGTTCTTCTCGTTTACATTTATCGCAAACACCTCGTACTCGACGATTTCCCGAATCTTGCCCCACGGAATATTCTTGACCTTTTGATAGGTCTGCGGCGTCGGGCACTTGTCCCGCTTGTCGTCGATATTCCAAATCCCCACGAGGGTATCAGGGGCGAGCTTTTGCAGCAAGTCGAGCAATCTCATTTTTTACAACCTCCTATTCTTCCATAATCGAGCCCAGAAGCTCCATATTGACTCCGGCCGCCCACCGAGTATAAATCTAAGGGCCTTAGCCCCAAAACGCGATACGGAGCAAATATGGAGCTTCTGGGCTTGCCCTGTCAATATCCCCTCCTGCCTGCGAGCTTTTTATAGAGCGCTTCAGGCGGGAGCCTGAGGTCTGCGGGGCTAAAGTCGGGCATATCCTCCTCAGGAATTTCAAACGGCTTAGGCAAGTCCATCTCGTCGAATTTCAGGCCCATGCCGCGCTCGGTCTCATATTTGCGGTCGGGATTGTACTCGCGAGGACCCGCAGGCACCGGGCGTTTCACTTTAACCGGCGACTTGGCGCCGGAGCCGTCCGTGATACCCATAACCTTGATAAGCTCGTTCGCCTCGTGGGCTCTGGCCTCAAGCCGCTCGGTGTAAAACCAGCCGTCTTGTAAAATGCCCTGCTCCCTGAGGTAGCGCCTGCGGTCTTCAACGGTCCTGCCCTCCGTGTTATCCAGCGGCCTGCCGTACCCGTGAATAAAATCTCTGTCCTCAAGCTCGGGCTGCGTCTCAAGCCAGCGGAATCCGTGGCGGCGGAAGAACGAGGGGTGAATGAGCGGATAAGAGATTTTGAGGGGATTGCTCGGCTGCCGCCAATGCTTTATCTGGACGGAGCAAAGAGCCCGCTCGTGAACGCCGCAGAAATTCGTCAGGACGTTCAGTGCCACGCGGTACCCCTGCAGCTCCAAGGTGTAAATCACGTTGAGGATATTCTTGCCGGCCTCGACAAACTCTCTTGCGTCCACGTGGCACGCGCCACCCATGTAGTATAAAATCGATATGACTTTCGCCTTCTGCTCGACCTTCTGAGTCGTTATCATGCTGCACGGCACGCCGGTTATCGCATTCGGAATGTGCGGCGCAAATCCGACGACCCCCGTCATGGGGAGGGCTTTCGGAGCGCTCCCCATGTGGCGCGCTTTGTTATCTGCGGCCTTGAGCTTGTCCAGCCCCTCTTTGTAGCCGGTTCTCGCAAGCTCAGTCGCTTCCTCATAGGAGCTTGTCAAGGTAAAAGAGCGGTCGCGGTCATTGCTATGCAGGCTGCACCCGGAAAAGACTTGATTCGGCTTGCGGCCTTCAATCGTCTCTAAATACTGTCCGAGACTGTCGAATCGCTCGTAGATAATTTTCATTTTAGGCCACCATCCTTTGAAACGCGTCGGCGTAGGCGTTAGAGCTCGGGAGATTCATATTGCGCTGAATGACTCTCATATCGTCTTTGTCTAAGCTGCGGAGGAGGCAGATTTGAAGGGCCTCGCCGGCCTCAAGCACGTCCTCCAGCTTGTGCAGGCGCTCAATGGCGCGGTAGGACACAACGAATTTGATTTGCGCCTTTTCAACTGCCTTGCGGAAGCTCCAAATAAATTGCAGAAGATTCTTATTACCGCCCGCGATAGCTTCCTCGACGGCTTTCGAGTAGTCAATCTGGATAACGGCGAAACGGTCGAGGCTCGCGGCGTCAAGCTGGTAACGGCCGGTGTACTCAATATCCGCGCCGGTCCCGAACGTATTGCCGGCGGCGATTAGCCGGAAGTCCTCGTGAGCTTCGGCGCGTCCCGTGGGGAAGTCAAAATACCCGTTTGCGATTGCGGCGTTGAGGATAACCAGCACCTCGGGGGTGGAAGCGTCGATTTCGTCCAGCATGAAAAGCCCGCCCTCCGTAAAGGCCTTGAAGAATTGCGTCTCGTGAAAACGGCCGTTCGCGTCGATAAAACCGGTCAGCTTGTACTCCTGCGTGACGGCGTTCGAGAAATAAAACTCAATGCCGAGCGCTTCGGACACCTGCTTGCAAAGGACATTTTTTCCGCACCCTGCAGGCCCCGTAAGAAACACCGGGATATTGCAGCTTACGAGCTGCAGGACGGTCTCAAACTTCTCATGCGTGATACCCTGCACGACGTTCGTTTTCGTCTCGGTGGCGACCTCGATACGCTGCGGGAGCTTGCCGTAGGTCTCCATGATAAACTTGTCGAGCAGAGGCTTCGCGACCTCAACGACGTCCTGCGCCGCGAGCTTGGCGACGGCGTCCACAAGAAGGTTGTTTATCATGTCGGCCGGTGTGTTCTCGGTCTTAGTCGGCGACCAGCGCTTTTCGGCCTTCTTGATAAGCTCCTCGGCTTCGGGGACGAGAATCGGGTCGAGCTGACCTTTTCCCTTATTCATCGCCCAAAAAGCGTTGCGGGGATTGTAAGAGACGCCGCCCGTCATAACGTAGGGCCTATACTCCCTCGCGGTGTCCTCAATGACAACCGTGACGTTTTCGCCCTGTAACAGAACATTGTACATAAACTGATTCCTCCTTAGTCTTTTCTGGAGCAGGGTCTCAGCCCTGCTCCTTAGCGGCGTTAAGCCTTTCGTCGATAATATCGAAGCACTGCTCGATGTAGTCGGTGACGTCATTCCATACCCGATAATTGGTGGTGAGCTTTTTGACCTGCTCGTAAACGCCGAAACAGTTATCGGCGGCATACGCAGCGCGGAGCTTCTCAACCATGTTCTCGGTGAGGACAACGTAAGGGACAAACTCGTTGCCGTAGAGGTCAACCATGAAGTCCTTCTTGGTGTTGGCCAGCAGCGCGGCGCTGACCATGTTCTTGCTGTCCTTAAAATGGCCGATTGCAATGTAAGCCTTCATGACGCGTACCTCCAAAATGTATTGAGCTTGGTGCTCTTGACATTTTTAATTTTACCGTGTTTAGTAAGAAAAGGGAGCGCGCAAAACCGCCGAGATTTCGCGGAAATTTCTGTGCGCTCCTTACTGATATTGGTAAATTGTCTTTACATGACGCTCTTTAAGTCGGCCGGCTTAAAATACGGAACAAGCTCTAACGTCTCTGCCACCTCATTCAAGACCTTCTCAAAAGATTCACGCTCCACTCCTTCGGGGCAATCCACATTACAGATAACGTGCGTCAGCGTCCACCGGTCTATAAACTCGTCGCACCGGGGCTTGCTGTAAAACCCCGGATTATTACCGACCTCCCACGCGATAAACCTTTCCGTCATTATAACTCCTCCTCGCCCCGGTATTTTTCGAGGCATTTCCTGCGATACGCCGCGCGCTTATCCTGCTTGCACTGTTCGGCGTTCGCCTGATAATATTTGCGGCTGTACTCTGCCGCTTTCCCCGGGTGGGCCGCAAGCCATGCGCGGTCCTTCTCGTATTTGACCCGGGCCCTGCACTCGGGAGAGCAATACTTCTTTGCGCGGGATATAACGTCTATCGGTTTCCCGCAGACTTGACATATTTTCACTTGCGGACACCTCCTATCTGGGTTTTAAGGCGCCTATGGCCTCCCGTATCGCGTTTTAACAGGCAGGCCCTTAGATTTATACTCCGGAGGGCTTAAACGCGATACGGGACGACCGGGCTTAGCTATTTCTCGTCGTCGGGGATAAGGAAGTCCCCAATCTCACAATCGAGCGCCTTAGCGAGCTTGGTCGCGGTCTTAACCGCGATATTTTCCGGCTTGATTACGCCGTGCTCAATCTGCCAGATTTTCTGATAATTGACGCCGGACTTTGCCGCGAGCTGATGAAGCGTAAGGCCGGATTCTTTACGAAGTTTTGCCAAACCCATTATCGGTCACCCCCTAAGTAAAAAGTGTTTTCCATTTTAAATGTTCTCCTGTCTGCGGGGCCACAGGGGCCCCGGATTTACTAAGATTAGTAGATTAAATACAGAAGCCGAAGCAA